>Ga0137358_10001658_pt1 | contig 12227 bp, 18 predicted proteins | sample Mad1_20_16metaG_FD_105551 | JGI IMG/M metagenome (GOLD analysis project Ga0137358, IMG submission 105551) | Vadose zone soil microbial communities from Angelo Coast Range Reserve, California, USA - Mad1_20_16 metaG | ecosystem: Environmental > Terrestrial > Soil > Vadose zone | place: USA... | reverse complement strand
CATTTTAAATACTGCAAATATGGCCTTTCTTTAGCCATATTCCCCTTGATCGATGACCCATGGTCCTTTTCAGCGTACCCTCAGGCTGCTCTGCAGGATTCTGGAAACTAGACGATGCCAGTGAGATGACCGACTAACTTATTCCCCACGAAAATTAGTCGATCATCCCTTCGCCACTGGCATGCAATTTAACGTCCGATTTGACCTGGCGTGATGATATTTACAGAATCGCATGCTTAGAGTTGGGAAACTCTGGAGCATGCGACTCTGTTGGTCCTATCACGGCCGTTCTTCGAGAACAAGCACAGGTCCTTCGTGGATTTGGAGGGGACATTCGGTTGCTTATGGGACCGCTCAATCGTATCGTCGATGGTCCTTAGAAACTTTACTATCGGCACCACGCTTGGAGAGGATACACTGTCGGTCTGGTATGTCCAAAAGATATTTATCGGCTTTCCTCTTCCTTAACACTTGACACTTATTCCACAGTAGTTCCCGCCTGCGAAAACAATATTCGCCGGCATCATCATCCTACTTGGCATGTATTCCTTTTTCTCCGTTCCCAGCTGCATAATCCCGTGACAAAAGTGTCTCATTACAGGTGGTTAACCGGTCAAGAAACACTCAACTCGAATGATTGCATTATCATTTTATCTAATATGTAGGAGGACTACTGTAGCGGGCCTGAGCATCACCATCGCCTTTGACATCGTGAAGGTGTGGAGAAAATGTCGAGCGCGCGACTATACCTAAGGGTAATGGATCTCTACGACGATGACGAGCCACCAATCAGAATCGCGACAGCTCGAAACCAGAGTCATAGACGTGCCTATATTCCAGAAGAACCTTGATGACTCGTCCGACCAAACGGGGATAATACTAACAATATTATGATAGACATTTCTGCACGAGATCCTTCGTTATCATGCATGCCATTCGCGGTGTTCGTGCGGTCCCCGATGTCTCGTTCGTGTGCATGCTTGACAGACAATGAGCGGTAATTTCCTTGTATAGAGTTTCAACTAGGCTGCTACCCACTGACCGCTGACAGGTCGTTCGTTCCTGCATCAATCGGTGCATGTACTGATGGTGACGCAGCCTTATAGCCTATCAGATGGCCTGCCATGTCCAGCCCTGACGTGCTCATACTGCAGAAATCATTTCATAAGACCGGCTAACTTGGCGTCGCCCCTGGATTCAGATGTATTGCATGGAAGCAAGACACGCGCTACTGTAATTTGTAGTCTTGTACCACATGGTGGTGTACGTTTAATGTTCCTTGGTGTTTGATGCTACAGGCTACTATATTTCATTTGTTTCATTCAATTGGCCGTGTCAATTGCAGAAATCCATGGCTCGGAGAAAAAAGAGGCGCAAGAATGACAAACAAACCTTTATATGGAAAAGGACGAGACAAAAAGGTCTTCGGAGGTAAGGACACGGCGGTCAACTCGTAGGTTGATCGGTTGGCATAGGCCGCTATGGGATATCGGCCAGTAGATCGACAAGTTGGCATGGTGATCGAGATTATCCTTTTTGCTTCTCGCCGCCGTGATGCCGGGAGTAGGTTATAGTGCGCGTGGTCAGGCTTCCAGACTCGATTGATTTGATTCACGTTGGTTTGGAAATTGATTCTCACAAACCGGGTTCAATGTAGTTTGTTTCCATCCACCATCCTATTGTCCAGGGAGAACAACACCGTATTATCCTATGTTACAAGCAGATCATAATGTATTGATTGAATGTAACGAGCGTAGATCTCTGTCCCAACTGAAGCAAAAAAGGGGAAGGAGATAGACGATGGAGATGTCGAGACGAGAAATGTGTCGCCGAAAGCGCGAAAAAAGCAGCGCAAAATCTCAACGCCAAAGTATGATCGATCCGCCCAAGAGGGAAAAAAGGGGAAAGAGAAAAACAAATCGTCAAGGATATGGAGTACAAAGAGCAATCGACGGTCGTCATACGGGTGAGTCAAACTCTGTAAGTGTACAGCTACTTGGTTTGATAGAGTTCTTGGAATGTGTTGCCTCGATGGTATGCGTCTCTGCGTGCGACATTTCCAAGTCACTCAGTCGACGTTGTGACGAATTTATGGTATCTCGGAATCGAATCGTCGTCGGCACAACATCTGACATGACCCCCCCTGTGATGGCCCATGATCTGTGTTTAAAAAATCGGTTAAGAGACGAAGATCGGTGCAAGGGTGGGAAGCATTTACTTCTCGTCATTCCAATTGAACTCTGACATGCAAGTGTAATCCGCGAGGCAGCGATATATGCGCGATGCGCCAACGGCCATCATGATGACTTTGTGCAAGTGGCATAAGGTGACGATGATGTAGTGAGAAGACCAAATACTCACGCTCGGGTACTTGGAACATCTGGAAGCGAATAGGGTAAACAGCAAACTATATTATCAAAGACAGAACTTACTAGGTTGAGGTAATCTGTTCGTTTGAAGAAAATAATTAGCGCCTATCACCTACAGGCACAGAAGGGAGGCTGTCCCACCGTTCAGATTGAGTATGATAAAGACCTGACACCACCTCATGAATACCAGACTGCGTAATAGTCATATGGGACGGTTACATACAGTGGGGGGTATCTCCGCGAGTGTGACCAAAGCGAGCCAAAACAGGCCCTATTTCCAAGTCGCATCACGCCAATTCAGCAAACGTGAAAGGGCTTCAACTCACTTGGTTATAGAGGAAACGCCAAAGACCAAACATGCCTGCTTCTCCGTAGCGTCGTAAACCAGATAGCATCAAAGCGAGCAAGATAAAATCTTCCACGAGCGTGATTGTGATAGGCTCGATGCAATGCCTAGTATCAAGAATGACACAGGTATTTGCTGTCTGATCCCACACGGCATTTGCCTACGTATTTGACGTTAGTAAGGCGCAACCTTGGTGTTCAAGAAATAGTACCCTTGCTATACCTACAAATTCGACGTCCAGATTAACATCATGGGGACAAGTGGATCTAGCGAACAGAAAACGTACTGCGGATATAGAAGGTGATATTGACGAGCCAAGCACAGATGGAAATCGTAGTGATAATGAGATTTTTCTCCCAGATGGCAATGCTGTATCACGTGGGAACTCAAATAAAACTCCTGACATAGAAGATATACACGTGGACTCACATGCGGAGAACGATAAGTGCGGAAGCAAGAACGAAAGCGAGATAGGCGAAAAACTAGAAGAGGACATCATGAAACCTTTAACAAAATTGTTGTGGTCGTCGGGACCGCAATGGGGGGAAACGCACGAATACAGACTTCAACCATACCTGGTTACGGAATCAGCAGGAGGTCAATTGAACGGAAGAAACCTTCCACCTACTTTACAATTTATCGGATGCACAGCGTCGAAACCAGCAAATATTAGGATCATGGCAATGAGGGCCGTGAGGCGACAACTAGAGTAAAGCTTTGCACCCGTGTACGATTAAGGCGGCTATCAGGGCGCGATGGTGGCGAGCCATACCCATATTGTCCAACGAAACCTTCGCTTGCCCGTGATGATTTGCCATTCGAACCAAATCGTGGTGAAGTACTCCCATCTACCAGAATCGGCATCCATGACAAGATAGAGGCAAAGACTGGCTTACACGTAGAGCCCCCCCATTGCATGCAGAAGCTTGACAAAAGCCACTGTAAAGCGTTATCAAATCTCCGGTCAGAATATGCCGGGCAGGTGTCGAAGATATAGCGGCGCACTAGCATCGGCTTGCACGACTTTTGGATCATGGAAGTCGGTCATGGTCGCGGAGGAAAAGTCGACACGAGGCCAGAGGAAGTCGTGGGGACGTTGGGGATGGTGGGGAGAACGACAATGGAGGGAGTTGAGAGAGCGCCAATATTGGAGGGTACATAAATGCATGCGCCATGACAGGCCTGGGTGTGAAAAAAGGCAGCAGACCGTCTTTATTGCACTCCATAGCCGAACAGCCGGCTCCTTAAATCCGTCCATGGACCGGGCGTGTTGGTCCCCGAGACTGCCCAATGTGGTATCAACAGGGCCAACCATCACAAGAAGCGCCGGAGAAGCTCGTGCTCAGATGTCTGTCCACCCTAATTTATGGAATGTGCTCAACATGGATACAGTGGCTATCACTCTGACAGCGCCTACCCTATCCCTCATCATGATCCTTCCGCTCCATCGGACATGCCCAAATCCTGCCCGCCTACTACGACCTTGTGTCTGCTTCCTGCGCAGGCTCAATCAATTGCTGTCCTTTCACACTTCGTGCGTGCAATTCGTGGCCAATGACGCTCCTGGATCTGGCTCCAGCGCTCCGTACCTCTGTCAAATATACTTTGTGCATATCCGGCACAAACATCACATAATGCCGTAAATCTCGGCGCCTTCTAAGGCTTCGCTACAACAAAACAGGTGCGCAAGTCATGCATCGAAATTGCACCTGTCAAGTCCAGAACAAAAAGCATTGATGATAGAACATGCTACGATTTAGCTACGGTAGCAAGGATTGCTATGCCCAGAGCTAAAATTGGCCACAACGGCACTCACATCTGGGTGAATTCTGTATGCCGATCATCCGAGCCCCGCATGTACGTGACTAATGGCCAACGCATAAAAAAAAATAGAAAGAAGTGAGCACGAGGGGCGCCTTTCCTAAAATACATACAGAGACCACAGAAAGTTCATGAGGTACCATACAGACGTCAGTGATTCCCTTCAGGGTCGAGAGAGTTCGTTACTGTATGTTTCTCATTGTAGTTGCATTTTTAAACTTTATCTTGGCAAGCCCCTTTGTGAACTAGAAAGTGTTACAGTGTACGGACACATGTGTACGGGCACATGGTAGAAGATATCAGTCTACTTTTCGGTAGCAAAACTGACAGTAGGTAGAGATTACCGATACTTGCAATGATATACCGTATGGTTTATTATCTGGTGCAGCTTGGATAGCGACTGCGACATGGGATTGTCGTCCAAGAAAAGGAGTGGTGAAGAAATAAACAAAAGAAGGGTAGAAATGAGAGACGATAGGCACTTTTGGACAGCAGGTCCACAACGCGAGTGCCGAGATGACGAGACGACGAGAAACGCACACGAGAGAGAAGGGAGAAAAAGAAGAAAACACTGTGATTGACACGCACACAAAGATGCCAATGCCATCGTTGACAAGTGAGGAGGGTGCTCATATACATCCGAGTCCCTAGTACTGAGTATCGAGTCAGGAAGTAAGGAAGTAGCGGCATTGTCGGGGTATAGGCGTTGTCGTCATTGTGCCGGATGTACAGAAAGTGTCAAGAAATGTCAGTAGAATGAAAAGGAAAAGAACCAAAGGATGTATTGAGGGCGTGATGGTGCCGCGGCTGCGACTAGGTGTTGATCGTCGTTGCCGGGCGCTCCGATATGGGCAATTCCGGTCCGATCCGAGCGTGGACTTTGGCTGACGTTAGATCTCCAGCACGAGAAATCTACTGTAGTCCTCTCTAGCATAAAGCATGTCATGAAAACACATTTCTTCTCGCGAGCACTTTCTTATTACTTGATATTGCAATATGGTATTAGAGTTGAAATTTTGAAAATTGCCATACATTGTCTTCATTTGAACCCGAAGTTTTTGCACACATCTGAATAATAGCTATATACATATCGCAATCACTGAAGTGCCCAATGTCCATGTAAATCGGCTCAGAGCCCCATCCTTTTCTGCCACTTGACTTACAAGTACAGTATATGTTTTGAACAAAGTTGATCATACATGGCAGTGCCCTGCCCTCAAACTCAATCCAACCAGCATTATCACTTTCCACAACTGCACCTATCTCTGAGCAAATCCAACCCGCGAATTTCCAACGTCGAAATTAGCGTAAACATTTCGCAGGAAGACGTCACCCAATGTCCAGAATACTGTCCAACATGAGACTTGTGGGCGGAACGGTCAAGAAGGCTTTGCTCACCTGAGTCGATTGGTGTTGCGCTGAAACCACCCATACAAGTGGAGCCTGATACAACACCGATGTTGTAGGTATCGGAGGTAATAAAGAACTTAGTGCCGCCGAACGATATGGTTATAGTCACATCCGTGTCGCATGGGACTAACATTTACATGTGAATCGGTTAGCTTTTCTGACAACCAACCCCGTGACATGCGTACTTGTCCATTGGATGCCATTTGACATCTGGGCCGAACCGGGGATATTGCTATAGATATTCGCGATATCACCTTTGTTACCAAGGATGACGCTGGTGCCCGTGTCGATAACTGCTTCCTTAGTGCTGACTGAAACGTCATTTCCATTGACTGATATAGAATCAAAAGGGATCTGCCAAAGGGCCTGCATCGTGTCCGCGTTAAAACGTCACAAGGGACACCTCGTTATGTGCTCACCTGGTTGTCCACATTGACATTAGTCAAGCTGCCCTCAAACAGACTATTATCCACTCCTCCGAGGATAAGCGGGGAGTCTCCCCCCTCCAAAAAGAACCCGAAGACTGGTTTGAATTGCCCAACACCACCATTGTTGATGACCGATTGGAAAAAGGGAGTTGACCCGGAGACGACAGAGAATTCCGGAAATGCCATACCCATAATGCCGACCGCAGGGACAGCTGGGGATTGGACGCTTTTGCCGGTGGTGTCCGAGGGCACGATCAATGTCTGATTATTAACCTAATGATGGGGCTCCTCAGCTACCCATCAGTGCGCCCACTGGTAAATAACATGCACTAACCTGGAACCCGCCAAGAGAAATCTCATCCGTGAAAATAACGCACGGAAGTTCACCTGAACCGAAATTAATGAAGGCCGCCACATTCGTGTCCTTCGCGGTGGAACTTTTAGAAGGATCGAAGACAACTTGTCCATTGCAGTTCGAGCAAGAAGAGCCAAGGAGGAACAAATCGCCACTCCCAGTGTCGAATTGGACTGCACATTTTGCGATCAGTTTCGACGTCTGCTCTACTCAAAATAGTGACTGACCATTTAACGCGACGGGAGGAGAACCAACATTAAGGTTTCCAGTCCACACCGTATTGCTATTGTCGGTAAGAGGGACCGTGATAGTCGGAGAAAGTGAACGACGCCCGTTCGAATCGCCTTGCTTCGATGCAAGGGGGTGGGGTTTACCTGTGTTTTTTTCGAACGCCCTGAATCCTTGCTCATGTTTCCTAGGTGGAGACTCCGTTAAGAATCCAATCTTCCCAAAAAAAAAAAACAGGGAACACGAACGCCATAGTATGATTGATGTTAGCTTGCAGGCTTTCGACGTCAACATGCCCATTGGCGTCACGTATCGAAGGCTTTGACAAAGGGATGTGAGAAAGGCCGCTGCGTGAGTTCTTGATGGGAAATGCCCCCACAAGGAAGGGGAGCATCGCAAATGCAACGGCGGTGGGGAGATACATCTAGAAAGATTAGGCAGTGACTAGGAGAGAAAAGCGAATGCTGGGGAGATGAGGAATGATGTTTGAAGCTGGACAGGCCAGCCCTTTTATGTCCCGAGAAAGTTGGTTCTGCATTATCCATGCTCGAGATGGGAATTGTAAGAATGTCTAGATGTCATTTCCTGTACTTCGGTCAATTCGGTGTCAGTACAGCACTTCGGTCAGTTCGGTGTCAATACATTGTCACGGTTCTGAGGTACAGGTTCCATCGCTTATGGTCTTTGAAAGTCATGATCTAATCGTGTACCGGAAGTTAGCCTCATCAGTAAACCTGCACTAAACTTTTTTGGGCTTGCTCAAGCTTGAGCAAGCGAAAAAGTACTAAAAGTACAAAAGTAACCTGTTTTTTTGCCAAAAGTTGATTTTGGCCATTTCGTCGAAGTAAAAAAGCTGAAAAGGTTATGAAAAGCGATCCAAAGTTGTAAAAGCACCACTCAATCAGCATGAGTCAAAGTCAACTTTTTCACTTGGGCAAGTAAATAAGTGAAAAAGATTTTGCACAGTTTACTGATGCTAAATGATGCATCCTGTGAATGTATCGGATCAACATACCGGATCATCCCGTACCGAACACAACCAAAAAGGGAAAGCGGAGAGTCAGGCTATACAAAGCTACGGTAAGCGTATCAGGTTTCGCTAGAACAAGAAATAGTACTACTGTACGGCTGTGATTCGGCTATTTTGACAAGAACTTGACGACTTGACAATTTGATCATTGAATTCTACGGATTGATGCCCCTAGGTGCAGCCGACGTACTAGCCGGAGCCAATCCCAATCTGCTTTTCTTTCCAAAACAGGTTCACGTGATCCCTAACTGAGAGGACTAGCGGTTATGGTTGCCCGTTCTATGCACGGTCTCCACTGAGTTGCATCTCTCAGAGACGAAACAGAGACGAAAACGGAGTCACACGTTGAGCTGAAGAGGTGGAGAGCCAGTTTGACCCTGGCAAGGAGGCGATCGATTCGGGTCCGCGTCTGGATGATCGGACGTCACGGCGGTGGATGACAACGAGGTGGTTTCAAGACACGAACACGAGCACGAGGGAAACAGAGAAAGGACGGAGAGACCAAGACCATGCCAGATTGCGACGAGCCCCAGCTTTCACGATAAGCACTCACAGACATTACAATCACGAGATAAGATAATGGCATCAATTCCAGATTGTAATTGAAGGGACTGTGCAGTAAAACCAGCGAGACTATCGTAATCCGACAGTGTTCGTAAGTGTTCAGCATGCGAGGAAATAGCACAGGCCAACAACTAGAAATAGTGTACGTTGGTCGACTACGAATCAGTATGGGGATAAATTAGTAGTCAAAGTAAATGTAAAGTAAGTTGGAAATGCGCATTAGTATGCAAAAGAAGTGAAAATAAATTGTTGGTACAGGCACAGAGGCATAGCCGCGCTGTCTAAGCGTTCATTACACATTTTCATTACCCACACTGGGAGACTTTTCCTCGGCCACGTCACTGCTGGATGCGGCAGTCAGGGAACCTATAACTTGAACGGACTCTTGACCATGGCTCTGCGTACTTCCAAAGCCAGAGGTGTCGCCCGTGTCGGGACGAGCTACGAATCTCCCGAGAACTGTGCTACTCGGTGGAGGCATACTAGGGATCACCTGGTTAGAGTGGAAGAGAACTGTGCGACCAAGGTAGTCTGAAAGTCCACGGTACATTCGTGTGGATGCTATTGACACGATGCACACTAAATAATGAAAAAAACCGGTCGTAAACGTGAGGAACTGTACTCATATCTCGACGAAAAAAGTCTTACGTGAAGGTAAGTGGGTTATCTGGCCAGCGTCAAGGCTGAGTGTTAGTTCAAGTTCCGAGTCCATTGTCAGTAAACTCACCATATCCATCATAGCTAAGCAAACGGCTTCTCTTAAGTAACAATTCCTGGCTTGGGAATGCGAAACAGTACACACCGTTCAAATCCAAGAGAATGAAAACCTAGAGAGTAAACATGAGTTACCCGCGCCGCATTCGTTCTAGATGAACGCACCAATGGGGGGACCTCCGCAATAGTGGTAACTACAACCCATGCCAAACCCTGTGGTTGATCGTAACTCATGGTATCCATGCACATGTAGCCAGGATAGCTTTACCTGTGAAAACAGAAGTTTCCAAATGCTGCCCTTCCCACGGCTTCTCCATCGCAAGAGCCCAGTGAGCATGAGGGAAAGAAGTACAACTTCGGTGCAGAGAATAAAAATAATGCTGAATTTAGCTCTCAACACATTCGATATTCCACAAATTCGGAGGGGTGCAATCCAAATCGCGCGGGTGGTGGCCACACCTGAACTTTGGTTAACAACTGTACATCCAAGAACGCCAAAAAACATACAGTAAATGCAGGCAGCGAGATTGGCGAGCAGTGTGCCGCAGGCAATGGTGACTACAATTTTGTTATGCTCCCAGATTGCCGAGCTGAGAGGGAGGGTGTTATTAGCCGTCGATTGGAAAGGCACACAGCTCAAACATCCACTCACATGCGTAGAGCGATCAACGACGACGCAAATAAAAAACTTGAATATGTGAACAACTACGTAACCTTATGGACTTAGGGACGTCATCGGAACAAGGAAGTCAACCCACATAGGCAAAGAAGACGTATAACTATTGGCAATTCAGTCACGCCAATCCATCGAACAGTAAGAGTTAGGATCCATACCTGACAATTCAAGTAATGCCAGTCTTGTCCCACCATCTCAAGAATAAGGGTGATTAAAGGAAACCACCGGGCGCCCAAGTAAAGCTATCAGTATCAGCCCTCAAAAGGTTGTTCAATCCGTGTTGGAATTAAAGGCATACCAAACATGATGCGCGAAATCGCCGTTTCTGGGTGAAGATGGCGTAATCAAAATTGAGGGTCACGATAATCTCCCAGCTGGTGCATGGACAATGCGGGGCGCAAATAAAATTGTGAGTGCGAGTAAGAACGAGATATGCTCACGCGTATATGCCAAACAAGACATGTACGATCTTGACATATGCAACTGAAGCATAAACGTAAGTCTCGCTAGATAGAACCTTCGCGTGTATACAGACTCACAGTATTCTGAGAGGATAATGGCAGGGTTGTCCCAGTCGTTCATATAGGTGGGGAGGGAAAGGAATGTGACGGGAAAAGGGTGAGCGAGGGTGGTGGTTCAAACGCATCGCATTTCAAAGCAGTCAACGGGAATCCAGGTACCATAGAACATTATGGCTTGGATGAAGGAATCTAGCTCAAGTGCCGCAGATGCGCCAAGATCTCTGTAAGACTGCGAGACAGAACAAACCTTGTTCAGATACGCCTCTAGCTGGTAATATTCTTGCTGGCCGCTTATTTCTCGCATTGATAAACTCAAATGGCACCGGTAGATGATCTGAACCGTGAACCCTGTAACATCACGTAGCGCCAAGTAAATTTAAATTTCTATATGTTGCGCCGAGGATTTACTACCAAGGAGCTGCCGGTGAGCCTGAGTGGCCGAGTTGGGTGGGCCGGTGCTCCGACCGGGTGACAACTTTGCCATATCTTCCGCGGAAAGATGATCTGCCTCGACCGAGGCTGGTGGCAGTTTACGAAGCGAGAATTTCGGGAGATCCGAGTGCTGGACGCAACAGACTCGGGGGTTGAACTTTGCAACGAGTTATAATCAAACCAAGTTTCCCGCGGTTATCAATAATTTAAGTAAATTGTAACTCTGTTATCACATAATATAACTTACAGTTTTGGCCCCACAGTTTACGACCTTCCGCCCCCGCCAACGGTACGCGACATACATCCGTAGGTAATGTTAATATAACCTGCATACCGCGAAATGAAACTATTTCAATTTCCAGTCTTCTTTCAATAGGGGTATACCTCCCAGCCTTGGCCCTTGGGGGGAAGAAATAAGCGATTACTGTACTATGACGCCAATCGAGTATGCGCGAAGGCCCAGTGAGCACGCGGCAGCTAATGCAAAACCGCTGATATCTCCCCTCTAATCTGACTAACATTTCTAGTCACTAAGTCAATCGTCGATATGAAGCCATGCTTGACCATGTATGTCTCAGTACACTGGGTCCCGACGAGCCCACGCGTGCTAGTCTGCCAGTGACAGTATTCGACTCGACTCGGTATAGCCTCCTGCCAGTGGAAAATGAACTCGAAATTCGCGGCTCCCTGTATCGTGTTTTCCCACCCCAGGTCTACCGTAATAGGCATGTAGTGATCTTTAAGTCCGAGGGCTTTGGAAGAGCAATCATGGAAGTTCACTAAATATATCCATGGACCACAGCAAACCCGAGATGGGTTAAAGCACCAGTACATTAACAAGAGGGTCATCACCGCATGGCCTGGAACCCGTTGATCCTCCTCGGCATGACGACGTTATCTCATTCAGTGAGTATCACTGGGATATTAGGTCCCTAACTTTTCCATCGAATGGTATTCTTTCCTTTTTATTCTGCAACGTGTCTATCCTCAAATGAGCCACGTCATCGTAGTGAATACAGAGAAGCTTCTTCTCTTTCGTTTATGCGTACTCGAAACTCGACGGTCGCCCTCGTCAGTCTTTGTAGACTTTACAGTATATTTTTGGATTGAGGTAGCTCCGCGTGAGATCACAATTGAAGGTTATAGATCTATTACCCTCCGTCGTCAACGACTACTGAAACCTTGCCTCGATTGTTCTTTTCATACAGATAACCATGACATCGCCATTTCAATGTACAAGTCCCCAGTGCGGGTCTGGTAATAGGTTTAGTAACTTCAGAGAGTATAAGTTGGTGTTCAAATTCATCTTAGGACCTTCCTATAAAGGCCCCGT
>Ga0137358_10001657_pt1 | contig 12232 bp, 14 predicted proteins | sample Mad1_20_16metaG_FD_105551 | JGI IMG/M metagenome (GOLD analysis project Ga0137358, IMG submission 105551) | Vadose zone soil microbial communities from Angelo Coast Range Reserve, California, USA - Mad1_20_16 metaG | ecosystem: Environmental > Terrestrial > Soil > Vadose zone | place: USA... | reverse complement strand
GCGAACGTTATTTCCATTTGCCCGATCCTGATGGCCATGAGCTTTCATTTGCTCGTCCGATCTAGCGGTCCTTTACGTGCTCAGGGCGGAAGCCCACTCCAACGACCCGAGCAGGAATTCGCCCAGAGAATTGGCCCAACCCGGTCCTTGGCTTCTTTGTTGAGTACTGCGCGATTGTGTCGAAAACAATCCAGCGACTCGCCTCGCCGAGCCGGGTCTCGTCTATCGGCAGAAGCTGAATAAGCCGTTGGCACCTCTGCGTGTCGGCAGGCGTTTTTGTCTACGGGGCAACTGCAGGATTGATTCCACAAGCGACGGAGTCTCCGGCTCCCGCAGGAGAGCCGCTGCGCTAGGGCGCGCAGCGAGCGCTAAACGCGTCCACTCTCCGGCACTCGGTACAGACCGATGAAGGGGGATCAAGCCGATAGTCCTGTGCCGGACGATCACAGTGAGCGATCACCAGGTCGCGATCGCCAATAGGCCCAGCGGGGGATGCCAGCGAGTATAACACTCTACACCCTTGCAGACCCAAAAGCGGAGGGTCTGCGCTACTTGCTTACGTGGTTAGGCATCCGGGGGTCGACAGCTGAGTCCGTAGTCCGAGATGCCTGGGACCGGTGACCGTGAACGGTCAACGGTCGCTGAGTCGATGCCTGCACACAACGGGTTCAGTCGTTGCCCCCGGAACCCTCGGTATCATTCTCTTGGTGAGCGGGGATCCGCAGGAAGCCGTGAACATTGAAGCTTGCGTCATAGTACCATCCCGTGATTGCTCCCGCCGGGTTGATGGCCATGGTTAGGAAGGAACGTGATGTAGGTAGGGGGTTTCGGCGCATCCTCCGCGCCTGACACTGTCTGCTGGCCATACAACTGCAAGCCGCAAACCAGAAGGATGACACCGACTAGTTTCCGAAGCTGAAGTGAAGTCTTGAACTGGATTTTCATTTTTTTCTGTGATTGAACCGACTGCAATATTCCTCGCAGAGGAACTGCCATGTTCGGTCTGCTGAACAACCCGCCGGGTTGTTCTCCGATCCTACTGATCCGCCGGACCGTATGCGGCAACGATCGAGCAAGTCAACGCCGTGAGTGGAACTAATTTATCACTGCTATCGTGATTATTCACATCACCAGACAGTCTCATTAGCAGACGAGACCGGCGCTGTTAGTAGCATTCTGGTCAATGGTCGGAAGCCGCCGCCAAAATGTTAGCGTGCGTAATTACCGTTCCCTGAACCGATCCTAATAACTTCTTCCAATGACGCGAAAGTAAAATATGGCGATGAGTCGCTCATTGATTCAGGGAAATGACGGCTCGGTCCGTACGGGTCAGGTTGATTAGCTTTACGGAATTGGTTTCGGAACTGCCGGGGTTAGCAATAGTGGCGGTTCTGGAGGCTTTCATATCCCCGGGTACACCGAAAGTTGGTTGGAACGGAACTCATTCGATCGACATAAAAGCAAAGCCCACCTTCGCCTTAAAGCGTTGTCGCGAGATGGACTGCGCTGCCATTTCGATGCTTTTTTACCCGGTAACTCTGATTCCGAGTGGTTCGGATCAATGCAAGGGAATGGTTGGTAATCAAACAGACCGTAAAAACGATTTTAGAAAGCCCCCGCGGCCTGAATCTAGAACGCGATCATGCGCTATCCCTCTGGGTTAAGGCGCGGGAAATCGCTAGACTTCATAAAAACCATAATTCAGCAAAAGCAGGAGGAGCTTTAGCCAAATGTCGAGAGCCTGCTTTTCCGGGCCCTGGGCGTTATGTTGGTGCGCGCCAATGAGAAACTTCTGTATTGTAGCGCAGATGGATCAGCTCTTTGAGATCGATGCCCGAGCGCGCCAAGAGGCTTTAACCCCGGAGGACCGCCTTGCATTACCGTTGGAGAAATCCAAACCGCAAGAGTGGAAGAGAGGACAGCAAATCATGAGACCAAACTCGCCGAGCGAGCCATCAACAGAGACCAGAAAACCACCTGAAAGAGTAAATCAGAATTGCGTTAAAACGGAGTCACACAACAATTCATTACCTCCAATCGTGGCATTGACATCTCGTAGAGTTAGCAACGCTCCTAATCCTTTAGCGGAGGGACAAACAGTAAACGAAAACAAATACAACCTAACCAATGAAAACTACAGTTCCAACCGAAAAACAAGCAGCGATTTTTGAACTTCAACATGCAGGAGAATTTACTGACATTGAAAATTCTGCCATAGTCTATGTATTGCGGGGATGGTTCGCTGGGTTAGCCGGAGTGCCAGGAGCAATTCAGGCAGGGGATGATGCTTGGGCATTCACAACGCTGTTCGAGCATTTTACTAGCTTAATGCCATATCCACCTAACTTGAGAACACCAACCCAGGTTAAAATTCTTGCTGCGTTAAGTGCAAAGGCACAAGCAAGTCAAGATGCGGTTGATGCATTGTTAGGAGCTAAGAATAATGAGGATGAGCGGATGATTGCTGAGACAGACGCTTTTGTCGCATCATTAATTAAAACATTGTAAAACAAGAGCATTCTTTCAAACGGAGTTTGTCGCGGGGACGAGTGAGCTTCGGGCAGCAGTCAACGAGACGGAAACGGTCATGATTCGGATCCGGCTTAAAAGACTAGCGGCCATGAAATCCCTATCTGGCCCTTGATGATCTTAGAGCCGTGGAATGTGAGCCTGGCAGCGAGGTTAGTTTCTGCGAACCGATCGGGCTCACCCAATCGCACCTTTCCGAATACGAAAACCAGTCCATTGAACGCTGGTTGATAGGAACCGATCCAGCTTTTCCAGATCGTTCAAATTAATGAGAGCGTTGTAAAACAGTTCGGCGATCTCTGCTCGCTCCATTGGGGTGCGCCTAGAAAGAATTTACGGTCAGCGGTTGGCGCTCTCCTTGAAGTTGTGTCGGATATTTCCTTTAGCAGCTTTCGTAAGGCGGAGCGCTCTATCTCTCGCCCCTGTTTAACATATCGACTAATTTTCTACTCAGGCCCTTCAAAATATCGAAATTGATTCTGATTGTTGCTCATATTTCTAGCTGGTGATGCTGGCCCGATGTCTCTAAAAACTGGTCAGGAGAGAATCTTGCGGATCTAGACGCCGAATTTGGATCAAGTTGTCTGACAATCAGCACGTAAGAGGTCCTATGCACCCTAGCGGCAAAGGATCAAACCTTCTTGATTGGAGAGTTAGCGCAAGGGCGGAATTGCGTCAGCGTCTTATTTACAGCCAGTCTGGATCGTGTGGTTAATGCGGCAAAAACCAACGCCAGTTCAAAATACGGTGCTTCATTCTAGCGTGGGAAAAAGTACAGTAGGAAACCTAAAACCATGCAAGTCGATGCAGCACCCTCGCAAACGACCCAGTATGACGAACGAAGACACCAAAACCTATTTCCTACATTATCCAAAGCTAGTTGTGCCGACGCAAGGAATCGACCTGCTGGGTGGTCGCCTTGAGCAGTTCGGCTTCGCAGACTTTAAGTCCTTGGATAGGGATTGGGCGCACGATTTTATGTTTCGGAAAACCAAACCTGCAATTTGGCGTCGCGTACTTTCAGATAGCGAGCTGCCACCCATGATCGATACCGCTAACACTTCGGAGCTGGACCCGGACGACGGGAACGACATCGGATGGGATTACATTGACGGGTTGGGTACGCTAATCTATTATGCGTTGTTGATAGAGGTCGGAGAGCTTTATCCCTACCCCCGCATGTCGGTCCGCTATCTACGTTCAAAGAATACAGGCGTCAGAATCCAGAATTTGGAATCAAGAAGGCGACCCCGAACAAACGGCAGTAATCGACCTTCCTCATCATCACGCGCCCTTCTTCAAGACTCCGATACGCCACCTCTCTTTCTTTCGTCCAGAAGCCTTGACACGGAGTAGGGCTTCCCTATAGCAACGTGATTATAACTGGTGGCTGCCGTGCAAATTGTTCAAAATCAATATCTCGCTGTCTTTTCTGAACTTTTTTCACAATACTCTGATTTTGATCACGTCTTACGGCCAAACGCTAGATTGAGTTAAAACTATGTTCGGCCTAAACGATTTCCTTTCACGAATACAGACCGACCACGCGTTCTATTTGCAGTTTCGGAGCAGCCCACAGGAAGCGTTGGCAGCTTACGAGCTGAGCCCGGAAGAACGGACGGTTTTAAACCAGTCGGGTTCGCAACTTTCAAGCGAACTCGGACGGATAATGCCGGTTCCAGAGCCACTTGGTGTTACCCCTGGAGGGCACAGCGGGGTCGATCCGTGTGGGTCGTTCAAATGGATAACGAATGTGGGCTGGACGCGTATTCATGAGACTGAATCAGCCGATTCAAAGTTCAATCCCGAGGTTGTGCTCGACCGCATTGGCGTTCAACAAAGCATCGGCCAAATTCGTGCCGCAAGCACCCACAGCGACAGGTTGGCAGCAGTCTTAAGTCTTGTGTGCGGCATTGGATGAGTGGGACAAAGGCAAACTAAGAAGCCTTCGCCTTCGATGCGCTGGAGATCCTTGGCTGCGGCTCTCTGCGTTGCCATTATTTTGTGGCCAAAATCTTGACGGGGATAGAGCTTCCAGGTACCACATGATTACTTGGTGGCACATCCCGATCTCTGGACATCGGGATCTAGCTTTTTCTTGAAATCTCATTCGTAACGCTCACCAGGTCGTATGCGACTAGAAGTGATTTGAGGTAAATCTATGGCAAAATTGAACGATTTGCTTTCTCGTATTCAGACCGATTATGGGTTTTACTTGCAGATCTGCGTTCTGCTCACGTTTCAGAAGAGCCCACATGCGGCTCTAGCTGCTTATAAATTGAGTTCCGAAGAGCGAATCGCTCTGACTGAATCTGGCGCACAACTTTGGGCACATCTGAGGCACCCTATTCCCACGACCCAGACTTCCCAGGGTTGGACTTTCTCCGAAGTGGTAAGGTCGGAGTTCATTCCGACAACTCAGGTTGGTATTGCTTCGATCGCCAATTCACAGTTCGATCCGACGACAGCGCTTCGGCAGCCTGAAGTCATGCAAACCCTCGCCCGAATCCACGGTGCAAGTGCGCACACGGACAGATTGAAGCCGGTCTTAGCCCTTATGGAACAAATTGGATGAGCAAGACGGACTCGCAAGACAAGCTTCTGCCGTTTGATATAGCAATTGTCGGGCTAGGGATAGTAGGAGTGCATCAAATCACCCGAGAGGTTGAAGAAATCATTCGCCGGTGCCGCCATACTTTCGTGGTCGATTCCGGATTTGGCGTCGAGTCCTACCTCCGGAGTATCTGTGCAGAAGTGACGAGCCTCCTTCCGCTGTATGAAAAAGGCAAAAGCCGGCTGCCCACGTATCGCCGAATGGCCGCCGAGGTGGTCAATGCGGCAATCAGCAAGCCGCCGGTTTGTTTTGCCTCCTATGGGCATCCGCTAGTCTATTGCTATCCGGCAACTCTTATTCAAAGAGCCGCTAAACTTCTCGACCTTCGGGTAGAGATATTTCCAGGCATCTCAGCACTAGACACGCTGCTGGTGGATCTCGGTATCGATTTCGCAGCCGACGGGCTCCAAATATATGAAGCGACCGATTTGCTTCTGCGCCGCCGGCCGCTCCAAAATGATGTTCCCTGTGTCCTTTGGCAGGCCGATGCCTTTGGAGATCCGACTCACACGACGGATCGCCGAGCCGCTGAGCACTTCCAACGGCTACAGGATTATTTACTCGAATTCTATAGGCCCGAGCATCCGATCACTCTAGTCGTCTCAAAAACGTTCCCATTGCTGCAGTCGCTCGTCGAGACATATCGCCTCGGGGCGCTAGCGGCGGAACTGGAGCGGGGCCCGCAAGCAGGCACGCTTTACATTCCTCCCCTCGGCCGGCGGTCAATCGAAGATCACCAACTCTTTGAAAAGCTCGCCGCACATGCGTAAAAAGTGATTCACTAGTGCTGCGCTAAGTCTGCTAGTAATTTGTCATAGCGCAAGTCCTTGCGAAGGGGTTCAAAATAGGATCCGAGCTTAAGATAGTTGCAGAAAACACCGTACGGTACCTTCGACATGGCTTCCAGGTTTTGAAAGGCGAGATCCGGCTCGTTTGTCCACGCGTAAACGATCGCGAGGTTGATCGAGATGTTCGGACCATCCATCGCATCCCTGGAGATGGGCAACATCTCGGCGGCGCGTTTCGCTTGGGAGATAGCATCCTCCTTGTGTCCAAGCAGCGCGTCGACCACAGCCAAATTGCTCAACAGCGCGGCGTTTGTTGGTGAAGCCTCTACTTTTCGACGCAATAGCTGGCGCGTTTCAGCAGAAGTCGGCTGCGCGTTAGGATCTTCTCCCTGCAACCGCGCAAGTAAGATGGAATAGCAGCCGATCGGGACCGGACTCTCTCCGTAAGCAAATTTGCTATCCTCTTCGCCTTTCATCTTCTCCAACAATCGATTTGCTTGCTGCCAATCGCGATGATCGAGTGCCAGATTTAGAAAGAGCGAACGGAGGAGTTTGTCGTCGGGCATAGACTCTGCCAGCGATTCGATTTCTGACCGGAAGGCTGTATCATCACCAGTTCTCAGAACCGTAGTAAAATACTCCTTTCGAACCCTCACCGTCGATCCGTCAGGAACGAGATCAATCAGTTGATCCCACACACGCCCTGCGACCGCAAAGCGCCGAGTATAGGAGAGCGTTTCCGCCAGATCTGAAATCAGTGACGGATTATGTGGGTCGAGCGCAATTACCTCATTGAACTTCTGAATGGCTTTCTCAAATTGACCGTGCCGACGGTTCATTGAGGCTTCGAGGTAGATAGCCTCAACATTATTCGGGATACCCCGCTTGGCGATTTCTAAATGTGCGTTTGCGCGGTCATAGTCAGCATAACAACGATAGAGATGGTTGGCGTACGCCAAATGAACTTCGGGGAGATCAGGTTGCAGCCGCAACGCGTTATTGATCGCCTCATCTCCCAGGCCGCGCCGTTCAGGAGTCGGATCAAATCTAAGGTATAGGGCGTCGTGGGCAAACGCCATCGAGCAGTAGGCTCTCGCGAATTCCGGATCGAGTTGAATGGCTTGCTGAAGGAGGCTCAGAGCGGCGCGTATCGGCTTCTCTCGGTCTCCTCGCGCAACTATCTCAGCATTCACTAGTTTTTCCTTCGCCTGAAGGTAGAGGTCATAGGCTGCCATATTTTTAGTTGGTTTTTGTTCTATTCGCTGCTTTTCATCTGGAGAAAGAGCAGCCGAAAGTTTACCTGCTATAGTTTGAGCAACCTCGCTCTGAATTGTAAAGATATCAGTGATATCCCGGTCGTAGCTATCGGCCCAGACGGCGTTATCGCTCCGGGCATCGACTAACTGGGCACTGACTCGGACCCGGTTGCCCTCGCGACGCACTGTTCCTTCCAGGACGTTTGCGACACCGAGCGCAAAGGCGATCTGTCGCATATCGCGTTTCGTGTCCGCCCGGTACTGCATGACCGAGGTGCGACTGATGACTTTGAGCTGAGCGATCTTAGCCAGGTTATTGAGAATTTCGTCTTGAACCCCATCGGCAAAATAGCCGTCATCTTTGCTCGAACTGATGCTCTCGAAAGGTAGGACAGCGACGCTTTTGGCCGAAATCTCGGCGAGCAAACTGCTGGAAAAAGGTTTTTGTTGGGTGGTTCGATCCCCCGCGATGTGGAGCCATGCGGCTGTCATGATTGCCGCCGCCGCGATGGCCAGACCAGCTCCTAGGATCCAACCGCGACGCTTCGCCGGCACAGAAAGACCGGGATAAGCAGTTGCCGGCAATACGATCGGCGGCGCGTTGGCCCCAGAGTCGCCATTAGCCAGCAATTTTTTGACCCGTTCCGTTAACGAGTTCAGATGCTTTTCTAACGGCTGCGTGACCGCATCTAACCAGTGCACCGTCTCCAGAAAATAGCTTAGACTGCTCTGCGGAAGAGTGTCCTCGATGCGAAAGGGAATGACCTGCAACCCTAGCGAAAAAGCCTTAGCCACTTCCCGTCGCACATGGCCGGAAACGTTCGCGTTCTCGGAAAACACGAGTACAAAAACTCGGCAGGCGGTGATGCCCCGCATGATTGCCTCGGTCCAATCCGACCCGAATTCGATGTTCCGCGGAGCCATCCAACATGGGATGTCGGCAGACTCAAGATGGTGGCAAACAGCGTCTGCTACCTCTTTGTCCTTACTCGAATGACTAATAAACACCTGCGGCGTCATGCTTCTCCAGTGGGCAAGGCTGTACTATTAGATGTTTCGACCGGGAATAGCTTGCACAAAATTTATGGAGGATACGGTGGGCCTCTCATTCGCGAGAGGGATAGGGAACGCGGAATAGGCAATCCGGAAGACGGTACATGGGAGCGGATTAGCCCACCGGTCGGAGGGCGCGTCGCTTGCGACGCCCGGAAGCAACCCCTGATATAAACACGCGATGCGGACCGCTGGGCTCGATTCCTCGGGTGCCCGTTGGGTGATTTCCGGGCGTCGCAAGCGACGCACCCTCCGACATCGGGGGTAGCTCAACGTCTTTGACCATCGCGAGAGGCCGTTCTTAGCTAGCAGCCTCTTTTCGACCATTTTCGGGCCCCGGTTGACCCGCTCCCACGCACAAATCAACGTTCTGCCCAGCGAAATGGATCCCGCATAAAGGAGCGAATTACCAAACCACCGGACAAAAATCCCGTCTCGGAAGGCGAACAGGTCCACGATGTTTTCAAAGAAATGAGGTGGGTTGGCGAACCAGAACCCGAACGTCGTAAAAATCTGACTGCTATCCTTGGTCACGGCCGCCAGGATCCAAGTCGCCGGCAGGATGCAATAGAGGAGGAAGATCGCGAGAACGACATAACGAAACGTGCCGGGAAGGGAAGGTCCGCCAATACGAACCTCGGCAGGGACCGGCTCCTGCCGGTCCGCGGACCTATCCGACCGGGAGTGACTCCGTGCTGCCGGTATAAAGTGCCTTCTATTCCAAATCTAGAATTGCGATCCACAGATTCCGGAGATGGAAGTATCCGCAGATTTTACAGATTACGCAGATTCCAAACGCTGATACGAACTCGATTGATTTTGCACAGTTGATAATTTCGGCTAGGCGAGGACGACTTGAAAATCCACGCGTCGGAACCCAAAGCTTAATCTGTGTAATCGGCGAAATCTGCGGATTATCTCTTCTGTGGTTGTGGCTTTGCCGCGCTATGAAATCTGCGGATAGTTTCATCTACGGAATCTAGGTTGATCGGGAAGAAATTCGGCGGAGAAAAGCTCCACTGAGGGCGAAGATAATGACCGCCATGAAGATAGCTAATGCTCCGGCATAAGCGTAATTCGCGTCGCGCGCGGCGGTGAGATAGAGATAGAGATTGGGAGTGACATTATCTGCTACATAGCCGAGGGGGCGCATCACGAAAGCCTCGGTAAAGAGTTGGGATGTTCCAATGATTGAGAAAATGAGACAAAGTTGCAGTGTCGGAATGATCAGCGGGATCTTGATGTAGCGAACGATATTCCAGGTCGTTGCGCCATCTACTCGGGCGGCTTCAAAAATATCTTTGGGTATGTTCTGCAGGGCCGCAAATAGCGTGATCATGTTGTAACCAGTCCAGGTCCAGGTAACGATGTTTCCGATCGAAAACAGGAGGATGGCCGGTGACAGAAAATCGACCGTTCCGAGGTGTAATCCGCTCAGCACCTGGTTAAACGGAGAGAGGTGTCGGGAATACATATAGCCCCAGATCAAGCCTCCGATCGCCGTCGGAATCGTGTACGGCAGGAAGTAAACGGTCCGACATATCCGCGAGAAGAGGCCGCGCGATTGGTCCAGGAGGAGCGCTAGCAAAATTGCCAGGCCGAGCATGACCGGGATCTGAACAATCCCAAATAAGAAGATATTCTTCAGGCCATTCAGGAAATCGGTATCCTGAACGGCTCTAACGTAATTCTCGATACCGCCAAAACTTCTTTCGGTGGGCCAACGCCGATCCGCTTTCGAATAAAGAGACTCAGGTAAATGGCGTAAAATACCGGGGCGAGATAGAACGCGACGAACACCGTGAGGAATGGCGTTAAGAAGAGCAGAGCGGTCTTGTGATAACGCATTGGCGGATAAGAACCTCACGCAAAGACGCAAAGGCGCAAAGAAGAAGAGAGGAAGGTGAGAGCAACTACGAAGTTTTTAAGAGGCTTAGTTCTGGACGACAGAAAACTATTTGGCTCATCCTGTTTTTGTCCGGTATTTTCTTTGCGTCTTTGCGTCCGTGGGTGACGAAGCCTTGGCGAAGTTTGCTTTGCGTGAGATTTTCTTCCTACTGACCTTTTACCTCGTACCCGGCGTCCTTGCCGTTTTTGAGGCAGTCGTTTTGCCAACCATCGAGCGCCTGTTTGACGGTGGCAGACCCGGAGAGCAGATCGGCGATGTGCTTGTTATAGTTGTCATTCGCATAGGCGAACCACGGAGCCCAGGCAAAATCGACATTGATCGCTTTCGCGGCATCCGAATAGAGCTGGGCGATGTTTTGGCCACCACAAAACTTGGAAGGGTTTTTCTCGGGATCGTTCAGATCGGGAGAGGTCAGACCGGAAAGGGAGGCGGGAAAGATTCCGGTGTTAACCCAGTTGCCGATAACCGGTGCTTTATGGGTGTTCAGCCAGATGGAGAAAAGTGTGGCGGCTTTGGGATAGTTTGATTGTTTGGTTACCGAGTTGCAACTGCCTCCCCAGTTTCCGCTGCGGAACGGTTGATCCTTGCTCCATTGGGGAAGAGGCGCTACTCGCCATTCGCCGGCTGTCTTCTCTTTCAACGAAGCAGCAAAAACTCCCGGACCCCAAGCCGCCTCCACCGATGAAGCGATCTGATCGGAACCGAGTGCGGAGTAAAATTCCGCGGTAAAATCGGACAAAGTCGAAACGTATCCTTCTTGATCAGACCATCCCAGAAAGTCAGCACCTTCTCCGAAGCGGAATTGTTCAGAGTTTGAATCCAGGTATCGCCCTTTGCCTTAAAGAAATCTCCGCCGCTGGCCCAAGCAAGACCGATGAACCATGGTGCATGGGTGGGGAAGAAGTCCGCCATTTTTACCTTGCCGTTACTGGCCTTGGCGAGTTTCTCGGCCTGTTGAGCAAACTCGTCCCAAGTGGTTGGAACCGTAAGCTGGTATTGATCGAAGATTTTCTTGTTATAGACGATGGCCATTGGTCCGATGTCTTGCGGAATTCCGAAGACCGCCTTTCCATCCGGCGACACTTGTCCCCAAGTCCAATCTACAAAATACGATTTGGCGTCATTCGCACCGTATTGCGAGATATCAGCCAAGCCATCGGTTGCGATGAATGAGGGCAGAAAAATCGTACTCGATTTGCACTACGTCGGGCGCTCCGGATCCAGCTTTGAGTACGGTCTGCAGCTTCTGGTACTCGGCTGGGCCGCCACCGACATTGTTCACATGTACTTTGATATTGGGGAAGGCCTGCTCGAATTCTTTTACTACCTGGTCTAACCCAACCACCCAGGACCAGACCTCCAGAGTAATCTGACCGTCCTCTACTTTGAACTTACTATAGTCAGGCTCTTTGTAGTTATTGGATTGAGCAGAGACGGGCAGCAGTGGTGTTGTGACTAATGCGAGCAAAACCAAAAGACCGAGGAAAGGCTTGTGGCACTCGGAACGAAACGTTGGCCGAAAGACCGGCGGAATAATTCTGGGGGAAATAGCCATATAACTGGGAATGGTCCGATTTTGCTGAGGAATGCGGCTAACCTGGTTGACGCATTGCCGCCCGACATCTGGTGAGCCGGCAATCGAGGATCATCGGTTGCGTCTCATCGATCACTTTCTACGGACCGGCTCGAATAATGGTGAGCGTAGAAATGACGGCAAAGAAACATGGATACAATGTCATGCTTTCGGAGCTGCCCGAAGTGAACCTGAAAGAGGTTCGGCGTTCGATCGACGAACTCTGCGACCGCCAGGTGGATGGTATCGTGTTTCTGATCCCTCTCCAGCTCGAGATGGATTTCATTCGCAGTATTTGCCAAGAGGTCCCGTTTATTGCGATCGATGTCGATCTAGGATCTCGGCTACCAATCGTGATGGTCGATCAAGACAGAGGCGCGCGCCTGGCTATCGAGCACGTGACCGACCTCGGCCATCGCCAGATAGCGTTTATTTGGGGACCTTCCCAGTGGCGAGCAGCCAAACTGCGTACCCGTGGTTGGATGAAAGCGTTGGAGCGGGCAAACCTCG
>Ga0137358_10001650_pt1 | contig 12241 bp, 9 predicted proteins | sample Mad1_20_16metaG_FD_105551 | JGI IMG/M metagenome (GOLD analysis project Ga0137358, IMG submission 105551) | Vadose zone soil microbial communities from Angelo Coast Range Reserve, California, USA - Mad1_20_16 metaG | ecosystem: Environmental > Terrestrial > Soil > Vadose zone | place: USA... | reverse complement strand
GTGGCGCGGACGGGGAAACGGCTCGTCTCATCGGCGTGACGCTGGATACATTGGGGCGTCCCGATCGGGCATTAGGTTGGCATAGTCTGGCGAGCGACCTTAGTGGTGCGTCGGCCGACGCGTGTGGACTTATTGGCGATTGCTGGACCAAGCTAGGCGACGATGAGAAAGCCCTGAAGGCCTACAGTCACGCGGTGGAATTCTACCCAGAGTTTCCTCAAGCAAGCATCGGACTATGCCACTTGCGATTGCTCCAGGGCAATTTTGAGGCCGCGCGTGACCTCTGTCGAAGCAGCCGGTGGAACCACGGCGGGCTTGGTGAGGGTGAACAAATTGAAGCGCAAATTGAGTTCTTTGCGCGAAGATTCGACCTGGCTGTAAAACTCTATGCTGCGCTTTCTGTGACTGATGTTAATGGTGGCGGTTCTTTCTATGGTGCAGTCTCTTACCAGTCAGCTTTAGGTCGAACAAAGCAGACAACGGGCGATAGGATAGGCGCCCAAATGGTCCTTAAACGTTGTTTGCAGACTGAAACGGCCGCCGTAAAACGCACACCAGCAAACCCCGAAGCGCTTTACCGTCTCGCCGCAGTCGAATCATCGCTCGGAATGCTGCAGCAGTCGATTCATCATTTGCGCGAAGCCGTCAGATCGGGTTGGATTGATTACCGATCTCTCGCGATGGATCCCCGCTTCGATGCTGTTCGGGAGGATCCGCGGGTTAAGATAATTCTCAAGGATCTTGCTTTTAAGGTGGCGGATTTAAGACTAAAATTACTAAATAATAACTATAGAAACATGGAGGAATAAACAAATGACTAGGAAAAAGTGGGATGAGCTAACTAATGACGAGAAACTCGATCGCTTAACGTCTGTTCTTACACGCGCTGGATCGGACATTAAATTCCGCGATCGTTGCCTCGTGTCACCTCAATCGGCGAAGCAGGCGATTAGCGAAGTTGGGAGAATAGAATTTCCGGCGGATTTCAAAGTTCAGTTTTTGACTCCAGAGGAACAACTGAAGAGTCTGATTCTCGCAATTCCCGACTTCATCCCTCCGCAGAACGGCCAACCCGAAGTGCGCCATGCGGAGGACTATGAGAAATGCACATATCCTATCTGGCACGGTTAGTGGATCGGTGCCGTCGAGAGCCATACTCATAGGTGCAGCGCGTGCCGAAGACTCTCCACTATTTCCGTTGGGGCGGCATTATCTTCAGGAAGCGGCCCGGCGGTTGTTTTCCGAGTAAAATACGGGATATCGAGTTGCTTTAGGGCATTGACTTCCTCACGAATGACCACTTCGGGAACCCCCCTTCGCGCGGATAACCTGCCGATCAGCGGATCTCGTTCGACGGCGCTTCGTAGAGCGGCCGGTTGGATCGAGGCTCGCCTGATCGCGTCGTAGTTTCTGGTCGGCCAGTAAATCCAGCGTCGCTCCCGGCACTGGAGACGTTGCAAGCGACGAACAAAAGCCACGCGTCGGCGCGTCGTCCCTATTAAACAGCACCACGCCCTGCGAAATCCATTGATGATTTCCATTTCGTAACGCACAGCGCTGAGCGGCTTCGCAGCAATTTTTGGGGCATGGTGTCCCAGAGTGGTTCTCCCTAATACGCTGCTCTGATATTGACAGCTCGATCGCTGACCTGTCCTTGGTAGAAATCCCGTCTCGTACAACGGATCGAGCAGACTTTGCGTTTTCCTCTCGCGCATCGCATGGCAAAGCGTCTCGGCATCGATCAATACGGGATACTCGCCGCAAGCGATCAAGTTATCGCGGTGACAATCAACCGCTTCTAGGAGATAGGCCGCACCGAGCATTCCGCCGGCGCGCTGGTAAAAGCGGCGTGCCGCGTTTTGATCTTTGCACGGGCCGGGCTGAATGTGTTCCATCCAGCAGTAACCGTCCCGTCGAAGAACTCGGGCTGCCCTGAGGTTCGGTCGAAAAGACTGTGAGTTCATCCACCGCAGAACCTTAAGCCATTCCCATTCACCATCTCCTGTCCGCGGTTTATAGATTATTGAGCCGGCTTCAAATTGGAGAAGCACTACGGTCCGACCCCGATTGTGCGGATCGGATAAACCGGTGCGCAAATCAACGATCTTATCGATGCGCTCGCCGCGAAAAAACGCTTTCGACAGAGCTCGCCGATCAGCACTGAGTCTCAAGAGAAGCTCTGAAATGTGGTTGCACCATTGGGAAATCAATTGGGACCAAAGTCGGGCGAGGACTGGGAATGTCTTAAATATGGAAAAAAGTTGCTCGGATGGCGTGCCTGCAAGACGGTTCCTCTTTGTGATTTTTGAAGCGGTCGCCTGAGTATGAAACCAAATCGCCTCAGATGCTAAGCGAAAGGCCTCCAGCTTGAGTGCGAAACATGGTCGCGTCGCTCGCGCCAGGATTTGTCGCAGCTCGGTATTCAAACGCGCTTGGGCCTTTCGAGAAATGTGATCCAACAGCGCGGGAGAGATTTGTTCTTTCAGCCTCCGCAATCCATAATGTGATCCATACTCGCATAACCGATATAGCGGCGAAACTTGCTTCGCGACGAGGTCATGCTCTAGGGCAGTGAGCATTTGTCGAAGCTCAAGTGCCCAGGGAGGTAGCGCGGAAGGATCACGCAGCCGCAGCAGACTTCCAGTTCGATTCGGAACCGATTGAGAGTTCACGAAGAGTTGAGCCAGGGATTCGATACGCGGACCGTCGTCTCTACGGCCCAGGCGGAAAGATTCCCGCCGGGGCGCAAAATATTTTGTGCAAAGGTAATCGTCAAAATCCGCTGCTGCCTGAACGATTGTAATAAACTCCGTGTCGCTAACGCTGCTCGACATTGGGCTGAGAAAGTCTTACCGTGCTTGCTTCTAAGAATGGCCGGAGCTTAGGAAGAATTTGCGCATTCTTGCGTCGCACTCCGGCAGAAGCTGAGTGTCTCCGACCAATTGGATGATTCGAATTACCGAATTAACTTCCCGATTAGCGCCGCTTGGGAAATGCCACAATGGCAATGTCCAGTTTGCACCAACAACCGACATATAACCATCGGGGTCGGCCTTTAGTGCACCTTCGATCACTGCAGCTACGATGTAACTACCGATGGGCCCCAGCGTCAGCCCACGAGCGACCAGCTCGGCCTCCTTGAGAAGATAATAAAACAGCGGCGTGTTTTCCTGGAGACCGACGTCCCGCAAAACGCTGCCTGAATGATTGCACGTATCTTTCGTAAGCTGTGCGCTTGTAAGGCGCTCTTTCGGGTTAATCACCCCCTGCTTGACTAGCGCGTCAGCTACTTCCTGGCCAGAGGGTAATCTTGCGCGAGCTCCCCTTAATAGCGTGCGCACCGGAAGAGCCGCAGGTTGCATCGAATGTTCCGTCTTGCTGCACAAATGGAGGATCGAGGGAGACAAGTCGTGCAAAGGCGCGGCGATGGCGGTGTCGATAAATGAACTCGACACAACCGGACCGGAGCCAGGCAATCCGTCGAAAAATCGCCCCCATTCGATCATGAAATCGTCTGGAAACGGCGACGGGTTGTGGCCCAGCGCCATCAATTCCGGCAAGACAACACGTTTTTGGCGACAGTTTAGACCATAGGCATTGCGCACCATGGCGTGTCCGAACCGGAATGCCGCCAGGGAGAACTCGATCGGGATGGCAAAAGTGTCCTTGGGCTGGGAGTGCGTGCGACTTGTCCGATTTTCTAGATTCCAAACAGTGGTGTGCAAAATCCGCGGCAGAAGATCGTGACGAACAATCCATTGATAATGCCACCGCACGAGCCGCTGTGCTTGTTCAAAAATTGTCTCGGACCCAAGGTGCTCTACACCCATTACCGTTGGAGGCTGGGTGCTCAACTGTTTGACCGCCTCATTGTGGAACTTCAGAAACAGAACGTGGAGCTGCCTTAGAATTAGGTTGTCCAGGTTGCGCGTGTCTTCCTGGTCGCCAATTAAGACGATCCCCTTCTCCACAGGAATATCTCGGAGATAGCCTGTAGGCTTGGTTGCTCCAAGCTTGAACATTTCTGCCCCTGGCTCGCCTTGATAAAGATGTGGCACGTTCTTCGGACCGCCTCCATAGATGTGATCAAGATCAAGGTACGGTGTCCGATGGTTCGGAGTCAGTTTAGGATCCAAATACGGGCCTTCCAGAGGCGTGGGATCGTGCGTTAGATCGTGACCGACAAACTGGCTGAGGTACGTGTATCCGACCCGAGGTGTGAGCGTCCCTTCGCGCTCAACGTCGTAGCGCATGCCTTCGCCTAGTCTGATCAATTGTTCCTCCTGATCCCTTGCGAGAGGCTCCACCGGCGGTTGAAACAGCCGGCAATAATATCCGTTAGGCTGCGAGAGGCTCATGCGCTGGCGAACACCAGTCAACCTTAGACCACGTTGCTACCGACCGTAACAGTTTCGAACTGTTCACAAAGTGTTTCACTCGCGTGCAAAATGCCGACTTGCTGAAATTAGCGACGTGCCAAATATTGGAGGATCTCTGGTCGAGCGATCAGAAATGGCTAGCCCAGCAGTATCGACCGCGGGCCGCTCACCTTTTGGATTGCCGATAAATTGGCCGGCGACGGGACAATCGATTGGCATCGAATTACGCAAGACCAATTACTCGCACTCGCCGACAAGATTAAGGCTTTCGTCAAATAAACGTGATTACGTCTCTACGATTAATTACGTAATGCGAAAGAGAGATCGGCACAAAATCAAATCGACCAATATCAAAGATGAGCAAACTAAAAAGATCCAACTCAGAATCGGCTAAACTAAAGGCGAAGCCGGCCAAAGCGCTGGGTGAGACCTAAACTCGGGGTCTAAGCGACGCCTCAGGAACTAACCAGTAAAACATGAAGTTCGAGCCACAGTTTCGATTACGCCCTCTACCCGACATCCCAAGCGCCGCAGCCCCTGCAGTTCAAGCGGTATTGGAGGAGGGAGCCGGAGATCCATCCCTAGGTTTTATTCGTGACTTGCCAGGAGTCTGGAAAGGATCTGGTTTCAATGTCATTTGGCGCCCGAACAGTACTCCTGGGCAGGATCGCTTCTTGGAGCTGAACCTCACCACGGAAGAGTTGGAATTCAGCGAGAGCATCGGCGAGATCCCAAACCGGGGTTTCTTGCAAGGAGATATCGTTATGCACGGCATCACTTACATGCAGAAAATCGGCGATGCCAATCTCAACGCCGGTATTCACATCGAGCCGGGCATCTGGGCGAGCGTCCCCAAAACGGACAATCCAGCCGAACCCGCCACCGTCGTGCGCATGGCCACCATTCCCCACGGCACCAGTCTCTTGGCCCAAGGCACGGGCAGCGAGGTCGCGGGCGGGCCAAACATTCCAGACAACAACATTACACCATTCGTCATCGGAGATCCTACGCAGCTCATTACTACTTTCCCCGAGCCGAACCTCAGCGTTGCAAGCGATTTCCGATCTCCTCCGCCTCAGCTCGTCGGCATCACGCAGGCCATGGTGGATAATCCCAACTCCACCTTGAAGGCCGCGCTTCAAAGCCAAGAGATCGCCAGCACTGTTACGCTCGACGTCTCGACCGCTCCACCGACTCCGATTGTAGGCGGGGGCACCGCCAATACAGCGTTTTTGAAGGGACTTCAGGCAGGACCGAATGCCGATGCTGTCACCGCCAGCTCCACCTTTTGGATCGAGAGAGTGGTTGGACAAGGAGTCGGACCGGACTTTCTTCAGCTTCAATACACGCAGCTTGTTCTTCTGAACTTCAACACTCTGAGTTGGCCTCATGTGTCCGTGGCTACGCTCCGCAAGCAGTAGCATGATCAGCAAAACAAACTACACGTGTAACGATTCTTTGGGCCCAGCTGCGCCGTCGCAAATTTATCGAAATTACCACGTGGAAGGCAAATGCAGGCGTTTGATTACTCTGATTATGCACAAAACATTGAGTTGCTGCAATAGGAACGCCCCTCCTCGTCCGGCCACCGCAATTTAAACGGCCCCGGCTATTCCAAACTTATGATCCTCCTTAGGGCAGAACTCGCCGAAGGCTTGCACGAGCCTCCGAAACTGCTCGACTCACTGCAAACGGCGCTCCGACTCGAGCATTCCACGATACCGCCCTACTTGGTTGCGGCCTACAGTCTCGGTCCCTCGAATCGTGCTATCCAGAGAATCATCATCGATGTGGCCAAGGAGGAAATGCTTCACATGACCCTGGTGTGCAATCTGATCAATGCACTTGGCGGTGATCCCGATTTAAAATCGCCGCAATTTGTCCCCCATTATCCTGATCACCTGCCGGGCTCCGTTCAGACGGGCTTAAGTGTAGGGTTGGAGCGTTTCAGCCCCGAATTGGTCGAGAAAGTCTTTTTGCTCATTGAGGAGCCTGAACATCCCCGAATTTTTCCAGTAGTTCTGGATGCGGCGCCCGTCGAATCAATCACCATTGGCCAGTTTTATGATCTAGTGAAGGCGGTCATCCAGAATGGTGGACAGAACTTGTTCACCACGGATCCCGCGCGTATCGCACGGCAGATGGTGCGCACCATCGGTGATGTGGACAGCATCGCGGTGACGGACGTCGCTTCCGCCAGTGCCGCGATCGACCTCATCATCGTTCAGGGCGAAGGCACAATGGAGTCGCCCTTAGAAGCGGCCAACGGGGCGCCGGCGCATTATTATCGCTTTCAGGGAATCCTGAAAGGGGGAACTCTTAGGCCGGACAATACCGTGCCAGAAAAATTCGCGTACAAAACAGACCCGGCCAACAAAATTGTGTTTGATCCTGCCGGAGTTTTTCCCGTTAAGGCAAACTTGAAAGTGGCGGATCTCTCGGCAGGGTCCGCAGTTCGCCCGCTAGCAGTGGAATTCAACAAGATTTACACGCAAATGCTTTTCGAGTTGCACGCCGCCTTTCAAAGTAGCGGCGGCGAGCAGCAAGCACACGTCAGCACGGCGGAAAATCTAATGAGCGGAAAATTGCGCACACTGGGGCGCCAACTGACGACCTTTGAGATTACGCCGGGCTCGGGGGTCAATGCAGCGCCGACTTTTGAATTCACAGACCCCGCGGGGCCATAATTCTTGCCAATCCCTTCAAGCATCGCCGCTCCACCCAACATCCCACGCCATCTAACAATATGATCTTCAAAATCTATCCTCCCATTGGAATTGCCCGCGTTGGCAATAGCCCAGCAAAATTCTTCATTGGTCCCGAAACGCCTAGTTCACCGGGAACCGAAATTCAGGCTGACGGGACTGAGATTCCGATTACTCGTTACAAAGAAAGCGGCATGCTGATCAAACGCCAGGCGGCCCGCTTTCGTATTTTTCAATTCGACAACGCCAGCGGCCAAGGCCAACTGGCGGTGTTTCCACCGGGCACTACGATTCGCTGGACGGTGAAGCTGGCCAATAAGAAAGATGCGGTAATTCGACACACGACGCCACAGGCTGAAAATCCCAACCAACCGCAGGTCCCTCCACCGCCGCAGCTGAAGGACGGACGGCAAAACCGCATGATTTCGGCGAGCGGAGACGCTCCCCCGCCGGGTGCGCCACCAACTGTCTTGACGGGAAAGTACCTTTCCGGCACCCCACTGGAGCGAGAGGTCCTACTCGGCGAGTTGCTCACAGACAAGGATGGCAATCTTCTAGTTCTCGGCGGGCACGGCAAGAGCGAATCTCCGGAGGCAATGCCTATCGGTAATGAAGCTCGCCAAAACCCCGATGGCTCCATTGTTCGTGGAGGAGGATTCTATGACAATCTCGGCTGGCACGACGACGTGAGTGACGGTCAAGTGATTGCTGAAATTACCCTTCCCGGAGCGGCGCCAGTCAAAGCAGTCTCCGCTTGGGTTGTGGTTGCGCCCCCAGATTTTGCTCCTAGCACCCAAGGAATCGTGACGCTGTTTGATGTCATGCGCCAAGTGGCGATCGAACGTCAGGAGTTGAGCCTTCCGGTGTCGCCGTCTTTCAAGCGGGACATTTGGCCGATGTTGCGGAGGGCCGCGGGCCTGCGGTGGGTAAACTCTCAACCTCACTGGCGAAAGTTCAGCATGGATTGGGCGCGCCTATCCAATACAGCGGCCTCGGAAAAGCCACTCAGGGCTGATAACGCTAAACTTCTCAGGCAGGTAGGCGATCAGGAAAAGCTGCGCAATTTTCATCTGCGGCCTTGGCAGAAGACTTATTTGCAAGCTTGGGAAGATGGTAATTTCAGGGGCGACTTCGACGGCAATCTGCCGGACGCCGGAGTTTTGTCGCCGGACGTCCTGACGCGTACCGTGTTGGATGGCGGTGTCGCCCAAGGATTCTTCCCCGGAATCGAGGCGGGGATCATCATCACGAATAAAAATATCTACGCCGAGCCATTTCGCATCGGGTCCACAGTCGCCCCAGGCGATCTTACGGCTCTCATGGCGCTTCCCTGGCAGGCAGACTTTCTGGAGTGTGCCGGAAATTGGTGGCCGAGCCAGCGACCGGACGCAGCTCACCAAGAAGACGACCCTGTCAATCACATCGAAGATTGGTCGCGGCCACTTGACGAGTCGACTGGTCACCGCTCCTTGGTAGGCGATTTCGGACGGTTAGGCGTCATAATCCCCAAGGCAGTGGACGGCAGTGATGTCTTTGTGGAGCAGGATCGCGATCCGAATTTCTAAACCGATAATACACGATTACCGTGCCGCGCAGGAAAACGACTACAAAAAGGGGCGAAAGAAAATCCTCTCGCCCTCCCATCGTTCCGGCCACAATTGCGGCTGCCGGAGCCACAGTTTTAGAAACCGCTGTGTCTGCGGCCGCGCTGGCGATTTCGTCTCTGCCGACAGATACGCGCTTGGGACCGATGCTTAAGAAGATTATGTCTCGCATCGCCCGCGAGTCAGAACCCGGTGGAATGGCGCGACTGACGTTGGACATAGGTGGCGATGAACCAATTTTCCCGATGAGCTTGTCAGTGCCTTCACTCGAACCTCAGGCTGGGGAAGGTTGGAGTCACTACAAAGAAAGGGTGAGCAATACATTAGGCCCCACGATGGAGTGGTTGAAGAAAAACGCCGGGCTGAACTGCGAGCCGATCCACTCCTGCAACGCGCTCCAAACTCGCGGACTCATCGGACAAGTTCGCGAGGCCCTCAAGCATGAGGGGCTTCGACTCATTGAATTCGACCCACCTGTTGTAGCCACGCTCATGGATGATGCGGTGAAGGACATCGAACTCCCACTCTATAAAATGCGACATCCTGCGCTGAACGATGGCTCTGGGGTGCGCGTGGCTGTGCTGGATTCCGGTATCGATACGAAACATCCTTGGCTCACTGTGTCGGACAGCGTCTCAACCTGCGGAGAGTCCTATGACATTCCCGGCAAGCACGCGACCCATGTTGCGGGTTCAATCGCGTCGAACGACTCGATTTATTCCGGCATTGCTCCGGGCGTGACGCTGCTGAATATCAAAGTGCTGGATTCGGCGGGACGCGGACAGCCCACCTTTGTTACTCGCGGTATCGATGAGGCAATGGATCGGGGAGCTCATATCTTGTGTGTGAGCGTGGGATTCAATCACCTCCCCACGTGGTCGGATGGAGGGCATGGCTGGCCTTGCCCGGACGGTCGGTGCCAGCTATGTATGGCGATAGACAATGTAGTCCGCTTGGAGAATGTCATAGCCGTTGTCGGTGCCGGGAATGCTCACGAGCGCTGTGAATTCTTGCGACAAAATGGTTCCGCCGACAAGTTCGACACGGAACTGAGTTGCCCCGGCCAAGCGCGCGAGGCTATTACCGTAGGCGCAGTCTCCAAGCAGACATTTGTGACAGCTCCTTTTAGCAGCCGTGGACCGACCGCTTTTGGATTGTCCAAACCTGACCTGGCCGCGCCTGGAATAAATATTACTTCGGCGTTTGTGGTCCGTCACGATGCAGGTGGAAACGTCGTCACGGGACTCACCAGAAGTGATCTCAGCGTGACATTAAGCGGAACTTCCATGGCCACGCCGATGGTCGTGGGTGCCGTTGCCCTTATTCGCCAGCGCCGAGCTTCGACGGGAGAGGACGTACGGCCGGATGCCATCCGGCAGGAACTTTTATGCGCGGGCTTCCGCCATCTCACCAGCCCCGCATCGGAGGTCGGCGTTGGACGGCTCAACATTGCCGATCTATAGTTAGAATATGGACCAACACCTGATCGAAAAGCTTCGTCTGGGCCAGAGCTTGAAAAAGATGCAGGATGGTAGTGAGGGAGTGTCGGTCACAGTTCAGTTTCCAGGCAAGGTACCAGCTGTTTCGCGTCCTGAGCGAAAGGAATGGCTGCGGGAGCACTTTGCGCAACTCGGTGCGCGACTCGCCGATCTTCCTGTTCACCTCGATACCGCATCGGTGTCGGTGTCGGGCCAGACAGTGGAAGCCACTTGTTCGCTGGATTGTCTGCCGAAACTCCAGCAGGCTCTTGAGTCAAACGGACACAAGGTTGAGATCGTGCGGACGATACAAGCGGTGCCGGAATGACTCCGAGCTGTGGGTTTCCTCTCGCGGAACTATACGGCGCGATCGGGCTACTAATTTGAGTCCATCTCCCCGATCTGGTGGGGACAAGTATGATGTTGCAGTAGTCGGGGGCGGCCCGGCCGGAGCTGCGGCTGTCCTCGAATTGGCCAACAATGGATTGCGCGCCATTCTCCTAGAAAGCCAACCTTCGCCGACGTGCAAAATCGGCGAGACGCTGCCACCTGAAGCGCGCTTGGTCCTCCGAAGCATCGGCGTGTGGGAGATGTTTCTGCGCGACGGTCAGTTGCCTTCTGCGGGCATTTGCTCGTCATGGGGTTCCAGCGAGGTCGCTGAGCGGGATTTTATTTTCAATCCACACGGCTGCGGATGGCAGCTCGACCGTGCAAAGTTCGAAGGACTGCTGCTGCGCGCCGCTAAAAAAAGGGGCGCCACCGTGTTGCAAGGAGAAACCGTCCGCGGGCTGCGGCGGGTCGAAGGCATATGGATCATCGAGCTGAATTCGCGGAGTGTACTCGCATCCTGGGTAGTGGACGCAAGCGGAAGACGCGCTGCGATTGCGCGGCGCATGGACGTGATTCGTATAATCTTGGACCAACTCGTTTCCATAAGCACGATTGCGCCGTCCGGCGAAAAAATAGAAAGCGACAACCGGACTTTTATAGAGGCGCGGCCTGACGGTTGGTGGTATTCCGCGCTACTGCCAGACGGCAGGCGCATGCTCGCCTTTCAGACTGACGCTGAATTTGTCAAGGGTCAACAGTGGCGCGATCCTCGATGGTTTCGCACGAAGCTCGCTGAGACAGAACACCTTTCGACGTTATTGGAAAGTGAAGGTAGTCGTACCGATGGAACATGCTACTTGACCTCCGCTCACTCAGGACGTCTGTACAGGTGTTTCGGCGAAGGCTGGGTGGCGGCGGGAGATGCGGCACAATCATACGACCCGCTATCGGGGCAGGGAATTCTAAGTGCCCTGACTTCCGGTCAACAAGCTGGAAGAGCATTGTCTAGCGACGGGCCGAAAATCAGCCAAGCCCTTTTGACCTATTGCGCCGCAATGGAGAGTCGATGGAAGCGATTCCTACAGCAGCGGCGGCATTTCTATGCAATGGAACAACGCTTTGGTCACTCTCCGTTTTGGCAAACACGTGCGGTTACCGTCCGCCACGGTAGTCAATAGCGCAGCGATCCGACTTCCATCGCGTGCCACGCTTCCACCACCCGTTTCGTTAAGAAGGGTTGAGCCACGGTTACATCTCCCGAGGAATGTGATCAACCTCGATTCGCGTTTGGAGTTGCCGTATAAATGGGCTTGTGCGGGCGATTGTCTTTTGTTAGCGATGTAGTCTCAGGATCGACGTGTTTCTCAAGTAGCCCGAAATGCTCGGGGACGTTTATGAAAATTAATTGCCGAAAGCCGCAGAGCGGCTATTAAATCGGCATGGAAAAATTGACGGACTTGAATGAGACGAAAGTCTGGCGCGTCCGTGTGCTAGAATTTGTGCTAGAACGACGATGTTTCTACTCGTCATTCACGAATTGCGACAACATCGCGAAAGATGCCGTTTTCCTCTCGTAAAACGCCTTCGATTTGAAATGCCGAGCGATGTTTTGAAATCGATGATTTCGCAATCCTAAATCTGGCGCGTCTGCCAATTTCGCCACCCTGGCAAATCGATTTTCGACTTTAGAGTTTCGATTTGCGATTGCAAGGAGCCCGCCTTCCGGATCAACAGAAAGAGAGCCC
>Ga0137358_10001648_pt1 | contig 12246 bp, 16 predicted proteins | sample Mad1_20_16metaG_FD_105551 | JGI IMG/M metagenome (GOLD analysis project Ga0137358, IMG submission 105551) | Vadose zone soil microbial communities from Angelo Coast Range Reserve, California, USA - Mad1_20_16 metaG | ecosystem: Environmental > Terrestrial > Soil > Vadose zone | place: USA... | reverse complement strand
GAAATATTTTCGCCCACCTGCGTATAGGCCCCAACGAACTCTCCATTCGCGACGCTTCCCTTATCCATTCTGTTCTCGGCCAGGGTGGCCTACGCAAAGGTCCACGTGCGTACATGTCATGTTTTATACTCGCCGACTTGCTGACTTGTGGCGATCAGGTTGGGAAGGGGGACCTGGGAACCCTTCTCTCATTGGCCAGCGCGACCCTGTGAAACACATGCGGCAGCGCAAGCCATGGAATCGGGCGTTTTCTTCTACAGCGATGAAGGAATACGAAGTTATCATGGCGAAGCGCGCCAGACAACTGATTGATTGTCTGGAGAATCTTGTTCAAGGATCGGGTCGGACGGACGGTGCCGTGTTGGACATGGCTACATGGTTAAACTACTTTACGTGAGCTTTAACCGCTAGCCGCACACATGTCTCCGTTCTGACGTCTTACTTTAGGACGGATTTCATGGGTGATATGGCGTGAGCATCTCACGCGCGATCATAAGACTAGATACCGATTCCAGTTCATCCAGCTTTGGGGGTGGCTTCGAGCTCATGAAAACTGGTGGCGACAAGGATGATATTTGGACCATTTTGGAGTCCGGTCTACGGTACGTAACCGCTCGCAGTGCACCCTCTACGGATCTCAGTCTCAGTCCCTTCCCTAGCGTCAGCACAATCGTGGCACATGTCCCATACGTTGTTGATTTACTCATTGCTGCAATGGGACAAAGTGGCGCGATCAAACGTGCCATTGATTTTGGACGAGGAAGCGTGTTAAAACGATTGGAGATTGGGGCAAACAGGAAAGATTTGTTCTACTACTTGGTACGCCAACATAGCATTTGTCCGACACGCTCACTTCATTAAGCCGATTACAGAGTGGCGAGGACCTCCCTGAATCCGAACGACCCTCTCTTGATGACGTTGCACAAGATGGGGTGTTGTCTATTATTGCCGGTTCAGACACTACAAGCAGCGTCCTCACTGCGGTTATCTATTACCTGATACTCAATCCGGCGGTGTATGAGCGCCTACAGGAAGAAGTCGACTGTGCATTTCCAAGCGGAGAAGAGCCTTTGGATGCCGAAAAACTGAGTCATCTCGAGTGGTTAAACGGCTGCATGTGAGTCAGCGGCATGCGCGGAAAGAAGCTCTCAATGACCCATTTTCTTGTTGTGCCGACAGCAACGAAGGTCTTCGTCTCCAGCCGCCTGTTCCGAGTGGGTCACAACGTTCAGTGGACAAATGCAAGGGTCCTAAAGTATTCGGGAAACTGTAAGTAGACGCTACTGTCTATTTGGTCCTCGATCAAGTTCTCACATAATTTTCGCTATCCAATTGCAGAGTCATCCCCGAATGGACGCAGCTCACTCTTCATACGTACAGTATACACCGAGACGCGCGGTACTTCCACACACCTGATGCGTTCCTACCCGAACGATGGTTCAGCAAGGGTGCACCCGCAGGAGAACACAATGGGGCTGCGTTCATTCCTTTCTCATATGGGCCGACGATCTGCGCTGGTAAGAATATGGCGCTGATTGAAATGCGCATGGTGCTTTGCTGGATTTTGCGGCATTTCCGGTTTTCCAGGGCCCCTGGCGTTGTGTATGGGGAATGGGAGGAGAAGATTCAGGATTGGTTTGTTGTGCACCATGAACCTCTATTGGTGAACGTGTCCCTTAAGGAATGAAGCCAAAGAACGACCGTGATCTGTGTACGTAATGTACGCCGTTTTCTACCTGAACACAGAGTATTTCATCTACATAATGGTTCCTACGAGTCAGTATGCTTTCCTGTACGGCTTTGTTGTGCCAAAGTGGCCCATTGCGTCGTGCGCCAGGCGGAAGAGGCTCTCCCGGATGTGACAGACGGGGATGACGAGTCGGTTGTCAACCCAAACGCCGTTATCCCGTCGAATGTCTGGCATGCCAGCGCTGGCATTCCCCTTTCGGCACGGATAGTGCAGTACGAGTAACTTACTGTACAGTACGTGCCTCAGGCCCCTCGGCCTCAAACTAAGGCCGAACTAACAAGTAGGAAAGGACATATGGGCGCCACAGCCACTGGCAGCGGGACAAAAGGGAACGGAGATAAGTTGAAACGCGTCACACGACACCGATGTGGTAACTTACTGTAAATGAGAATCTTTCCGATTTCCAACTTTGCTCGAATGCCGGTCTAGAAATCGATATCGTGGTCTTCACGGTATGTCCTGCCAAGGAACGACTTCACTCACCAAGCAAGCACACCTGTGGTCTGAGGCCTAATCCGAGTCTGCCAGGTATACACCTACCTGACAATCGTGTCATTTACCTGGGGCTTTTTACAATGCTAAAATAAACCTTTCCTGGTAAGTGATGCTGTCAAGGATGGAACATCAGATCATGATGCATCATACAGTACTCCCCATAATCGCTTCCTTTTCTCCTCTTTCGAAATTGGCCGTCTTTCTGGGCGCAAGTCACGTAGCAAGATGACATGTGGCTAGAATACCTTGCGCGTCGAGTTACTCCGAGTCCACATGCCTGCGGAGCTTGCTGCAAACTATTCTGACCGTGCCACTTTATGAAAGATGGTCATCTTCTCAATGCTTGCGCATTGTCCTCGCGGGTAAATCCCCGGTTTGAATTTACATGCACTACTAGTCGGTACAGTGTTTGGCCGCTATGTGTTCGTGAACAGGTCGGCAAGAGAAGGGGTGTACCCACGCGGGGCATTCGAAACAACTTACGAGACATCGAAGATGGTCGGAAGCGCGGGCGAGAAATGGGGAAGCGATGCCGGGTGAGACGAAAAACCGGGAGAGGTGGTGATGAAAGAGAAGGGGGTTGCACATCGAGCAGTCACGCGAGTCGAGGAGAGATGGTAGTACAGTATACGATGACGGGGGAGTAAATAATAATGTACACTGGCCTTCAACAAATTGTGCACCAACGAAAATGCACACGCCGAATATAAAAGTGCAACTGGCCAACATCAGTCCTCGTCATTGATGTTGTGCTTCGTCTTCAGCTGTGCCAGTTCCTCCTCTCTCCGTGCCAGCTCCGCCTTGGCCGCCGCCGCATCCTGTTTCGCAGGCATGTGGTACAACACCACGATATACCGCTCTTGCAAATGAAACCCATTCAAATGCTCCAATGCGTTCTTGGCCTTGTACATAAGATCAGCCAATAACAAGAGAGAGCGGAGTGGGGGAAAGAGGAGGGGGAGGTAGAAGGCCGCACGCACATCCATGACGTCGTCGAATACAACGAATGCTGTTCCCTTTGTTTTTGACTCGTTCCCGATGCGTATTTGTCTGATGCTCCCGTAGCGACCAAAAAGGTCATATAGGTCGTCGCCCGTGATCTGATAGTTCAAGTTCTTGACGAAGAGTATGCGGTTGGCGCCGGGAGGCAGCTTGGCCTACAAAAGAGCAGTTAATTAGGCTACTCGCGTGGGGAAAAGGTTTTGCGAACAGTTGGTCTTTGCGTTGACATCTCGTGTGTGTTTGAGGAGGGAATAGTCTGTCACGGTTCTGGGCGAGCGGGGCGCGGGGCACGTGGCCACGACCGGCGCTGCTCTCGGGCTCCCGCTCATTCGCTCGCGCTACTGTATTGCTTTTCCCAACCCACCACGCCCACAGAACGCTCGTAACTCTGTCGCTGCCTTACAGACATGTCATCAAACAGGCAGCCGAGCATCCACTAATATGCACTTCTTCCCATTGTATAGTGACAACAACTAGTTACCACAACCCGAGGATTCCACTTTGCTGTACTGTAGAATCTTCATACCTGGGCACAGTCCGGACTCGCAGGGTGCCCGCAGCGCGACGGAGTTCTCCCCCCCCACCCTCGTGGCTGGCAGGCTCCCTTCCCGTATCCAGGCCGAACCAGAAAGGGCTACGCATTACCCACACTGTATATATTTGCCGAGTTTGTAAATAAAACGAGCAGAGGTGCACTTGCTTTTGCAGTGCCATTACTGTACATCCTCCGCAACATTAAAGCCGAGCGACAACAATGGATAGAAAATGATTGCCACGCGCGGGAGTTAATCAAGTCAATTGGGAGTGATTACGTGTAATAATTGAGGGTATCTTTCTGCTAACCACATCCCACTCGGATTGAAGGAATGTCATGCGAGTTTCCAAGACTCACATTATGTTCCTTCAATCCAAGTGGGATATGGGCATGGCAATGCTGTGAGGAGCACAAGATGTTTTCCTGATGGCAGACATCCTCCTAATGAGTTGGAAAATCTCACCAGCTTATTAGTACCTCTCTCAGGTGACACAGATAGGATACCTGAAAATCTCCCCATCTCTCCTCCGGCTTTTATATTTATGCGTATACCTTGAACGAATAGAAACGAGTAGACACGTGGTAGAAAAGGTGATGTCTGGAATTTGGCCCTATGCGTCCTCATCGGCCTCATCTCTGGCTCGCAGACAACCCGATGTCCAAGATCGTCCTTCCAGCAGCTGTTGAATTGCAACACAACATGCTTCTTTATCACGCTGGTCCCGCTCCCGCAATTAGCAACCTGAACACGCGGCACGCGCCCGCGTCTTTGCCAATACGCTGGCACCCCCCCCGATCGCCATAATACTAATATCTCTGTTTCGCCCAGCTCCTCAGCTGCTTCTCAGTCCTGTCATGGTCTACTCTGATGCGCCATTGTTTACTAGTCGCTCAGCCACTGGCGGCCAATGTGATGTTGAATTGCAATATCGCTTTCAGGAAAGGTGGCTGGCTGGCTGGCTACCAGTCAGCCCTAGTCAGCAACAGCAGGCAGGCAGATATAAACCCGTCCTCGTCATCTGGCGGTCTTCACCATCTTTCTTTCTCCAACAGATATTTAGTACACTTTCGCACTCGAAATCCCAAACTCGCGACTCACAAAATGTTCCACATCGTCCTCGCAATCGCCTCTAGGTTCCTGTACTTCGGGAGTGTCTTGCAAGGATTTTCCCGCAAGCTCAGACACCTTGGCGTCATCTCTTCCCAGTTAATTCCCGCCCTCTCCCCTCCTCCACCTATCGCGCTTCTGGATGCTCCTGTTCCCTTTGTGGCGGTTCCAGAGGTGATCATGCCGCCTTACCCCCCCGTGGACCTCATTGCCATTGAACGTATCGAGCTCCATCCTCCTCTATTTGCGTCGCCCATTCCTAGCTATCAGTCTTCTCTCATGACAGTATCGTCTAGCGGACTCCCCAAACTTCTGCCCCTTTTCATTATCATGCTCGCAATTATCTCCGGATTTGTCGTCATCCTCCCCGAAATCTTTTTCTTTTTCATGAACGTTTCCAAGTCCACAAATGTTTCCAGGTTCGTCAGATATTTCCTGCCTGCCAGCCTTCTGCTCTTGTGGATGACTGGACCGGTGCGTACCTACCGTATGTCACTTGTCATAGTACTAAAAATATTTTTAGCCCGCCGTTGCGTCCTTCTTCACTTTCTTCTGGGTCATGCCCACCCTTCTCTCCCAAGACCAAGGTTCGAACATGGTACGTCTATTCCAATGTAAACGCCGCGAACGAATTTCTTACCCTAACGCGTTAGATTGTCACTATCCTACGGCGCTGCGGTCTATTGGCGCAGGACACTCGGACTCCCCCGCTCCTGGATGAAATTTACGAGCAGATTATACGTGGTGCCACTGGATACGACGACCTCATCGACTGCAGCGAAGATCAAGTGATTACGGACGGTTCCCTTGCCAGTGTTTATTCGCACGCAGGGCACGACGAGATCCCGGAGAAATTTACGCTCAGGCTCCAGAACATCTACGCTCAATTCGTCCAGTCTCAGAATTGCCTCCGTGAACAGCTGGAACTTTCACGTGCTCGCCAACAGAAGTTACACGCCGACCTACTTGCCGCCGAACACGAGCGCGAGAGTTTGAAGAAACTCGTCGCTAGTCTCGAGGAATCGTCCGACGAGAAACGGCAGAGACGGAAGGAGTTCGCCGCCAACGCCAAAGCTCGCTGTGTGGAAGCCGAGGTGACCGCGTCCAAGCTACGTGCAGATTTCAGGGCCGCCATGGATCGCGTCCACAATGTACAAGAGCAGCTAGATTGCCAGACGGAGCTTGCTTCGGGCAAAGACCACATCATCCAGTCAATCACTGAGGAGTCACAGGTGGCGCGTGTCAGACTGAAGTACGCGGAAAACAAGATTGCGCATCTGAACGTCAAACTGCAACGCGAACATGATCGTAGGCTCCGCAAAACGAAGGAACTATTGGATGAGCAAGCCAGGGTCCAAAATCGCTACGAATCCGAGATACGCTGTCTCAAGCAAGAAGCTCAGGATGCGCAAGAGCAGCTGGACACTTTGCGGGATGCAATGTCAAAGCTTTGTCGTGACGGACGATCCCCCTTGAACCAGCCTGAGGACCATTCATACCGACAGCCGACGACTTGGCCATACAACACTGGTCAACCTCCACTTCCCCCGGAACAGATCCATGACCCCGGTACTCCCCCCGATATCAACCCCGAATCTTCTCTCTGCTCTACCAAATCGTCGTCATATGCCCCAAGCCAGATCAAAGGGGATTCTTCCACTCGCCAAATTGCTCATCTACTCCAGACATCTGCCGACGCATGTTTTGACCCAGCATCTAAAGTTACCCAAGATCACCTGGTGACCCTGAAAAAGCTATTCGAGCGGACGCGCCAAGAAGAATCCGAAAGCATTCAGGACGCCGTGAAGCGCAACAACGAAATCCGCCTGCAAGGAGAATTGGCAGTGACGAAGGAGCAGCTGCGCCTTTCCAAAGAAGAGGTCCTTACCATGCGTCGTGATATCGATCAATCAAGAGAGATACTCCAGGACCTTCAATCCGAGTGGGATTTGGCCACGGCGATGCTGCGAGAAGCACAGGATGCGCGGCGTGCCGGCATGACCAAGCTTGCCGAAGTTGTCGAACTCGTACGTGAAAGCCAGGCCGAGTCCGAGTCCTGGATGGCCGAGGCAGAAAAGTTGCGATTCCGATATTCTCAGGTTACGTTCCTATGTGCGGCGCTACAGGAACGCGTAACGGAGTTAGAAGGCCAGGTCAAGAAGTTGAGGTACCCAGCAACAAGACCAATTCACACCGATTCCGCTCGTCCTTGTTGTCCTACAGACACCGGTACAGGTATGTGTGTGCGTCCGATTTACGCCGTCTTGCATGCTCATGTATATTTCAAGGTTCCGATTCAATATGGATGACCGTTCCGCCACTAGTTCCCAATCTACTGGATTCTTCATTGCCTCCTACGCCGTCCAGTTCTCTCTATTTAAGCCATCAAAAGTGTTTGGCAATATCACCTGCTCGCCCCGATTTCGATTTGTTTTGTCCCGCAGACACACGTACAAGTACACCCGCGTTGTATTCATGCTTCTCGCACGCTGACATATCCTCCTCCAGACCTCGAAACAATTCCAGGTGATTCTGATGTACAAGATTCCGATCCCGCTGGCATTTCTCCACCACTGTCGCCCCGACTCGACCCGACTTTGCCATTCGTACACGCAGATTACTGTCTGTTCTGTCCTACAGATTCACATACAGGTATACACGCGCTCGATTGTGCCACCTACCCTGCTTATATGTTCAAGTGTCATCAGACCTTGAAGTATTTATACACGACTCCGATTTGCAAGATTCTGGTTCGGTCTACATGACCGTTCCGGTAGTGTTACCCCGCCTCCCAGATTCACCATTGCCACCACCATCATCCCAGTCCAATTCCAGTTCCCTATGTCTGAGCTACGAAGTAGCCCCGTGCACTGCTGTAGACAATGGCAACGTAAATCACGAATCCACAAGTGAGTGTCTGTATGCACGATTTTCGGCGATAAATCAGTAATCTGCCCATCTGCCCAGATTTGTCCTCTCCCTCATCGGAGGGTGTTTCTCGTCCTCCGTTTCTCCTTTACCGGACATTCTTGTCAGAAAGGAGTGGTTTTGATCCAGTGGACTGGCCACCCATTGGATCATCGCCACCTCCTGGATGCAGGGATGTTCGGCAGGACCGCGACAAAGACATCGGTTTTCGGGTGAGCGATATCCCTCCCGTACCTTTATTGATCGATCGGATCACTTACCTTACCTACGAAGACCGGAGAGGACACAAACCCAATCCTTCGTGATCAGAAGACACTATTATCCCCATTCCAGGAACCCAAACCAGTCCTAGAGAGACGTACGTGACTTTAATTTCCAAGACAGCTGCTGAAGCTTGCTCATCCAGGACGTGTGGCACCAGATCCCATTCATACCAAAACTCCAGGCTTGCCCCGATCAAATATTACCCCCGGTTCGTCGTCAATTCTGAATTCAGTCTCCCGTACGTTGTTACTTGTTACTGTACTTTCCGCCAACGAAAGGTTGAATCGACATTTCCATGACGTCAGATCATGAAAAAGTGACATGTTCATTGCGGCAGGACCGCGGTAGTGTTACCAACGGCTCGCCATGTTTCATTTCGAGGTCCCAGGATATGTCCCTACGAGCGCTCCACCCTTCTGTATCACCTCCGGTTGTCAATACTCTTCCGCCCCTTCCCCTCCTTCCGTCAGGCTGGTGCGAACGTCGTACAACCCGAGGCTCGAATAGGGTTCAGAACGAGGAGCTCCGCTCAACAGGTAACGTATTCAAGTTTACTTTGAGCTGCCATCGACTTGAGATCTGTGAACATCTCTTAGCGGTAGCCTCTCGAGAAACCTGCTCCTCTGCACAATCAGACAACGACGTCAAGACACTCTATGAGGGGACTCGATCCATGTCGCCGGCGCCATCCGGTCTTACCCCATCGGGATCTCCTGCATCGCGAATTCGCATGCGGAGTTCTCGAGGAGCTTCTGCACCACAATCAAGCTATCTCGTCACCATCCAGTCGGACTTGGCGCCAGAAGCTTTCCCTCAACCTTCAAATCACTTCTCCGCTGCCAGATCTTGTACCAGCGGCCTACCGATACTAAGTCATCGAGAAGTCCCACTTGCCGACTGGGATCGGATCCATTCTTCGGACATTGTCCGACATCCGTCCACAGGTCTTTCCAGTACGGCTGGTGCGCCATTGGCTCGCGAAGACGCTAAAACGCAGGGTATCAAGCGTATCACCAATTCGACGCCTCAACTATCGCGAGCGAGTTCACTTCCACGGCCGCCAGACCCGGACGGAACGGCCCTCAGCGTCGATGAATCTCCGTTTCCGTGTGCTTCTGGAAAATCACAGAAGAAAGGCCGTCGGTCCAATGACCATCGTAGATTCTCACGTCCACATATACGAAGACTTGACTATGGCCTTCCTGGAGAGTTTGGTGAGCGCATACGGTCGAGAGCGGTTGCCTCTTTTACTGACTTTGCGATCGCGGCAGTCCCTGGCTTTGGGGGCTTAGCTCCAGAACGGCAGGCCGTTGACCTTGATGATTTTGCCTTTGCCATACCGCTTGACTGTGTAACCAGCACACCCGTGGCGACTAGGAAGCGTAATTCGACGAAGGAAGGGCCTGCAGGGCTCTGGCGAGGGCGGAGGCGGGGCGGAGTTGGCCGGTAGTACCTCGCCTCCCAGAATATCTCTGCCAAGGAGCCTCAGGAAGGAGATACTTCATGGACACGTCACTTATTGTATATAAAGCAGTTTTGGATACGATATATTAAGTAAGGCAAGACTAGCTCGACATGCGATCGGTATTAGGCTACTGGATAACTTGAACCCGAAGACCCCCACTCACCAACCTTCACTGCGAAAACTTGTTAGCCAGCTTTTCTATCTGCGCGCAATCCGTTCCTCCTCGTATACAGAAGCGCGTCCCACTCCCACCGTCCTGTGAATCAGGAACAATGCATTTGATGTCCTCCACGTTGGGGCACGGGCAGTCTATGGGCTTACTCACGCATACGAGCGTGTCTTGGCAAAGGTATTCCGAGCAAGAAACTTTATAAATAAAAAGTAAGGTGTAAATGATTACTGGAAGATATCGAAACGGGTGACGCGTCAGCACGTACGACTGTCTGCGTGCATTGCCCACTGCTGGCCGCCGGATGGCTGTTGTTGGTGTTGTTGCGGGTGTCCGAACATTCCCTCGAAGAATTGGAATTGGGCACTCGTGAGTGCGAATAGAGAGAGTGCGAGAATGAAGAGGGAAAGCCTCGAGGATGACGACATGGCTGTGAGCTGCTGCAGTGGGTGTCCGGGGAGGAGGACGCGTCGGCCATCATCTCACGTGATGATGTTAATTAATGTTGGCGGGCGGCGACTTGCAATTGGCACGATGTCTGGCTTCACATGCATATTGAACATCTATCACATCCACTCATCTGTTGTAAATGAAAATCAATAGCATACAGTGCCCTTCTTTTACAGAAATGACCGAAATGACCGACTTGATGAAACTCGTCACACTGTCACGCTGTGTCACACTACTATACAGTTTCCAGAGCCAAATCATTTATGGTCAAACTTTATTTTTCGACGTCAACAGAGTCGAATCCCCGTCCTCCTCTCCGTCCTTCCATAAACTAAGCATGAGGTACGTGCCATTGCCTCTGGGAGTATCATAGTTCTCATTTGTGGTACAGCAGCAAGCTCTCGGTGTCAAGCGTGCGGGGCTCTATCAAGGACCTACTTGCGGAGTCGACTGGCGAGAAGAAACGCAACTTTGTCGAGACCATTGAACTTCAGATTGGTCTGAAAAACTATGACCCCCAGCGTGACAAGCGTTTCTCTGGCACCGTCAAGTGGGTTTGCTCTGTGCTTTCTCGGGTTATTTACTAGTGTGCTGACACATGCATAGGTTGCCCAATGTGCCCCGCCCTCGCATGTCGATCTGTATTCTCGCTGATGCGGCAGACATCGATCGTGCAAAGCAGATTGACCTGGAGTACATGTCCGTGGATGATTTGAAGAAGTGCGTGTGATATCCTCGTGTGCATGGTATAGTTTCTCATGGGATGGCGCTCGTAGGCTGAATAAAAATAAGAAGTTGGTCAAGAAGCTCGCGAAGAAGTACGATGCATTTTTAGCCTCTGAGGCACTCATCAAGCAGATCCCGCGTCTCCTCGGTCCCGGTCTCTCCAAAGGTGCGCTCACAGATCCGTCTCTGCTCCGCTTTGGCTATGTTATACGTATATGCTAATGAACTTGTAGCTGGCAAGTTCCCGACACCTGTATCACCTGCGGAAGACCTGAGCAACAAGCTTACTGAGGTGCGGTCAACGATCAAGTTTCAGCTCAAGAAGGTGCTTTGCCTCGGTGTTGCCGTCGGTCATGTTCAGATGTCAGACGATCAAGTGGTTGCGAACGTCATGCTGAGTATGCCAGTATACTGTCTGCTGGATTCATTCTTCTTCACACTCATCACATCAGGTATCAACTTCCTCGTCTCGCTGCTCAAGAAACACTGGCAAAATGTCAAGTCGTTGCACATAAAGTCGACAATGGGCAAACCTATCCGCTTGTTCTAAAAGTATATTACTGTTACACCTTTACTACCCGAGGAGGACAGGGAGTCAGGGGCCAGGTCAATGGAGGGTGAAGAATGGTGGGCTGCAATGCAAAACATGAAGCCCCGCACGCTTGGACCAACGGCTTTCTGGGGGTTGGGAGCCGATTGGGAGCTGGTGTGGTCTACCAGTTAAATTTCTCTTTGGAGGCTGATGGTCTACGTACTCATTGTCTTGATCGGTGTAGTATATTGTAATGCGGTAGTGTACTGGCCCACTCTATGGGCTCTCATCATATTTGACCCGTGCTTCTGTATCTGCGCCGTCTTAGAGGAGGACCGGAACAAGTTCCACATGTCCATCTCATAATGCCAGACGTTACGTTGTGCGTTTGTCGTCCTTCCGGGCTTCCATATCCACGCTATGTTCGAGAAGGGCCTGAGCAATTTCCATTCAACAAGGACAAGTGGAACTTGCTCGGGTCCTTCTGGAGCACGGCGCAGATGTGAATGCGTAGGACAACGAAAGGCGCACGCTGTTGTACTGAGCATCAGAATGGGAACGGCGCAGATGCGAAAGCCCAGTGCAAAGATAACAATTACATCGAAAAGGAGAAGAGGTCGCTCGGCGTCTTCTCGCGCACGGGGCAGGTGCGAACGCCCTGGACATCAAGAGTCGGACACCGTTGCATCTTGCGTCGGGACGCTGCTGATCGGGTCCTGCTCGAGTGCGTAGATGCGGACGCCCATCCCTCGGTGCTGAGAGACGGCGAGCAACTTGTCGTGGAGTATGTTGCTGCCCATTGAGACTCGATGACCTAAATGG
>Ga0137358_10001647_pt1 | contig 12249 bp, 13 predicted proteins | sample Mad1_20_16metaG_FD_105551 | JGI IMG/M metagenome (GOLD analysis project Ga0137358, IMG submission 105551) | Vadose zone soil microbial communities from Angelo Coast Range Reserve, California, USA - Mad1_20_16 metaG | ecosystem: Environmental > Terrestrial > Soil > Vadose zone | place: USA... | reverse complement strand
GTATGTGTCCGCTCTTTCTATGATGTTTCTTCCTTACCAGATAAAAAGAGTTAATTAATTTACATTCGGTTGCACGTGACAGTATGTCCAACGATTCGGAGTGGACGGTACATGCGTGCACCTAACGGCCGCCAATATCATGGCCAAAGCCGATCGCGATGACGCTCTCGACACGCTGGTGAGCATCTCTCTTCGTTATGTCAGAGATGATAGGAACTCAATGTGACCAGGCGTCGAGGCTGTTCGAGGCACTGCTTGACGACATCGTGGTCGATATTGCATTGCAGTCACACCAGGAGGTAGCGCAAAACAGGAGGAAATGTGACGTCTGCCATACACAGTACGTAGACTTCCCAATGGGCTGCTCACAGCCTAGTTCGCGCTGACTGTGACGTGCCGCAGTTGCAGACAAGGTATGCCCGGTGATTCATCATCTTACCCGTGATGGATCCGAACTGACGGAAAGACGCGTGGCGCGGACCCTACGCTTTTCCTCCTTTTCGCTCGCGCGCCATACCTGCATCTAGTGCATACACCCACTCCTCAAAGCGCTAATGGGACCGCTACCGCATCACAGAGCACGCTTCCTGGCTCGAGATCGGGCACACCACCGAGGGATGCGGGGACCCCGACCGTTGCTAGCACATCAAATGGCAGTATAAACAAAGATGGTACCGTGTTACTCGATTGTGTCGGTTGTGGACGGCCAGTACGTGCAACATATCCTTCGCCTCCCCCCTCTTCCCAACGTTGAGTTATGATTTCCGTTAATCTGCGCGTAGGTGGCTTCTAACCGCTACGCGTCTCATCTGAGTGGATGCATCGGCATCGGCACAGGTACGCGAAGAGCAGCTGTTCGAAACGCGACATCCAAGTCGAAGTATGGGTTTCTCTGGTTCTACATTGGCGCCATTACTACATCGTTCTGACTGTGTTGCAAACCTGTGCAGGCTCGGGTCAGATGCGGGACGCTCCGTTTCACCGTACCCAGGCTCGGAGAATGGAAATACGTCTGATCACAACGCCCCTTTTCCCCCACCAGGACCTAAGAAAAAGGGAAGACCACCGAAGAATAAGCCTAGAGGTGCGGCAGATGTCTTTTGCGTTGTTGTGCATGGGAAGGCTCAAGTCGCTATTTTATTAGCTCCAGTTCTTGCGGCGAGCAACGCCGCTGCCGTCGCCAATGACGATGGAGACGCCCTGTCAAACCGAAAACGGGTGTGTGCTATTTCTCTTTGCTTCCATTGTAGATCTCCAGATGACTCGTAAATTGTGTCGCAGCCCGGTTCGCCGTTATCCTCACCGACAAAAATTAAGAAGCAAAAAGTGTCGAGTACGTTGTTGATTCGAAGGTGCCCGTCTTACCATTGCGGCGCTAATGTTACCATTAGTTCCTCTTTCGCGAACCGGAAGCGTGAGAAGTCATTGGACCTTTTCATTCGCTCACATGCGCTAATGACTCGGAAACAGACTTCCCCTCTTGCACCTCCAGGTACCAAGTCCCAATCCAAGATACCCTCGCGTCTTCGCGAGTCATCAATCGCGCTTTCCCTCGAGATCGAAGCGACAGGAGCCTCTCCCGGGTCACGCTCTTCATCTCCTGCCACCGCCGCCACTCCCACTTCCAGTGTTCTCGGTCTCGGAAATGGAAAGCCAAATGGTATAACCGCCGGCGGCATCGTCGAAGAAAAGAGGGTTCCTCGTATCCCAAGCCCACCGCGACCACGACCACCGGTTGTGAGGCGGCCCGAGACAGACTACCTTGTCGGTAAGCAGTTTGTGCTATTCTTGTACGTGTCTGTGAATGACGGTGATCTCGTGATGGGATTTCTAGATGTCGAAGGTGATGAGACAGGTTCCTCGACAGATACTGACTCTGAATAATGGAATCCTGTGAGTTGTCATTTGTCATCTGGCAATGCAATAGTCACGGCTCGCGAATTACGTTACGCGGAATATGCCCATGCCCTATTCTTACAAGGCGATTATCATCCATGGTTGCTTTGCTACTACAGATGAGAATTATGTTGTGCTCAATTGTCCATAGGCTAAAATTACTGTAGAGGTACTGTATAGTAGCTCGAACTATTGGGGTACACTTTTTTTTTTCAATACAGTTTATATACTGCTTGAGTCTAGTGACAAGCTGTGGTCTTGTGTATGGTCTTCTGGCTGTCTCTTTTTCATACAACCTCCCAAGAATATGTTAGTACAGTCATCTAGAGTGTAGAACTAAATGGCAGCACTTGTGATGCAAAACCAATCACACAGTTTCAAAGCTTGAACATTATGCCCATACCCTGCCATAGTCCTATCACAATTAAAACTTGAAAATAATCTGCTTTGTAAATTTGGAAAAAATGCATGCCAAGTGCCACTCATGCTAAACGCTTGGCGACCTTCCTTTTTCGTCGGCGCTTAAATGTCATAAGCCGGCTAAGGCTAAACATAATCGCAAATCCTCCGCACTGTCACTGTAGTGGCGTGAGGCCTGTGCGACCTCTCTCATTCAGCAATAGCAGGTAACTTGGGCCACTGTCCACCACGATCGCATGACACCCAATGTAATACAGAGTGAAGCAAACCAGTTTTTTGAGCTATCATCGCTTTACTGAAATATGTAACCACTAGGTGTACCGTTCCTCGTCGCGCTGGTATTGGGAAGTGCTTCAGTCGGGTACTTCTTGGGCCACAGTGCTGTACCGTCTGCAACACCTATGGCGGTGGATCACAAACATGCGAACGAATCTGGCAGAGTATACGAAGGTCAATGTGATGGCGACGAGCCAGGCGCGGAGGCTGACGGTGATCTCGGTCGGGTACAACCCGAACCGGCGGAAGAATGCAAGTTGGTGCGAACCTTAGTTAGAAAATGACCTATTCTGGTCGGAGTCTGAGACTTTTTCTGGTGGAATTTGAAGGTTCTCGTAGTAAGGAGCGACCTCAACATGACGACGGGAAAAGTCGCGGCGCAGTGAGTGTGTACTTCTTGAATCCGCAGTCTTAATCGAACTTAGTATTCGATATGGGTAATTCGAAGATGCGCGTGCGTGCCGTGGTTGCGTAGTTATCTCGGTCTCACTTTAGATTGTCCAGGCATGCCACGCTGGCGTGTTACAAGGCGCTCTCTCGGACTAACCCTTCCGTGAGTGCCCCTTATGGCTACTATCTCATGCAACGCATATAATTAAACGATGGTGTAGCTTCTGAGACATTGGGAACGAACAGGGTAAGTTCTAACCAATGAGAGACACGCCCTGGTAGTTGCAGCTTGTGGTATCAGGCAGACAAAGGTCGCGCTACGTTGCAATAGCGAAGATGAGATGCTATTGCTTCAAGCTCAGGCGCAGAGCCTGAATATTTGTGCACGGTCCATTCAAGACGCGTAAGGTTCACCTTAGGCCCCGTGGAATTGTGCACGCGCTGACATGATGACTTTAACAAGGGGGCGCACTCAAATAGCAGCTGGTTCAAGAACAGTGTTGGGGATAGGACCAGGTGAGTAAAGAGCGGGGCGTGAGGTATGATTGCGCTCTGAAAAAAAAGGAAATTTGAAGCACCCATTCGCCTCGTCAATCAAGTCACTGGTATGCTCCGGTTATTGTGATAGACTGGTGTATTTGATGATAATAATACATGGTAACATCACTAATTGTTGCGATACATGGAATATGGATGGGCTACATGTGCGGGACCAAGATCGGGATGAATAAACAGGAATGATTCATTGAGGCGAGGGATATGCTAGGAGGGTGTCCCAGAGGAAGCGGCAGCTGCAACAGACCCTTGGGCTTGCACGAAGGACGTAAAGAGCGCGGTGAATAAAGCCAGGAGTAGTAGCACGACGAAGAACATGACCGAGAGGACGACAGCTGGGAGAGATATCTGGCAATTGGAATGGCACGGTGAGGACTGGGCGATATACCTGGGCGGGAGACTTGATAGCGCTTTCGGGGAGAGTTAAGAGCGGGGTCATCGAGATTGTGGACGAGCGGAATGAGGGAAATACTGGGTCGGGTGGAAGACTGCATTATGGCCTGAGGAAAGTTCCAAAGTTCTCACGCCCACGTCGCGGGCGAGTTAACGACGCAACGACTCATCTCACAGCCGCCACAGATTTTGTCTCCCACTGTCATCCCAGGCCGGTCCTCCACCCACTCTCCTTATTGAAACCATGTCATTCTCTCAAACTCGACCACAACTCTCCTTAGACACGTACAAATCGCATGACAACCTCGTAGACCCCAATGTTCCAGCCTTTGCACCAAGCTCGCAGCACAGGTCGTATTACCTCGGCACAGCCGTAAGCCGGCTTTCCTCCATCTGATTTCAAAGCTCTAAATTCCTGCAGAAGGAGCAAAAGGGCAATTTCTTTGATGAGGATGATGGAGACTTGACCGCACCGACAGCATATCCCCCAACTCCGCAGCTACCACCAGCAGATAGCCGCACGTGGTGGCAAAAGGTCTGCGTCTCCTTTCACGGTTTTATGCGTCAAAACCCATTATTCATGCTCTCACCCTTCACTCCAGATCTTACCAGACTCAATTGCATGCCGCCTCTATGTAATCACCGTACTAGTGGAGACAACCATCGATTTGGTGATAGAGGGTGATCTTCTACTACGATTCCATAAGGCAGACAGCCAGTTATCGCAGACAGGCGCCATCACCTCGAAAAAAATGCCTGTTTTCCTTTCTATCTTCGCTCTGGCTCAGTACGCCCCCCAATGCTCTTCTTTTCTTTTCCGTTAACGCGATATTACCAGCGTCTTCCAGTTGGCTATGGCATTAGACGCCGTGTACGCTCGGAACACCCTGCAATTTTTCGCGCTCACGTGAGTTCGACCGCTACTCCCCGTTGAAAGGTGCATTTCCAAGACTTCTCTCTTCTTTTCTAGGGTCTTCAATGCCCTGTTCCTCCTATACGCAATCATACAGTCCTCCGAGGTTCAGCATTCTTTGGCCAACATTTCCTCACAAGGTGGCTTCTCGCACCTTCCCGTCAACGTTCTTACGACGGTTCTTCCAATTGTCATTTCTATCGCCGAGCTTGCTTATATTACGCTTGCGTGGACAATCTACAAGGAGTTTGGCTGGAAAGTGTACAAGTTCTTGGGAGCTGATCGACAAATCAAGAAGATGTTCGCGGCGTACCAGATTTACCAATGCCTTATCAAGTTTGACGTCTTCTTCTGGGTGGGTTTCTGTGTGCAGATCGGCTGGCTGGTGTTGGACAGGAACTCCTTGGAGTTCTATATCACTAGTGCCGCACTAGTACTGTCAATTGTGCTACTGGTAGATGGCCACCTGGCAGCTCGTTACGAAAACAAGTGGATGATGATCACATTCCTTTCTGGTTGCGTCGCCGCCATGATATACTTTTGTTACAAGGTATGGTTACTACGTCACTGTTTGTTTCCCTCTCATTTCCGCCTCCCGATCTAGTTCATCAAAGTCGTAGTCCATAAAAACTAACCGGAGTTTTCTCATGTCTGGGAGTCACTCTCTACATTCGGTCAGTGCTGTGTGCTGAATCGCTGTTTGCATTCCTGATGTCGCTGCAGCCGTCATCGCCATCATACTTCTCATCATGACCTTTATTTACGCATGGATGGTCATGCGAAACTTTGGACGTGGCCTTAAAGACCAGAGTATGTCGACGCTTAAACTCTTTCAGTTCCTTGTAATTGAAGCTGTTCTCCAGTCTCGCGGAAGCAGGCGGCAACAGGCGGAAAGCACGGTGCATACCCGTCATTGTCTGTGCGGCCCAACCGGATGACCATTGACTAAGCCATCGTCTCATTCTTGCGTTCCCACTGACCTGGATTCTGTGTGTGAATACCCTGGTAGTGCGTCGATACTACATGACCTACGACGAGCTTACTATACCAGTCGATCGTTCTTTTGTTACTCGCCCGAAGTTGACATCATTCTTTACAGTACGCGCTTGGTTGTTGCTGGGCTTCCCAAGCGTCCTACCCTCTTTCCATTCTTTAGCCCCACATCTGCCCGTTTTCATATTATCGATATGACGCATTCGATTTTTCTATGTACATAGTCATCTTGCCTTCACGCGAGGCAGATTTCGGGGTTGTGTTGGAGGGCGGTGGTATGCTTACCTGTATTTTTTAGTCGGATTTAATATAGCTCGAATATCTCGCGTATCCCGTTCTGTCTGCCACCGTGCCACGTGCTCCAAGCATAGCACAGCACAAGACACCGTCTAGCTTGTCCATGTCTTAAAACCATGACCCAAAGGTAAGCTCGTCCATCAGCACACACCTCGATACGAAATACAACTTCCACAGGCACCGCGTTTCCCGCGCTGCCCTCGGGCTCGATTCTGGCTCATCATTTGCACCCACGCCGCCGCACTCCGGACGGTCGTCGCCATACCCGGGACACCATGGTGCATCGTCAGACACCGCAGCCTATGCAGGCACACATTTCGCAGATGACCTCGAAGGCCAAAATGACGAGGCCATAGAGGGTCTCAGCGCCAAAGTAAAAATGCTCAAGGAGGTGCGTGAATTTACCGCGACCGCATAGACAGCAGTTACTCCCCCACCCCACCCATACTTCTGAGGTGGTGCTCTTTGGAGCTGTACTGCGTGGGCTGGGGGTGAGGGAGCGACTTCTTTCTTCTTTCTTCATCTGTCTCTGGATGAAATATGACCTCTTTCTTTCTTCTCCGTTCAGATCACGATTGGGATTGGGAATGAGGTACGCGAGTCGACCATCCAGCTCACTCATATGGTGTGTACTACGTTTTCTCTCTCCCACTCCACTCCACCCTTCTCCCTGTGCATGTGTGTTGTTGGCGCGCGTCGTCGTCGTCTTATCTTTACACGTGCAATCATAACCGATCGCTGACTGGGCAAACCTACGTGCAGAACGACGCGTTTGCGGAGACGTCGGGCATTCTCTCTGGCACGTTTCGGCGCATGAATAATATGGCTGAGCGTCAAGGGTGTCGATGGTTGTGGTACATTGTCTTCCTCATCCTCGTCTTTTGGTTTTTTGTCGTCGTGTGGTGGTTCCGACGGTAGTGGCTCTACCTGCCACCGGATCTTACCTTTCCGTGGTGCGGCGGGACCCTCGTCTTGTGATGCTTTGTTATTCATACCTCGTTTATACGCATATCATGTCTCATCTTTCTCTGTCATAACGTTGTGTATGCATGTTTTCGGGCAGAGTCCGCCAAACAAATATGTGACCGAAGCCGAACTTGTTGAGCTACTTCGGAATATGCACCTGTTGTCATGTACGTGGCCATAAAGACTGAGACCGGACACGTGTACATTGCATTAAACAACCAAAACACGGTAGAAAACATAATTGAGGAAACAAATAAAAATATTCCCGAGGCAAACATCCAATACATGCTATGTCCCACCGTGCAATTCCGTGCGCGCAATTTCCAATATCATGCGCCGACGCAAAAACGCCATGCTCCTCTGTGTAAAGTTGAAAGGAGAGTCCATACCGCGTGAGAGGGCCTCTAGGAACTGGCACGTGAAGACGCCGCAGTCGTAGCCATTCTCTTGCTGAGGGGTATCCCGAGGACAGTAGTCGACCCAGCCGGTCCAGTCAAATGGCTTGGATTTTTTATTCGTGTGCTCAAGATCGACGTATTCTCGCAGTAACTGCCAGTATGCCAGTACTTCAGCCTGGAGGAATGGACTAGGACAAAAAAGACGCACTGCGAAAACGTCCTGCCGCCTCACACCCATGCTATCGAACGATTCTATTCGGCGTCGACGGAAATTAATCGCAGCCGCCGTCCAATGTGAATTGCCGTGGTTTATGGGTAATAATGCGACGTCTTTCGAGAACAGGTCAAACTAGCAATAGAAAGGGTAATAAGAACTCGCTCGCAGGGCAGTAGACATGCCTTACTTTTTTGGTCCACTTCGCTAGGCGTGCCTTTTCGTATCCTTCTTGTGACAACTTCTCGAAGAAAAACGAATTAAAATAGTGCACATTCAATATTGTGTTCTTCTCGCATCTTGCGCCGTTCTTCATACCCTTGTTTCTAGGATATGCCTCCGATCGCTCCAAAATAAGCTGGCCATAGAAATTAACGATTTCGTCATTTAACCATGTGCCGGGTTTCAGGCGGCTAAGATCAGCGTCTGTGACCTGCAGCCTTGACGCTTTAGCAATGACGCCACGTTTCTCAAGTATCCTCGAAACTTGAACATCATCCTTGGGGGAAAGGAAATCAGGTAAAGGCGGTCCACGTAGACGACTGTTGATCTCTGCATCTCTGTCGCGCCGGGCGATACGAAGTTGTTCAAAGGATGGTATGAAAGGCGGCGGAGGTTTAGGACTGCATGAATTAGCAAAGGCATCATTTTGACATTAGGCGAAAGACACACCCGTTCAGGGTTTCTCTCGCCCTTTGTAGGGCACGCTCAAGAAAGTCCGGATTAATATTCTGACCACACATCTCATGAGGCAGAGATTAAGAGAGCACATATAATCGAACGAACATTACCAAACGAGTGTCGCCTCTGGTCTTCATTTTGATATCTCCCTCGAAGGTCGGTGAGGGAGCGAGCTAATCTGTTGTAAGCAAATGGTAAGGGAAGAACAGTGGAGTCTTACAGGACATTAGTCCTTTGCCATCGAGTAACTCCCTATACTTCACAAACCCTGGAAACAGAATGACACTCGTGGCAACTCATTATACATAACAATACATGCCTTGGAATGTCTGGAAGTCGGAAGAATAGCCACGAGCTCGTTCAAGCTCGAATAAGTGTTGCATTAATGTTTCTTGATCTTCTTTCCTCGACTCTAGTACACGAGCTTTATGCTGGTGTTGCACAGTAAAGGTGTGCACGAATAGGCGGGAGGTGGGGACGTACGGCACTCTGGAAAATATGTTGCCTGGCACCCTTCCTAGAGAAAACCCTTCTGACTACCCGTCCGGAGAGCCTCTTCTCAGCAGCCGCGATCGCAGCATCTACCGCTTCTCTAGATGTAGTTAGTGTAGACGTTGATGCGCTTGTGGATGCGGTGGTAGACGATGGCTGAGATTCAATGCTATTGTCAGAGTCCGGCGGTTGCGGCCGTGGAGAAGGTAGCGAAGGCAGATTTGGTGATGGCGGTGGTGCCATTGAACGGTAGTACGGGTTGAATATGGCTTCCACTCGTAGTTCTGTTTGCGGTGTCTGAGGGGCGTACGGTGGTTTTGGTGCAGGAGTTTCAAGGGAGGGGCTGAGGAACGCGCCTGGAATAGACGGACGGAAAGAAGGGCGGATTGCAGAAAGAGCACGGCTAACGGGCTTTGATGGACCTGGGGTGGGAGTTGAAGGAGACCCGGAAGAATGAGGCAATGCGACAGCGATGGCTTCCGCGGCAGGTTGGGGGGAATCCGCGCCGGAGGTATTTACGGAGTTGGGAATACCGGCCGTCTTAGCTGGTTGTTGCACATGTGGGGGCGATGATGAAGGGGATGATTGCAGTCGCTGTGTTGGCACTGATGGAATTGTAAGTGAATCGGGCAACTTGGTTGGGCCTGACCGCGGCGAAGGTCGCCTCGTTCGCATTTTTGGAGACTTCTTGCGGGGCAGGTGTGTCGAATGTCGAGATGTAACTTGAGCCGGGAGAGACGGAGGCTGTACTACGGCGTCCGTTCGTTGAATTTGTACGGATGATGAACGTTGAGGTGGCCCCCTTAAAGCTAATGAAAAGTCGGTGAAAGGGAGTACAAATATGCACGGTGAAGGGAAACGAACGTTCAGTAAAAATGCCAGATGCTGCCCTATGCGTTAAGGTTACAAGACCCGAGATCCAGTGGGACAAAAGGCCCTCGTTCTGCGAAGCGGTGGGACGGTCACCATATAATGCGGTGGTTCTAGGATGTTTTGTAGCTCGGATGGGAAGAATCGGGTCCTGTGGCCCTCGTTTGAGATCGAGCATGAGGAGACGGGGGGTGGTAAATGAACTGGGTGTCTGAAAGACGGGTCAAAATGAGTTGAGTTGATAAATAAACCGGGTTCCCGTCTTTGACACCTCACTCGACTTGTTACGTAGTAAATACGCACGAATTAAGGCTTGGATGGCTCAGTTGGTTAGAGCGCAGGTCTCATATAAAATATGAGTGATCAGATGATCATCTAATCCTGAGGTCGTGAGTTCGATCCTCACTCCGAGCAACTTTTTATTTTTGGTAATTCTTCTTACTGTACTAACCACCTTGTACCAGAGTAACGTGCGACTTACTGTAAACGGCTCGCTATGTCTAACCTTACTGTGCCTACCACACCGCGCTCAAGGACATCTCATGCGGTCCCCACAACACCTGCCGGCGCGCCCAACACGTCTCGCATAGCTCGTTCTGGTATGGTACAGGCATCTCCTCATTACCAAACCACCCGCAGGCATTCCCTCTACGGCACAGAAGATCGCGTAATAATTGATCCTGGCTCTCGTGTCTGGAAAGTCGGGTTCAGCGGCGAAGGTCGCCCTCGTGATGTCTTCTTTGTTACTCCGTTGTGGGGTCTCCGACGTGCTCCGGATCTTGTCCAACGAGAGGAGGAGGACCGTTTGCTAGCAGCCCAGTTGCAGGCTCACCTTAGAGCTGTATTCCATGAGTAAGTAAATGCATACACTTTGCTTCACCTCTGCCTTAACACCTTGCGGCCAGTTCCCTGCTGACAGACCCAAAGTCGAGGAAGGTTATTGTCATCGAGCATCCTCTCTTGCCCGACTATGTAAAAGAGATCCTGGCCAGGATTCTTTTTGAAAATCTCCAGGTCTCACTGCCAATAATACTTTTTTTTCTTCAACTTACGCATTACCAGGTTCCATCCATATCATTTGCTTCTAGCCACCTACTTGCGCTCCTCTCCGTTGGCAGAATAACGGGCGTCGTCCTTGACTGCGGAGAATTAGAATCCACTGCCCTTCCCGTATGTCCTTCCCCCTGTCGTGGCTTCTGCCTTGACGTGCATATAGATATTTTCCTCCCGACCGCTCTTCCATCAACTTCGAACGACCCCCTTGGCTGGCGCGCGCTTAACGTCTCACATCCGTGCTCTTTTACTTCTTTTCGGCGCCTACCTCCCACCACCGACATCTCTCAGCGCTACCGTTAATCTGCCTGCCTCCTCGCGTTCGACTCGAGTTCCATTAGAAGTTCTTTCCGATGCAGTTCTTGAAGAGATCAAAACACGCTGTTCTTTCGTCGGCGAAGCCATGGACACTACACTAGATTCAAGCGTGATGTCACCAATGGGAGAAGACCCTATGGACATTGACGTGCCGCCCAGCGACAGCGCGCCCTCCGAGTCCGACTTCTCTCATGTTTCAGTTGATCGAGACAGTGACACTGGACCTGCTCCTTCTCACTTCTCTGTTGCTTCCCAGTCACAAGTCCTATCAGGGCGTTCAGGTGCTGGCGAGCACCAGCTGCAGGCGCTTGCGGACTTGTATATGCGTCACTCAACGGCAACGGATCTGCACTTGAAGGTTACCCCCCCAGTTTCGCAGCAGACTAGTACTGGCCTCGGAACCCTCGTAGTCCCCGGATGGATTCGAGAGAGAGGCGCAGAAGTGCTTTTTGAAGGAGGTGATGTCGATGAAAGCAGCGTTGCTGAGACTATACTGGACTGCTTGCTTAAAGTACAGCCATTTCTGATGCGACGGTTGCTGTTGATTGATTTTGTTGTGCACAGACCCCGGTTGACCTTCGCCGAACACTCGCTTCCTCCATTCTCGTTACTGGTGGCACTGCGATGCTCCCTGGATTCATTCCACGGTTGCACACAGAACTCATCAGGGCGATCGTAACTTCACCATCTGCTCCTGCACGGCCGCCCGTGAACTCAGGTAGACCTCGGCCGCCAGCGTACGGCCGTTATGCCGTGTTGCGCCCTTTGATTCCTCACTTTTCCATTCTGAACAACCCTTCGCCAACCCAACCGTCAGGTGCACGGGGTAGCACCAACGCGGGGAAGGCTCCGGCGTTTACACCGGCCACGATGGCTTGGGTGGGTGGCTCACTGGCAGGGTAAGGCTTTATCATGCTATCTACCTCATTTTTGCATCTCTTGATTGGGCTCACCCGTGACTTGTATGCAGTGTACTAAAAACAGGCGGCGCAGAAGTTTCACGGGAAACGTGGGACGAAGCTGGATGCAATCAACGCCCAGAAGATTCCACAGATGACAGTGACGTTGGCGTGCGTTCCATGAACGTCATACCGGACTGGACGCGGACAATTTTACCTATTGGT
>Ga0137358_10001641_pt1 | contig 12264 bp, 15 predicted proteins | sample Mad1_20_16metaG_FD_105551 | JGI IMG/M metagenome (GOLD analysis project Ga0137358, IMG submission 105551) | Vadose zone soil microbial communities from Angelo Coast Range Reserve, California, USA - Mad1_20_16 metaG | ecosystem: Environmental > Terrestrial > Soil > Vadose zone | place: USA... | reverse complement strand
TTTTTTTTGGCTGGTATCACGCGTGGAAACTTTTGCGCCGAACGCACTCTAACCTTCCAGAAACTTCCATTGTCGCTCTGCGGCTGTTCCTCGTGCTCCTCCTCCAACATGTCGGCCTCGGGCCGGGATCACAGGCATGGCTATGCGCCAACATACAGCCGTCGTTTCTTATCAGAGCTGGTTTGATATGCATCTCGCACGTAAGCACAATCCAAGCACTCCACCGCCCCTCTTGATGCAGAGTCCTCCGCTGCCTTATCACCAAAGCTAGCAGCAAAGGCAGCGGATGAGTGTGACGGAGGAGCGTACAGTGTCCATCTTGTGAATTCCCCACCTCTCGACCTCAATATTGAGCAGCAAGTGACATTTACGGTACATGTCACTTGCTGCACAATATGGACTCGAAGATGACATGGACTTAGGAGACTAACTTAGTAGAAATTTGCAGACTCAAATAAGAATACCACATTCAGATTATGTAAATCGATGAGCTCCTTCACTGTCTCACCTTTCTACTTCATGACCTTTGGACGACGATGATCAGCGTTAGCCGCGGCCACGTGGCGGTAGCACTAGCTGCGAGACTTGTTATTACAACTGAAGTACTGTACACATACACAGTCGGTTATATCCGCCGTTCTTCATCTTCACCACATCGTCCGTCACTCTCTTCATAGCTGCGATCATCGGGCCTCGGATATCTGTAGTTCATTGGATTTCAGATATATCCCTCGTTGTCGCTACTAAACGGTCCGTCCATTCAACGTCGGCCACTGGCACCGTGACTTGCATACGTACAAGAAAGGATCTCAAGGAGCTCACAGTGTCTTCATGGTGATTGACGACAAGTGACTGCATCAGGCCCAAGTCCCTCAATATTAGGGAAAAGGCCTGAGATCTGTAAGCTCAGAAAAGGGGTTCGACTGCAAGGAGGATTAGTCGCGTCGTGGTAGAGGCCGCTGCCAGGCCAGAAGAACGGCGGGAGTCGAAGACGTCGCCCACGTCATATGAGTCATACTACGTGGTGGTTGGTTCGCGGAGCAATTCTAGCTGAGTCATTTTCCCGTTCTATTTAGCAAAGCTTAAGTATACCCGCGGCCCAGGACTCGATGCACGCAGAGAAGGCCACGGTAGTGTGCGGATGTATTATATGTCCAATGGCCATCCGACGCAGAAGCGGAGGGCTATGGATTAAGGTTGACCGAGGCAGAAGCAAGGACGCGATGCATGAACAAGGAAACCTGGGGTCTTGACCGACCTACGCATTATGCAATAAGCCCTTCCACCCCAGGGATGCGTTGTCGATCGAACCAGCCGAACCATCAGAAGGAGGTCAAGCGTAACCTGGCAGACAACTCCCATCATTTTCCTGTAGGCATATATCGGTGTCTCCGAGAGGGTAGTAATCACATAGAAATTTCTTTTGGAAAGCGAGATAGTTTCTTATCCCCATCTTTATTCCCAGCATCACTCGAGGTTCCAAGGATGACAGGTGAGAACCCAATTACTGTAATCAAAGTAGGTTAGATAATTCCAGGGAGCCGCGCCAATGGCTAGATCTTCCGGGGACTATAAGAGGTGCGTGATACCAGAATAATGCTCTGTTTCCCAATCTTGGCCTGCGTCGAGGATTACTCGTCGGAAGACATCAGAGGAAGTGGCTGAGGTCCTGTTCTCGAGTGTCCAATTCCCTGTCGGGATTCACATCTCTGCATCCTAAGACGGATTTGTCCGTTGAATTTCCGTGCAAATGCTAAAACGGTGCAGAGCTGCAGAACATCTCCATTCGGATAATCATGGTCCGTAGCTATTAATAAACAATCGGCTCAACGTGGCCTTGTGTCTCATCATCCCCCTCTTCCTAGTGGCTGCGTCTGTTGAACCTGGACGCTCGTGTACTTCTAACAAGGGCGCCATGTCTGACGTTATCCCAAACCTGCGTGGGGATGACTATGAGAAGATGCAGTCAGTGAACACGAAGATTATCAGGAGAGCGACTCTTAAGATAGATTTCTATCTTATCCCTCTCCTGGGCATGTTCTGTGCGTTCCTCACCTCACCTTTACTTCTCAGTGCTCATTCCTCGTTCAGATCTTTTGGGATTCATGGTGGGTGGTTTCACGATCACACTTCTGGAGGTCTCAAAAACATCCACATGGTTGTAGGATAGATCGTACGTCTCTTGTAGGACTTTATTCATATATCTGACAAACCCGAAAGGAACATCGGTAATGCTCGGGTAGCAGGGCTCACGAAGGACCTCCACATGGCGAATCACCAATTCTCAACAGCATTAACGATCACTTAGTAGGAAATTACCACCTTCCTCTGAGTCAATATTTCTGGGCTGGTCATGAAATAGTATACCATACATCCTTGGAAATATTCCCATGAACCTACTCATGAAACGGGTTGGTGCCAATGTGATTCTTCCAGTCATGGTTGTTCTTTGGGGAATAGTCTGTGCATGCCAGGGTGGCCATTTTCCGCTCGTGCCGCCACCCTTCAATAAGAGCTCACTACACAGTTTAGGTGCCGTCCACTCCTATCGTAGTCTTCTCTTATGTCGATTCTTCCTTGGCGCCATTGAAGGTATTACTCACCAGCATGAATTTGACTCAATACTGAAAGCATCCTTAGCCGGCCTCTCGCCTGGCATAATACTCCTCTTCTCCACATTCTATAGGCGCCATACCATGCAACTCCGCTTCGCCATGATGTATAGCGTGACCTCTCTCGCAGGCGCCCTCTCTGGTCTCTTGGCTTTTGGGATCGAGAATCTCAATGGCAAGCTTGGAATCGCTGGCTGGCAGTGGATCTTCATTGTGGTTAGTGTTCTCTTCTCCGTTTATTGCCTTCTATATGTCCTTACGTTTCATTCAGGAGGGAGTCTTCACCTCCGCCTTTGGGCTAGCCACAACCTTTCTCGTCCCTGCCTCGCCCAGAAATATCAGGTTTCTTACTAATGTGGAGCGCGAGGCATATTGCCAAGACCTTGCTGATAATTGGAGTGGTGATGCCGACACCGATGGCAAATACGATGAGGTGTTCAGTTGGAGCGAGGTCGCAAGTGCTTTTACGGATGCACCTCATGTTCTTCTAATGGCCATTCCTTTCTTTTTTGTCGGCGTAATGGTGACTGGTGCTCCGGATACTCTCTAATGATGCAAACATTGACGAGTTATCACCCGACAGAATTACGGCCTTGCCTACTTGTACTTATTTCCTTCTCAATCAATTAGGCTTACGAACTGACTATCGGCTGTAGCACCCCGACTATCGTTTCCGCACTTGGATATTCTCCAAACCGCACACAGTTGTTAACGGTATGCTCATCGCAGTCGCTGAGAGGTCGTGCGGATTTATGCGTCATTATCAGGTACCTCCGTTCGCATGCTCCTTCGTTCTAAGCATCGTTTCCTCCTACTTCAGCGATAAGTACAAAAACCGCGGGCTGATGGCTACGTTCTGCGCACTTCTCGCCGCCGCAGGTTACACTATCTTCTTCGGTACGTGGTTTTATTTGTCCTGTTATTGACGCCATCACTTGGGGACCGACGTATATTTGTTTCATGTTTCTAGCTTCGGGGAACAAGCACAGTGACTACAGCGCATTATTTCTTCAGATCATAGGTAGTTATACCACTACTCCCTGCTTCGTCACGTGGCTTGCAAACAACGTACAACCACATTACCGCCGTGCGACGGCGGTCGGGTTCGGCATTGCGATGGCCAACATCGGCGGTATCGTATCCACCTGGCTCTTCACTGACGCGCCAAGGTTCCACAAAGCAACCTCTGTCAACCTTACGATTTCTCTTGGCACTGTTGTGGCATCCGCCAGTCTCACATTCTACTTCCGCACCCGCAATGCAGAAAAGCGCAGAGGTTGAGCGTCTCCTGCAGTTGAGCGAGCAGGGCAATGGGGCTGGGGGCTGGGACTCGCCGGAGGAGCGGAGGCGGCTTGGGGATCGTCATCCGCGGTTTGAGTACACTATGTAGAGAATCTTTCACAGAACTACCAATAAATTCATGTCTCATTCGTCGTTGACCAGTCAGTCTACATATTTCTTACGTTGTGTCCCATTGTTGAGTTGAAGATTGGAAAGCTGTAAGGTACACAGGTATTCTTTTTAAAAACCATGTGCATCAACAGCAGAGCGATCGATCATATCCTAAAGTAAGGTGAGAACACTAAGTTACAACTCGCCCGCTTGACCATCGGGCTATACATCAACTTTCTTCTCGAACTCGGGCGCTATCCAACGCTCGGTCCCACATTGGTCATTGACCTCCTCGTCTCCGTCTACTTGCATGGCCAAATCAAAGTCGATAATTTTCAAGCAAAAGTCCTGGTCGATAACAAGGTTGTCAGGCCTTGACATCCCTGTGAGCGATACAGATTTTGTAAAGATAGTACGCGACGCCCTTGATGAGGTACGTATAAAGACAGTTTGCGTGCCATCGCGACGTAATCCATGACGGGGCTCCAGTCTGGGTAGAATGGCCCCACAGCCTCGACTGCGTCTTGAACGAATCAAGCAACGCGATAACGTGCTCGGGCTTCGGCTGGATTGCATATTAAAAGTTTTGAGGATCTCAATTTTGTTCGATTCTTTGCGAACTTTCTTCGCGATGAGTTACCTTGTTCTGTTCCAACGGTCGATACACGGTGAGAATGGGTGAAATAGAGACGGTAAAAAAGACGGCCTTTGCCTTCAACATCGCGACCATTTTGGTTACAAGAGGCAGGCCATTTGCGGTTAGGGAGCAGCGAGCGAGTTGGTCGTGGACGCTGACGCGACAACCACTGGCAGAATGCATACCCCCACGTGACCGTGTTTCTCTGCCAACGCAGCCGCTCGGGCAAACAAAGCAAGTTCCAAAGCACCATGATGCACCTTTGCCATGCACCGCAGATGGTACATACGTAGATCTAAATATTTGATAACCACCTGGTGCACGTTGTCGCCGCGGCGTGCGGAATATATTCCAAAGAAATAAAATACGTTGCATATTTTGTTTGTCGAATGTGGAGACAGGATGGTCGTTTGGCGCATGCTGCTAGTACGCTGCTCCACCAGAAGATTGAGAAAATGTGTCTGGACGTGACTCACCCCTCTTTCTCTTTGTCTTTGTCTTCCTCGCCCAGTCAACCGTGAACTCTGTACATACTGTATCTGTTCCTCCGTGCATCTCAATATCAACAGTTCCGACCGTCGCGAAACATTTTTCTCCCCCCTTACCGCCCTCCTCAAAGCCGGACTTGGACCGTTCCAAGTCCAAAGTTGACACGTTGACGTTCTAATTCCCCTGTCCTACTACTTTCATCAACCTTATCAATCGGTGCTAGCACTGCAGTCCGTCTGAAGCTCACCCAATCAATGGGTTTCGCGCAACTTGAATCTGAGTCATCGGCCATAAACGTACAGCATCATCAAAAGCTACCATTACAAGCGGCGGTTGTAGAATGAAGAAGCAGAGATACACGCCATGACATTTTGTTGTCTTTGGTAAACAACAAAGACCAACGCATAATATGCTAGCTTGGAACTTTCTCCGATGGCTGTCCTGCGTTAGAGCCACTCTTCGAGCTCGCACTGGGTGGTGGCAATGCGAACACGCGAGTGATACGACTAACGATACGGCCAACGCCAAGCCACAGCCCAACCAACACCGCGATATCCACGCACAGTAACTCAACAGCACCAAGCATATACCTTGGTGCGAAAACTTTCCACACCATGAGATGCCGCCGCAGCACCGCCGCGCTGAGCGCACTGCCAAGTAGCAACGCGCCAAAGTATTGCGATATGCCAAGAGCGGCACGTACCGCCGCGAGCGTCGCAACGCGCGCCTGGCCTTTTGGCAGTATCCCTCGATCTGGCCTTGGTGCCGATGAGGTGGCGTCAAGTGGGGCAACGTTCCAAATGCCGAGGAGTGATGTCGCAAGAGCGATGAGCGTGGTGGGGCCAAATGCGTTGAGGATTACTAGCAGAGGCGAGAGCGGGTAGGTCACTGTAGGGGTGAGCACGAACGCGGATTTCCATTGGATGCTCGAAAGAGTCGCCTGGTGTCCGCTCGTGAAGAATACTAGACGCGCCAGGAGTGCGAGAGGTACTACCTCATCTAGTGTCACAGCTACATCCCCCGTCGTAGATGCGCCTTGCTGTAGTCGTGCGAGTGCACCCGCGGGGTCGGTCACAAGGCTCGCATGAAGAGCCCGCGCGTCACGCGCAGCGTCGATGAGTTCGAGGTGCGCGAAAAGCGCGACGGTCACGAGAGAGAGGGATATCTGAGCACTCGGTTGTGCAGTGAGCCAGACAGGTGCAAGAAAGAGGGCCCAGAGGATAGCAAAAGGCGCGCCATAGGCGTTGGCGAAGCCAAGCACGCGCACTTCCGTCTTGAGCGAAGCGCCCGCGCCCGTGCGTTCCGAGGATATTTGTAACGCGACAGGGACAAGGGCCCAAAGCGCAGTGCCGCCGAGGATGGCGACCACGCTCGACCACGCGAGTATAGTGCGCGTCCGTCTCAAGTCCATAAATGCGGTATACTCGTATATGCCGGACGAATCGAGCCATTCTAGGAGCCAATATGCAGAGCCTGTGATCAGTGCGGGAGGGAGGATGTAGGGGAGTACAAGGGTGGCGATGCCATTGTCGGACTTGGAGATGGCCAGCACCCGCCGGATACCGTACGGTACCAAGATAGCAGCGGGAATGAGCAGCACGCGGACAAGAACCGGTGGCTCGGCGGCACCGGAGCCTGAGAAAAACGTGACGCTACACCAGGGGTGTTGTTCCTCGCGGCAAACTGTACTGATTGCCACGAGCCTCACACATCCTGCGAAAAGTGCGGCAAAGGTGAGGATGCGGTAACGGAGGCGCGCCGTTGGTGCGGACAAAGCGGTGAGCACCGGGGACACGAGTGTGAAGGGAAGGAAGAACGGCACTATACGGTCTTCCCAGAAGACGTATGAGTTGGAGAGAAAGGAGATTGAGTGGAGGAGAAGGATTGGTAAGGTCCAGGAGATGCGTAGCTTAGGTGGAGCGGAGATGAGGACGCGCACGCCGGAGCTAACGGACGCGCTGAAGAGGATGACTTGATACAGCGCGATTCCGTCCAATAGATCGAAACGTTTCACGAATGCGTATGCAACCGACGCGAGTGCTGCGCCCGCACTAGCAGATAATGCAATCTTTCCACCAAGTGACATCATCCAAAGATCCCACTCGCCGAGAGAACGGCTACGTTCATATATTCCCCACCCAACAATGAGGCTCAGCACAATCACTCCTAATCCTCCTACCATGAGCACGGGGTTAAATCGCGCCCAGAGAGAGCGACATGTCTCAAGCGCCAAGCGATTATAATGGACTGCGGCTTCTGGTCTTCCTTCTGGCCTGCCGCCGTGGAAACGAGCCCAAGAGGCCTCCAGGGTTCTCCACATGCCGTCGAGCTCACCGCCTGAGGGACTATTCCGGTATGTGTCGAGGTATGTATGCACTTGACGCGCGTTGATGCCAACCGCTTTAACGTAATCACTGCCCGAGCGGTCCCGCCAGAACAACTCTGGGATAACCGTTCCGAGGTTGTTAAAAGGGATGGGAAGCCCGAGAAGAAGCGAGAGCGTCGGCACGAGATCAATCTGTTGCACAGAACGGTGCGGAGACGGCTCTCCGGGAAACGTCTTGTGTGGGAGATCCGACATTGGTGGATTCCTGGAAGATAATGCTGGACCTTTCGAATAAATCCATAGACCGGCTGAGACTTCAAGGTCACCATCACCACCATGGTCACCTTTGCGGTCCATTCCATGATCCCCAAGTACGACAAGCAACGTGTCATTATCAAGGAGGTCCACGACGCGCCTTAGAACATCGTCCATCTGCTGCTGCTTTCCTAGCATCGTCGGATGGTCAGGACCAACGCGATGACCTACATGGTCAACACCAAGAAAGTGACCGATAAGGAAATCCCATGAGTGAGCATGAGTCGAATTTGTCAGGAGGGGGAACAGGTTGGCGATCACACCGTTGTCGACGGTGTGTAGATCCTCGACGTTGAAAGAGTCGAAGTCGTGAGACATCTCTGGGTGGAAAGCAGTTGGAAAGACTGTAAGCCAGGTATCATCTCCCATGAAGGCAGTCTACGAAAGTATTTGGTGAGAGCCCACGAAACGGAGAAATCAGGGTGGAACGCACTGTCTTGTTAGCCAGCTGAAGCTGCTGTATGATAGAATCCTCCGCAATGGACGAGCCTCCAAAGTTGTGGCCGATGTCCACGAATGTTGGCAGAGAGCCGGTGACGAGAGCCTTTATACGTTGTAGTGTTGCTGTTGGAGGGTCGGCGTGAGCGTTGAAGAGAAAGGAATTGCGTGGATGCTTGGCTGTCAGTTCTCGCGGAAGGGTCAATACATTGTGATGATATGGAGAATGTGGTTCAGGTGGGTGCGGGGAGAGAAAGTCGAATCGGAGCGCATCGATGATGAGTAAGATGGCGCGATTGTGGGTCGGTGTTAATGTGCATGGAGAAGTTGGGTCGGAGCAAGAGGCGACGGTGGAGAGGGATAACCTGCTAAGCAAGAAGCCGCGTGTGAAAAGATAAATTCCGGTGAGGTGGAGAAAGACAAGGTAAAGGAGAACCCAGGAGGTTCGAAACACGGTGACCATCATACTGGTGACGACGCATACGCACGGTCGGTATTGACAAGCGACGTGAGTGCAGTCTAGCGTTAGCTGTGCCTCTTACGACACGCCCTGTCTGCAATGTCACGATGCCGTAAGATATCAAAGTCAGTGTCTTTGGTGATGGAGGCGTAGTTCGAGTGGCAGCAGCGCCTACTGCCTTTGATGTGGGTCTCTCGGCTGAGTCGGCCCGTGCTCCCGTCCTCACTAACTTTGACCTTCAGTTCAAGTTCTTCTCACTAGACCTACCGCCATCCAAAAAGCAGTCATGGCACCACGCATATATATCTACGTCTCGGCCCTCCTACTCTGGATAGCGGGACGCCACCCACGCCTTACCCATGCACGTGCATACATGTCGCGAGTTACAAACGTGGACTTTCTCTTTGTTCTTTAGAACAATAGCGACCATTGTGATGAGATCAACACGCTCTTGTCTGTTTGCTCCATTACAGCCGTTCTGGCCACTGACACAGAGCCCGCGACACAACCGGGCCGAGTGTCTGTCCGTTGTTCATTCGCCGGGAACAGCCGAAAGAGGGGAGCAGAACAGGTATTTGAATTTCCAGAAGAAGAGCAGCACGGCGACCGTGATGTCCCAACTCAAGTTGCTCGATCTGCCCGTCGAAATCCTCTCAGAAATCCTCAGCCAGCTCGACCATCTCAATATCCTCCGTTGCTCTGCCGTACGTACCGGGTTTTCCTCTCTTTTCTCAAAAAAGTATGGTGACCCCGCACTCACGCTTCTCAATAAGGTTTGCAAGCAGCTCCACGCCCTCGTTACCACGTCCCTCGCTCTCCAATACCGCATCGAACTCGCCTCTGATGGGCTCGTGAACGGGCAGCCAGGAGGACCCGCGTCCACCACCGCCGTACGAATGGAGATCCTGCTCGAGCGACGCGCCGCCTGGCGAGCCCTTCGCCCAAACCGACGAACATCCGTAGCACTCGCGGGGCACTGCCACGCGTACGAGCTCGTCGGTGGTCTATTCGCCAAAGCCCTCGAGGAATTCGGCGCGGCGCGAAGGCTGGTCGCTTCGTGGTTACCGGGCAACGGTCGGGGGGAGAGACGGTTCGTGGTGGACGATTTGGGTGTGCGGATTAAGGATTTTGCGCTTGATCCTTCGCAGGACCTTATTGTGCTGCTTGAGCATCGTCCTGCTCCTAAGAGCTCTTCTATGGCAGGAGCTGATATATGCGTACATCTTAGGAAACTTAGCGCGGTTGTTGTTCCCCACCCGGCTGCGAAGAATCCTATGCTGTGTCGGCGTGCGATTGGACCCGTGCATGGATGTATGATACAGATCGTTGAGGATATCGTGGGGATGTACTTTTGGGTCCCTTTTCACGCCGTGCTCATCTGGAACTGGATGACTGGAGACGAGCTCATGGTGCGTCCATTATCATTTCTCTATCCTTATTCATTCTCATGGTAATTTTTCCCCTTTCGATAGTTCATTGAAGAGAACCAAGCTCCGGAACGCATTTGGGACTTTTCGTTCCTCTCCTCGCGGGCATACATGATCACGACGCTCAAAGATGGCGGGGAGATCCATATCTACAGCTTTGGTGATTCTCCTTCTCAGAAGCTGCCGACATGTGTTGCGACGCTGCACCTCCCTTCATCCCATGATGATCACCTTTTGCTGGAGCTTACCACGACGACGGGCCCGTTCCTAGCCCGTCCGCCCCCCGACGTACCATTCGCTTCAGCGCATGACGCTCGCGTTCACGTCTTTACGTTGCACCATGACCTAGCGACGCACAGAGGACAATGGCAGCCAACGTGCTTCGTGATGCACAACCAGACGCTCATGCAATACGTGGATGCCTACCGAGAGAGAAAGGACGCGGGCGCAGTAGACGTACCGTGGGAAGAGTGGGGACCGCGCGGGACGCGGTTCTTCGTGCTCGCGATGGGTTTTCACTGGCTCCGGTGCGTGGGTTGAAAACAATATCCCGCGGTCATTGTTGTGCGCGCGCTTATGCAAATATCACCTCGTTAATTTAACGGGTGGTGGTGATGGGCAACCAGGTATGTCCACGGGACGCGTGTCGTGTGTCCCATTCTGCAGCCAACGGGTGAAACCCGCGTAGAAGTGCTCGATTTCAACGTGCACGCTTCGCGCGCGCCGACAACTGCGGAGAAGCTTGCCGCCGCGCGTATGGGTATCGATACGGCGCGACCACCCGAGGGGGCACGTTTCGTGTGCGAGCCAACCGTATTCGCCGCGGAAACGGTGTTCGCAAACGAAGTCGTCACGGGGCTACCATATTACTCCGTACCTGCGCCGGGACAGTGTGAGCCATACGTTGGGTACATGATTGATGAACAGAGGTTGCTCGGGCTTAAGGTGCGTTCGATCCGTTGGTCGACGTGTTCTGGGTTGCTCAGTTGCCCCTTTTTTTCTTCCCTTTTGGGAAATTAAAACTAGGAAAGTCCGTTTACTGATGGCGACCTGGGTGACGTCGACGTGTATACGTTCTGAGGAGTGAAATTGTATACAGTACTGTATTCGGGTTTTGGTTGGCAAGGTGCGTGCGTTCTTTGTGTATCAAAAGGGGTGGAAATTTACCCCTAATAGAGGAACGCGTCGTTGCTTATTTCCCCGCACCGCAGTGCAAATGGGCCATGAGGCCAGGGCCACTAGCTTCTTGGTTGGCTCGGTTCCGCCTTTGAGTGGTTGTTGCCACGGTTTCCACTGTTCCGCCTTGCGGATCCAATTTCTTCATGGACCTGTCATCGATCGTAATCATGTCGATCATGATCTTTGTCGTATTGTTGAAATCCCTGGATGCGTGGAAGATCTGCTTCCTTATGGCGGCGGCGTCTGAGTGAGACACTCTGGATAGCAACCGCGAGGTCATTTTTGCCGCCGAAGAAGACGAGGGGTTCTGCGTGTCATATATACCGCTAGTTTAGTTTAGTTTGTTGATTTGGGTCTACGTAACACGTGTGAGGTTGGCTGGAAGGTGTTCCCAGCCTTTTGCTCAATATTTATCTGTGCGTTGTGAAGGATGTGACGTCTGTCTACGGCGTCTCGGGCGCGAGAAAAAGAGTTTGAAATAAAGGCGACGGCGTCTGTTCCTGTTTTTCTATATTTTTCGTTGGCGTGTTGGCCGCGTTGCCTTTGCCCTTCCGACTTGCCTCGAGGCAACCCCCACCAACACGAGGCAGCGCGTGTCATACCCCATCAGTCCCCGCACTGCACGCCTGAGGGTCTCTTATCTCCTCCCCCCTCCATCCCGCGCAAAAAAATCCAACAAAAATAGACAAAATTCACCGCCTCCGTCGTCAACGTCCCTGCCCTCCGCGATACCTCCCTTTCTTTTCCTGCTTCCCCTCCTCCCGCTTTGCTTCACTTAACTGTATACCTACTTTAAACCTTTGAATCATGGCACAACTATCCCCGTCTTCTAATATCTCATACCCTTCCGCCGATGCCGATCCACGCAGACAAGACGACGACCACAATGACGACGACGAAGATCAGCATGAACATGACGTCCCCAGTCAACGAATCAGCAGTCCCGACTATGTCGACGTCGAGATCTCACAAGCTGCCGGCGTAGCCCC
>Ga0137358_10001630_pt1 | contig 12295 bp, 16 predicted proteins | sample Mad1_20_16metaG_FD_105551 | JGI IMG/M metagenome (GOLD analysis project Ga0137358, IMG submission 105551) | Vadose zone soil microbial communities from Angelo Coast Range Reserve, California, USA - Mad1_20_16 metaG | ecosystem: Environmental > Terrestrial > Soil > Vadose zone | place: USA... | reverse complement strand
TCGTCCTTCTTATTCTTGCTGCATTTGCTGCAGGGCCCTGGGCCGTGCTCGCTTCCCCTCTCTCGTATGTTGTCGTCTTCTCGATTGTAACGAGCTCTACTGAACTCCTCCTGCCCAGCGTTCGCAATGATCCCGCCGCTGCCTCGGACCTGAATGAGCGTGTACGTGGTGGGCGACAATAACTGGAATCATTACGCTAATCAAATATGTCGTTACTTGCTAGTCCGCAGGCAAGGTCCCCGTGCTCGAAAATAAGCGCGGACAGGTGGAACCGTTGCCCCGGACTTCTAGTTTGGGGACTTCTGCTGAGAAGGCGCATGCCCGTGACTTCGACGACTCGTCGAACGTCATCCCTCACGATGATGCCCTCATGCAATTCGCCGCTCGCAGTATCCTGGACGATTTGTTCAGCGGGGGAGCCTTGAACGCTCGCAAGTTTGACTCCCGCCAGGAGATCCAGGCTCGCGGTCTTTTCACCGCTTTAATGAAATTCGCCCAGATATACAAACTCGGGAGGGGTGCGGGTGTTATCTTCGGCCGTCACGAGATCATCTCTGACCAGCTCGCGATTTCGCGGGCGAGTTGGTCGTTGGGGGTGCCGAGGCCCTGGATAATCGCGAGTTTAACCCCCAGCAGGGGATTTAGACCCGTGGCTCTCCCGAGTCCGAGATCATTCCCGAGGATCGCGCATTTGATGAACTAGATTAGATTGCACCGTTGATGAGATGGACCAACAACAAAGTACTATTTCAATTTCATGTAGTGCATGCTCTGTAAAACGCCATTGGTTTGCCGATAGTTATGGACCATGTAAATATGAAGGTGCTCTGAACTCATTTCCATTTGTGCGTGAACGCTTAAACGAAATGATAGGGGAGGCTCTGGAAGGTGGGAGTTTACAGTACAGAGAGTTAATGCAGCCATCAATAATCCAATCAGATACAGCACTACTTCTGATGTGGGTAGAACTTATCTACATCCCTTGATTGATGAGAAACTCAGCGGCGGTGGAAACTGGTGGCTGTCAATGCGAATCCGGCTCAATCCGCGGTCGTGATCAAGAGATCGTGCTACGCCTGCAACATCAGACAGTAAACTATGATTTGATCGATTGACCACTGGCACTGGCCTCGGTACAGGCCAACATGCGTCGCGGCCGCGGCATCTGCTTGCCAGTGTGACGGGGCCGCGATTGGAATCTGTTTGGAGGACATGCATAGGAGCCTATCATCCAAGCATTTCGACTTTAGTTCATGAAGTCATCGAAAACACGGGCAAGACAGAGCAAGAAAGGGTATGTACATGATAAAACCAAGCAATGCAAATGTCCAACGATACTCAGCACAGCGTCCCTATAACACTCCAGCCCCAGACGTAAAGACCCGGTCGGACACCATATCACACCACTATATCTCACCTCATATCTCACCGCGCGCCATTCTCTCGCGCAACATCCTACCATGGCTCGCCATGGCATCGCCCTCGAAATAACACCCCTTAAGCCACCGACTCGGCTCTCCACTGGCACTGGCCCCACGATCACCCACGCTCCCAAACCTCCTAGTCTCAAATGCAGTGCGCGCATGCAACAGCCGACGATTATCAAACACAACCACCTCTCCCTCGCTTAGCTGATGCGCATACACAGCAGCAGGCGCTTCAACGAGAGCGGCGAAGCGCGCGAGCGCGTCGTAGAACTCTTGCGGCGTGTTGCGCGGGAGGGGCGCTTGGAACGGCGGGCTGTAACTCACGGCGGTCACTCGGGGCTCTAGTATGCCGCCAGACGGATCCAAAGTGATGGATGGACGCGCATAGTGGAGGTGTCGTGCGTCGTTGATGTATTGGAACGGGACGGGAGTCGTGACCAGACGCGAAAAGTCTGCCGAGTGCGTGGCACGCAGCGTTTCGGCGGCTGCGAAGGCGTCGACGAAGAGGGACATCCCGCCGTGCACGCGGTTACGCAGGCAATGTAGGACCTGGAAGCGTGGCGGAGACTCAAAATACCTGTATATCGCGAGGGCGTGGTCATTGGTATTAGTATCTAAAATGCAGTTGCTGTTGTAGTACGCACTGAAGGTCCATATGGAACCCTAAAAAGAGGTTGGTGTATGCGATGTTCCGGCTTACGTCGATGGTCTTCACGTTCCATACATCGCCATAGAACGTGTCTCGCACCTCGGCAAAGCGCGCAGCCAACTTCCGAACCTCGCAGCCCGTGTCACTCGTGTCCGTACTTGGGACGTCACGGAGGAAGAGTAAGCCCGTGCGCTGCAGCTGCGTGATAGCGCGCAGGAGGCCCCGCTCTGCCCCGAGCTCATCATAAGGCACCTCGAGATCTGGACCAGAGGCCGCAAGCAGTGCAGAAGCAGTAGGCCACAACGCTCCGGGCACGTCGTTATGGAACGCGTGAAGCGCCGACGGGTCCGCGTGGGCCGCGAGAAGCCCCCGCGGGAAAAACGAGCGATGGCGGTCCGGCCCTGCCCAGGAGATGTGTACGCCGTCGTCGGACATCTCCACACTCTCGGGTGTGATGGATGCGGGTATATCGGAAGTGCGATGCAGCTTCTGTTGGGTTGAGGGGTGGATGCAGGCGGGGCATGTGCATGCGTCTCTGAGCCAGCGATAGGCATATGTGGTGTTGAGGGACGGGATCTCGAGTCCTTCTGGGCTTGCAGTGGCCGCCGCTGTAGTAGAAATCGTGGGAGAAGAGGCGCGATGGGGATAAAGATGTCGCCATGCCATGCAACGACGGCGCGGGAGAGACTGGCTGGAGCGCAAAATCAGACGAGACAGAGTCATCGTGTCCTATGTCTCAGTGGCTTAAAAAATGCAACCTGGGGTATATCGACAACCGTGACGACGCACACCAAGCCACAGAATCTGTAGAGGATCACAAAGCGGAGACAACTGCTGTGTACGAGTGCTGCAGGTTGAGCAGGTGAACGATATCGATCGATTCCATCGGCGCAAATCAACAACTCTTCGGGCGACGGAAGCATTTACGTATCGTTGAATAAATCTACAGTTTCATTTTTCGATATGACATGTAACTCACATGAGAATGCAAAATTAAAAACAGGAAAGAAACCTGTAGCCGCAGTGGCACAAAAGCTCCAGCTTACAGACTCACACTCTGAAGACAAAGCGTGAATGATCCTTCCTGCCATGGATGAATTCCATCTGAATCCTGGCCACGGAACATGACTGGTGTGCTGCACTCCGCCTCAGATGCTCCTTTCTAACCTTCGTAATTTCGTGGAATGGGATCGTAGTCTCTTCCAATTTGAAGACGTCATGGGTTTGCATCAAACGACCTCATAAGGTTTGATACAATTCCTCGTCCTTGTTAATTTGTCCAAATGTCTCCGTCGACTATCTTGCACACCAGATGTCAAATGTGGTCACCACATACGACATTTGGTGTGCAGGATTGCGCTGAGTGGCGTGGGGTGATGGGGTTCACGTTCAGGCTGTGGGGAAAACATACACAGGTGGACTGGAGCCAAGCACAAACACCATGTGAATGATTGGTTGCAGATGATCAGGAAAAAGACCTAGCTTGTACGGGTCCATAGCAGCGAATAGCACCTCATTGATATTCAGAGTCGTATCTTCACTTTTTCACTTGAATATAAATTGCTGTTACGGCAATCTTTATTCAGGTAAAAAAATGTGCAGTCTATCCCCATCTCACTCATCCATAGATCTTCCTTCGATCCCCTTCCCCACCGCCTCTCCCGCGTCACCCACCTTAGCCAATCCAGCCAAATCTTCACGATACGGAAAACGATCAGAGCACTTCAGGGAAAAAGATATAGCCGTACCATCACGGAATGAAGGAGCCCATCCGGTCACAGCTTTTGTGGTTTCAACGTCCGCTGCCAAGGTTCTCTATAGCTATCCTCTCCCCGCAACTGATCGTTATCAGTTATTGGGAGATACAAATACGAGCTGTCTGCACGCTTTTGAAGGCGGCTCCTTTGGAATACCTGGAAAGAGGGCTTTCAAGACAGTAATGTCATCTACCATATTCATCGTTGATGGAGCGGGTTGAGGGAGGGAGAGTGAGACGAGTTCACTCACGAAAGAGTCGGAGAGGCGTTCGGACTCTGAAAACTTACACTCGCACGGTCACAGTACAGTAGTTGATGTACGGTATTTTTCCACCTATATTTCTCAGCTAGGGAATATGCGCAGCCAATGGGAGCCTCAATCCAAGACGTAGTTCGATCTATCGTTCTCACATACCCTCTCAGTAGTCGGTTTGTTTTCAGATTACAGTCAAAGCAAGGATGGTGCATGCGCAAGTGTGTCCCGCATCGGCGATATCATCCTACGGACGTGACGTGATTACCGAGTTACAGGTTGTTGTAAGGAACGTAGCAGAGGCCGAACGTAATTGATGATCACGGTCAAAGTAGGGGCCCTAGTCTTGGGGCAGAGATGAAGACCAATCTACGTAATTTGCGATATCGCGCCCTCCAATTCGTCGAGTGAGGGGATACGCAAAGGATTTATCATCGATTTAACGGGAACGTTGAAAGTCAAGGAAGATAGCGGGACAGCCATGGCGAAAGACATTAAATGTTCTAACGGGCGCCCATTTCCGCGGGAGACGTGACGGTACGGAATTGGATGACCTGCGCTCGAAGTTCTTGATCCCACTGTCGGTCACCAAGACAGGGTGTGTGTAAGTACGACTACTGGTTTCTAGGGAGATGGGAGAGGTCACTACGTACCAGTATCTCCGCCATCCACTCATCATCCAGAAATACGCGACTCCCCACGTTCTCCTTCCTGATTGACACAAACGGCAACTCGGACACGATGTCCTCTTCAAAGCACGCCTCGGCAGATAAGACAGCCTGGCTAATGATGCCGGGAGTCGTCGTGGCCTTGCCGTTGTTGTTGTTGCGTGCACGACATGCGCGGACGCGGTAGGGGTTAAAGTCACGCAGTTCCAGCACAAAGTGATTGCGCAAGTGCGAATATTTCACAAGGGCGCATCGTGAGCCTGCAAGGCTCATCGAATCATTCGATGGGTCCAGCTCCATCCAGTGAGTCGCCCGCGGACCCCAATCTTCCCACGCTTTGGTATACGGTGGCGTACTCTCGCCCGATCCTGTCGGGGAGGCAAGCGAAAGAAGAGTACGCCGATGAGCGACGAAAATAATTCTTCTTCCGTAGTTCTCTAAGTGGTGGATTTCGAACGCGAGGATATCGTCCTCAGGGTTGCTTCTGAACGGCAACGAAGGAAGGTAATGCAGGGTGGAAGGGGGGTGATTGTGCTCCCCGGATAACCGTGATGGCTGGGCTAGGCGGATGTCGATAAGTTCTTGACCGCTGAGGATGCCAGGAAGCCGAAGGGTGCAGATTGTCTGAAGGGTGGGCGTAGAATCATGGCTAGCTCTGATTAATTTGCAAATTTGAAGTGCTTCAGTGAGTCGTTGGGCAAAAACGAGGGTATCGCTGGACAAAAATGTGACAAGAGTGTAATATGTTCGAGGTTTCGCCTTTTGCAACTGGCTTGCGAGTTAGGGCACAGATGACGTTGGATCGTAAATGAACTCACCTGTGTGATACGGCCGATCTTCCATTCAACTAAGAATACATAATCACCTCTCCTTTCTCCCATCTCTTCGCAATCAGAAATAACCGCGACCATGTTGTCTCCACAACAATCCACGGATGTATTTTCAGCGGTCAATATCTGATCGAATTCCAGACAGTAATTTGCGGCACATGGGTGGTTATTGCCCGTAGAGAATTGATAGAACTGGAACGTGGGTGGGCCGAGTCGTCTTCTGTCAATCATTGTTACCATCGCCCCACTGGAAAGAAAAACGGATACAGACTTGAAAATGATGACCATGAGGTCACTCTCTGGGACATACGTCCAAGATTTGACATGGGCATCGCCGCCTATGTCGGGAATATTGATTCTAGAGACAACACTTGATTGGCCGAGCAAATGGGAAAAGTCGAGGTAACAGTATGACCCGGAGAGATGGAGACCGTTGCGTTGAGAGCCTATAAGGATCCCATTCTGAACTCTATATCGTTTTGGGTCATTTGGGCCAATAGTCGAAAGCCGGTAACGGTGCGGGGGTTTGCGCAAGCTTAGCTCAAGCCACGCTCTCTCCCAGGCCTCCAATGCCTCGACGCGTTGCGGAATTGACATGTCTGTAGTCAGAGGGTCGTACAAGCCATTGCGCATGACGCGGATGAGGTACTGCATGAGTGAGGACTGTGCAATCATGGCGGAAAAGCGGCGGCACGAATGCGTAAAAGACAGGAGATCGGCGAGGGACAAATTGATTGCCACGGAGAGGAGGACTTCATCCGGCAGGTCGAGAAGACGACGCATGCCAGTGGACGAAATGACAGTCTCTGACTGAGGTGAAGACGGCTGGCTCGGGCCGAGGCCGATCTGGCCAAGCGGATCGGCACGGACCGACTGAGGACCGGAACCGGGTGGCAGTGTGGACCGGCAGTTTCCGAGAGACGTGGTGCCGACTCGGACACAGCGTTCCCCTGATCCTTGTTCTACCCGCTTACCCTTTGCACCCACCCAGGATGTCTGACTCTGATGGCGATCTCTCAGACGAGCTCTTGGAACTCGCAGGTGCTACAGAGAAAAAGCGTAAACGTCGTGAGGGCTCGTCAAAGAGCGAAGCAAAACGTCGGAAAGCAGAGTAGGTGGCACCGCCTTGCCTATTCTACCCTGTACCAATCGCTTTCTAAACGTAGCCCCAGTATGGATACTACCTCTGATGCTGATGGACCAGAGAGTGAAGAAGATAATGTCGAGGAGAATCCCTACTCGCTTGACGGCAAATATATCGACGAATATGACCGCCAGCGGTAAACAACCACTCCGCGCACCGCCTTCCCGAGCCCAGTTGACAATTTCACAGGCTACTGGAGATGCCAGAGATAGAACGCGAGGAAGTGTTTGCACAACGCCTTGAAGAGCTCCAGCGCATCACGGACAAGCGGAATCTTGACCAGATGTTGAAAGCTCAGAAAGACGGTGACGGTGACAGCGTCGCCAAGGCTGCAAAACGTGCGTTCGCTAACAATTGCCTACTGCCCCAATCTAAACCATATATCCAGGCCAGCATGCTGTCCGCGGCGCGACTAAGGAAAAGTCGCGGAAGCTTGACGAGCTGAAAGCCAAGCGGAAAGCGAAGGACGAGAGAAAGCGAGTACGTACTTCACTTCTATGGTGTATCGCCATTCCTTGATTCTCTACAAGTCTCGTGGCTCTCCGAAGCGCGACCGATCCTCATCTCCCATGGAAATGGAAACTTCAGACGACGAGGCAGAGGACGGTCAAATTACCAAGATTGAGCAGGAAGAAGAGAAAGAACGCAAACTCCTGGGCATGACAGCCACTAATGACGAGCCCATGACTATCACCGACCTTAACAAAGTCCGCTTGACGCGGGATGTTCTAGCCAAGCACTTTTTGGCGCCTTGGTTCGAGGACTACGTCAAAGGTACCGCTAGCGCCGTGTCTCTTCTGTCCTTGTATGACGGTCCTCGTCAGGCGCGTATGTGCGCTACCTTGTGGGAGTTGACAAATATCGTATCTATGAGATTTCTCGTGCGTGCGCATTCATCCCCTCATTGATTTCCGTTGACACCCTTCTAGGAGTTCAGACCCATTCCAAGCATTATAAGATTGACGATAAGATCACTTGTAATTTGGCTCTCGAACTCAAATATGGCACCTCGGTGGAAGTGGTTCCGATGGACAGAGTTTCAAACGTAGACTTTAACGAGGTAGTGAGAGCCAGAGATAACATTAAAATCTGGTACTGAAAAGTCAACTTTAGGGAGAATTCAATCGCTTCAAGATCACCTGGGAGGCCGCACGCATCAAGTGGCCGACAAAGCGCGATCTAGAAAAGAAGGGCACACAAATGGCCAAGCTCATCAACCAGCCGATGACTGAAGTATGCGTCGCATCATCACGTGAACTGTCTTCGTGCTCAGCCATGAATCCTAGAATGACATTACCGCCATGCTTCGGCGGAAGAGTCAATTGAAGGGCGAAGCTGGAAAGTCGCAGGCGAACCGGGTGACGTTGGAGAGAGCGAGGCTTATGCAAGCACGCATGCTTGCAGTACGGCGCAATGACAAACAAGAGGTGGCTATGCTCGACGCGCAGCTCGCGGAGCTAGCAGTAGAGAGCCCACCCGCCAAGCCTGAACCTACCGAAGATACGAGCGCCCTGCTTGCGAAGGTCAACGAACGCAACCGTAAAGCGAATCAGGAAGCAATCCGGCGCGCGGAACTACAAGAGTCGGAGCGTAAGCGCCGAGAGCGCCGTCTCGGCACTCCTACCGTCCCTGACTCCAGTGGGCGTCTACTCACGGCACCACGGATGCTTAATTCGAGGTACGGATAATCTTTCTCCCTTCTCATGTGGTCAAACCCACGTCAATCGGCCCGGATGAGATTGAGAACTAAACATGTTTCATCGGTCAGGTCTACAACCCCCAATCCTGGCGCATCGCCCTCGCCAGACCCGTCGTCTCTCAACAAGGCATCGCGGACGAACGCAGTGCAGAGTCCGTCCAAAGCGGGTGCTGGGAAGGGCGATTTTCATGCGCGCGTCCTCGAAACTATCGAGATTGATCTGGTTGACTTTTGAATGTCTCTGGAGCTCTTTTTCCCCCATTTTTTTGTGCTTCGTCTTTACTATCGCTCTTGTTCTCTTGTGTTTGTATCGTGCCGTGCCGGGTCTAATCAGGACGGAAAGGCTGCGCCCTGGGCTGAGCGTAGATAGACTATATTCACGTTCATACTAGTTGGGTTCAAGTTTTGTGTCGCTCACTATAGAGTCGCAGTTGTCGACTTGTAATTCAACCACCTTCCTCCGCGCCAAATAACAAATGCTTCCAGGCATCTCTATGACCCTAATGCCTGCAGGCCCGAGGTGCGCAAGTGGTTATTTCAGCAGTGGAGTCGAACTGATCTGCCCCGATTCAGATGCGTGCCGGTGGTGCGCTTCATTCAACATACCTACGAAGGTTTAGAGGGTAAACCACAGTACTTAACCCGAGGCAAAGGCTCGTCTTATTTCGTGCTGTGCTCGTCTACCTGATGTGTGTATGAAGCAGATCAGGTATTGGAGATACTACGATACATCCTTGTTCGTTCGGTCGGACAATTCTTTAGAAAACGGGGAACCCTGACTCCAGCTATGCTATGCGCTGTGCATATACTATACCCCGACTACTGTGGTGCGAATGGGTGATGGCCCCATGCCTAGTTTTGCTCCGAGTCTGCGGGACTACTGCCCATCCCCCTGGTACCCATCCATACTTACAAAGAAGAGGATAGCGCATGGCGCCGGGACACATTGGCTCTCTACTACCGATCTTGGTCGACCGAAAATATAACTCGCAAGAGCCTGGGTGTTACAGGGCGATCGTTCAAAAGAAAAAGAAAACAACCGAAAGATGCCCATAATGAAAACGGTGGAGAGACGGCGCAAATCATGAAGTTTAGAAACCTCTCTCTGCGCGAGCGAGACGATGGGCATGAGTGGGCGAGTCTACCGAGAGAGAAGCGTACGGAAGGTGCGCCGGTATTATACGGTCCATCTATTGCGATCTGCCTTTTTGGTCCCTCCACTCGTCTGCTGGCCCGGGCATGGCGATTGTCCTACATGATCAGGTTTTTGTCTTCTTTCCGCGAGCTCGACTGATTCGTCTGCCTAGACATCGTCCGAGATTTGAAGGCTTTACTGTTACCGTGACACTACTGGGCCTCTTTGTCTCCGCCATCGGAACCTATCTGGATTGTCATTTTGGACCCGACATCTATGTATGTAGAATAACGCCGGGAAGTGGCGTGAGTGAGTCCGGGAGGACAGGGATAAAAGAGGTAAAGAAAATGAGGGGAAGGTCAGCGTTTGACAGGAGGGTAAGACGTGTGTCGGCTCGTTCGCTTGGATTAACGTCCAGCACCTTCAGGCCAAAGAGGCTGAAAAGCAGGGGTCAAAAGTGAAAGTAAGCTCCAAAGGGGGCTGTATTGTAGAGCGTCCGGCAGTGGGATTATATACATGTTGCTATGATCATCTATGGTCCAGGCGAAGAAGCGTTTTCCAGTGCGACGGTCTCTGATGTGACACCATGAATGTATGCTAGGGGAGCTAAAAGCGAGTGGCAGAGGCAATGTGCTAAGTCAGAATAGGTAAGAATGAAGTGGCCAAAAAGGGATGGTATTGAGCAAAGAGTAATGAGGTTGAAGGGAAGACTGAAGCCCCCGTCGCGGTCTGTACGAGCCGCACTATCCACCTTACAGTAGTGTGAAAATAACATGTATACGCACTCTGTAATAATATGAGCACTATATAATCACATGTTGTATGGATTTTGGATGACCAGTTTCAAATGGAGGGGAGGAGAAACTTGGGTTTGCCCGGAATGGCACGGTGCGGTGGACGACAGTTGATGTTCCCGAATCAGAAATCGACGACACACGCTCGTCATGACGGCACCGGGCCGGGCAGTCGATCAGGCATTATATTATTCAATTGTCCGAATCGAATGGAACAAAACGACTCCACTCGCTTCATTTTTCTTTCCTCCCATGTCTTCGTACTCCCCCGCCTCGGTTCTCCTTCCACGCGCGTCCGCAAGCGTCGGGGTGACGAGAAACAAGCCTCCCGTATGGGCAATCGATGCCTCAGGGCCATCGGTGCAAACACCCCTTCCCGCAAAGTGCGCACGACATACCCGGGAGGGCGAGGTTTGCTGCCAGGAGTTAAAGGGGGAGGATGAACGTCAACTCATAGACCCGGACATTGTTCGTGACGTGTAAGTATCTCTTTCTCTGTACGTTGGAAAGCGGGAAATGCATCCACGCTCGATCCCGGATTTCATCCTCTCCTCTCTCTCGAGATTGCAGTTCCAGTGCTCTCTGAACCCTTTGCACAATTCTCTATCAAACAAAGAGTACTAATATACCTATTGTTCTGCCTCCATTAGCGTCATCGGCCTCTCAGATGGTCTTACGGTCCCATTTGCCCTTACCGCAGGTCTCTCGTCCCTCGGCGAATCCAAGCTAGTCGTCCTTGGTGGCATTGCCGAGCTCATCGCTGGCGCAATCTCAATGGGCATCGGTGGCTTCCTTGCATCGCAGGCGGAGCGTGATCACCATCGCTACCTCCGCCGTATGACACAGGCGCGCGTTAAGCGCTCGTGTGACGGCGAGGTGGAGCGCGAGGTGCACGCCGTCTTGGGCCCCGTTGGTGTCGACCAGAACGTGTCGCGGCAGGTGGCACATAGCTTGCTAGAGGTCGAGTCGGGTGCGCACCATAGTAATGGACACGCGTCAGCCCTAACGGATGCGGAGCACGGACTCAAATGGAGCCAGTCTGTCGGCATTACCGAATTCTTGCTCAAGTTTGGCGAAGGTATCGGTGCGTGCCATTACCTCAACGTCTTTTATATGGTGAAGTTTTACTTACAAGGCTTATTTTTCCCCACTCTCATGCAGAGGAGGTCCCAACGAGCCGCCTTTACTTGTCTGCATTCACGATCGGGATGGGCTATCTTATCGGTGGCGTGATCCCATTAATTCCCTACTTTTTCATCCCGACCGCGCACATCGCGCTCATTTACTCGTCTATCATTACTGGCATTGTTCTACTCATTTTTGGCGCTGTTAAGGCGAGGGTTTCTGGTGCAGCAAGCAAGGGAGCCGGTGGATATGTATGGGGCGCTGTAAGTACGTTAGCGGTGGGCGGCGCTGCGGCCGCAGCGGCATATGGCATAGTTGTACTCTTAGAGGGATGATAGCCCAATTTTTTCGATGATATATATGTTGACCACTGCATCTCAGCATTTGGATTGGGAGGTACTTTATTGTTGTTTTATATAAAGCGAGCCCTCTCCTGTGTAGTGTTTGTGAAGCACTCGATTCAACCATGCTCCATTCTAGTTGGAAGTTGTTTTATTAGCCTGACGTTCTCTCTATTCCCCAAGTCATTGATTTTCTATACGCGCGACTTGCTCAGCGACCTTTGAGATATAAGGTCACGGCTTTACGAACTGACCGTGATCCCACCGTCGCGGCCTCGAAAATAGCCCTCCTCTCGCGGTTTTTTCGCCTGATACATGATCAACGGGATTTCGCTATTCGTCATATAGCCCGGAAACAAGAGAGAAAGAAAAGTCATCCCTGGCACCGTGTGAGATTTCGGACTTGGCGGGTTATAGTTCTGTACTGTCCATCCATCCATCGGCGATTCGACTAAGGACGAGTCTCGCGAACG
>Ga0137358_10001629_pt1 | contig 12306 bp, 11 predicted proteins | sample Mad1_20_16metaG_FD_105551 | JGI IMG/M metagenome (GOLD analysis project Ga0137358, IMG submission 105551) | Vadose zone soil microbial communities from Angelo Coast Range Reserve, California, USA - Mad1_20_16 metaG | ecosystem: Environmental > Terrestrial > Soil > Vadose zone | place: USA... | reverse complement strand
TGATCGCGAGCGATCGCTTCGCCAAATGAGGTTGGAATGCGGACGTCCATTCGAAGAGCGGATTGCTACCGTAGTGAATGGCAAATAGCAAGCGGCTCGGCTCAGCGGCTCGGCTCAACCTCGCCGAATAGCAAATAGCAGATAGCAAATGGTGGCCCCGATTGACCCTGGGCGCCTCAGAAAAATCCACTTCCTCTGCCAGGACGGAGTACAATCGAACGACTCGCGGCTGCCTATTTACTATCTGCTATCTGCTATTTGCTATTCGGCGAGGTTGAGCCGAGCCGGGTGGATGTCGTATGATCAGGTCTCATGGAACGACCCAATCCAACTCTTGCGCCTAATGACCTTTCCCTGGCCCACGCTCTGGCCAGGTTTGCTCTCGGCATTAACCTGCTCGGCCATGGTATTACCCGAATCGCCAATATTCCCGGATTTGCTGGCGGTATGCAGAAGTTGTTCGAGAAAACCTGGTTGCCTGGCCCGGTGGTGACATTAGTAGGGGACATTATTCCCCCACTCGAACTGATCTTTGGCATTGTGCTGATCGCGGGATGGTATCTTCGCCCGGCTTTAATTGGTGGCATCCTATATACCTGTCTCCTGATATTTGGTGCAACCCAGATCCAGGATTGGACCGTGGCAAGCGAACAAATGATTTATGTGGCGTTCTTCTGCGTTCTGTTAGCAACCGCTAACTGGGACCGCTATTCTCTAGATAGTGCGAGCCATCGGAAGTGATAGCGAAGAGGCGAAAAGGCGGGTAGCCGTGTCTTCGGTAGACTTTCTATCGGTTGGCATTCTGCACGCCGATACGCCGATACGCCGTCACCCCGCGTAGCTCCGCACCCGGCTGCGCCAACCGGCTAACCACCGTTGTTCGCCGCGCTCCGGCGGCGAGTTCTGAACGCGGCGCGTGAGAACCTTGTCCGCTGCTAGACTGAATTCCTGAAGCGCCGGACCCTCTCCCATCGTCTCCAGCACTTGCAGCAGTCCCCAGCCTTCACCTTTATAGCGCTCGGTCTCCAACGTTCCCTCTCCCTTGAAATTGACATAGTCCACCAGCGAATATGTTCCGTTCGGAAGCGCCGCTACCCTCGCAAAATTGCGCTGAACCAACCTGCGTTTCTCGGCCGGTGCAGTTGCCAGCATTTTTGGTAACGCTTGTTCGAGACGATTGGCGGCAAACCGAGCCTGTAAGCCGATGGTTCTCGCGAGAAGAGCCCGCAATTCCTCCATTTTCGGGCTCCGGGTTGCCGCTAAAAATTCTGCACGCGTCGCCCAGGGACATCCATGCGCTTCGGTTAACCAGCTTGGAATCGATACTCCTGAGGATCGTAAAAAAGCCAGCAATGGAGGAAAGCTTTCCTCAAACGGTCCACGTCTCTTTTCGTGGTACCAAATAAAATGGCCGATTCCTAAGGAGGCAAAATCCTCGCCGACGTTCCACGCAGTAAGACCGCCGACGCTGCCGCCGGATTCATTTTGCCACAGGCGCCTCCCCACACTCTGTGCCTGTGTATCGGTAAGTTGGATGGACTGCGCAATTTGCGTCAATGCCGCGAGAATGAGCAACCAAATCGAGGACTGCTGCAGGAGAGGAATTCGCATTGTGAAGCAATCAATTCAACGAACGCCAACGAACGTCAATGCGCACTGACGTTCGTTGGTGTTCATTGAGTTCGCTGACGTTCGCTAAAAAGTGCTTCCATTCTTTCTCGACATCGTTGCGCCATATGGCCGACCAGTGGCCAAGATCCTCCTGACGCTGGTTATGTCTCTGTCGATCGGGTGCCATCCAGCGGCGCCAACGGCATCGGCGCCGTTGCGACAGCGCGGCTATCTTTGGCAGAGAGCCTGGGGTCCGGCCGTCGCCGATGCGCTGACTCAGGCCGAGACTCGATTGGATGGAGTCGTGATTCTGGGGGCGGAAATTGTTTGGTCTGGCAGACTACCGCAGACAATCCGGGCAACAATTGATTGGGAAAAGGTGAAAAACTCGAAGAAACCAGTCGCGATTGCGTTGCGCATAGCACCGTTTCCTGGCCCCTTCGGAGCAGATGATCTACCGGCACGGCACATGGTAGAGACGGCCAAGTCCTTGCTCGCTGCTGCCCATGCACACGAAGTGGAATTGAGCGAGTTCCAACTGGATTTTGATTGCGCTGAGAGAAAACTCGACGGGTATCGCGCATGGCTGCAAGCGCTGCGACCGGTTATTCGACCGATGCGGTTTGTGATCACGACGCTTCCGGCATGGTTGGATCAGCCGGATTTTCCAACTCTGATCCACGAAGTGGACGGTTATGTGCTGCAGGTGCATTCGGTTCCGACATTCAAGGAAAGCGCGCATGCAGTTCTGTGCGACACTGCACTAGCGCGGAAATGGGTCGGCCGGGCAGCGAGGCTGAAGCTTCCGTTCTCTGTCGCGTTACCGACCTACCGGTGTCTAGCCGGTTATGATTCGGCTGGAAAACTCCTGGGTGTCGCCATGGATAGCGTGGACCCAACTTGGCCACCTGACACGCAGGTCCTGGAATTTGCCACGGATGCCGACGAGGTAGCCTCGTTGCTAAAAGAATGGCAAGCAGCACGTCCGCCAGAGTTGCGGGAACTGCTGTGGTATAGAATCCCGGTGGCGACGGATGTACGGAACTGGCGCTGGGCTACTCTTTCCGCTGTAATGAACGGGCGGACGCCAGTTCACCGCCTGAAGGTTCTGCAGGAGGGGAACAATCCGGTTGATCTTTCGATCTCCAATCCAGGAGAAGCGGACGAAGAATTCGATGTCGTGGTAACCGTAAGCTGGAACGGCGGAGAGCTGGTAGCCTGGGATGCTTTGCCAGGATGGACGGTTCGAACCGAAAGAGAACGAGCGGTGTTCCGGAGTCTTCGTTCGCAATTGCCGCCCGGTAGCCGACGTAGTATAGGATGGCTCCGTTATGACGAGGTCACGACCGTCCGGTCGAACGTGGAAGAGCTTACCGACACTCATCCCTAAGCGGCGTTTGGGACTGGCCTTCATAGCAATAGCAACCGTTTCCGACTGCCGAGCTACCGGTTTCTACGGTCCAAGTGTGTATCTGGATCAAGGGGGAAAGAACGTAAACGCGTCGCCAGAATTCTATTGGGAACTGGAGGCAAAACGATTGGCCAAGGGCCTCGCTCCTGGAGAGAAGTTGATTACCGCTCCGGCCAGCAATAGACAGGCCGAAACGGAAGACGCGGCGGATGATTCGAGAAGTCTAATGACGACCGATGTCGATGTGAAAGACTTCGCGGCCGCTTTACAGGACGGCCGGATTAAACCGGAAAACCCGGAGAAAGCTACAGACCTGCATAAAGCCGCACGAGCACTCCTGACCAAGGTGGACGCCAAGACGACCGATACGCTTCCGGAAGAGTTTGCGTCCGAGTTCGCCGATTATCACCGCGGGGCGCTGGCCTATCGGTTGAAAGATTGGGACAAAGCCCGCAAAGCGTGGGAAGAGCTGTTGAGCCGTCCGGCGGGAGAGCGGCACTATCGCACGGTTTGGGCGGCGTTCATGCTCGGAAAAGTGGCCCTCAAGACTGGTAGTGCGGAAGCCGTACAGTGGTTCCAACGGACACGCGATCTAGCCAGAGAAGGATTTGCGGATTCTCTCGGGATGGCCGCGGATAGCTACGGCTGGGAAGGACGAAGTGAATGGAAGCAAAATCATCCAGACAAGGCGGCCAAGCTCTTTCTGATCCAATTGGCGCTCGGCGACGAGAGCGCGATTGTTTCACTCAAGGCACTGATCCCTGACCGCGAGCCAATCGAAGGGATGCTGAACTACGGCCCTGAATCGGAAGAAAGGCAGGGATGGAGCGCGGAGCAAAAAAAGGCGGACGAACAAAAGACACTTTTCGATCTGAAAACGGCGGCCAAAGATCCGCTCCTGCGTCGCCTGGTCACCGCACATATCTTGGCAACTGAATCGAGTGCTGCTTTGTCCGAGGAGGAGAGTTGGGCGGAAACGCCACGGGTTAGCCGGTGTTCGCGCTGGCTTTCAGTAATCAAGGAAGCGCATCTCGACCAGTTCGAAGACGCCGAGTACTTGGGTTGGGTTGCATACACCAACGGCAAATACCAAGACGCGGCGCATTGGCTCGACTTGGCCAAGAGCGATACCCCGGCGGCGTGCTGGCTGCGAGCAAAGCTACAGCGGCGCGCGGGCAAACTGGAAGACGCCGCCCACAGCATGGCGAAGGCCTGGCAGTCGATGCAACCAATCGAAACTTACACCGGCTGGGCAGGCGTTTCCGGTCAAGGAGAGGACGAAGTTCACCGTGAAGGCGGGAGTTGGTCGTTTGTCGAATCTGCGAGCGGGGATCTCGGCGCGCTGGATCTCGAGCGGGCGACGTTTACCCCCGCCATCGACGTTCTCCGAAAGGGAGGTCTATTTGATGATATGGCGTTCGTAGCGGAGAGAGTGCTAACTGCGGACGAACTAAAGGCTTACGTGGATCAGCTGCCCGTTCAATCGGGAACGCCGGACTCTACAGATAAAGATAGCACTGGAAAATTGAGATACTTACTTGGACGCCGGCTGGTTCGTGAAGATCGTTACGCGGAGGCCGCCCACTATTTAGCAGCCCCCTATGACCGCGTGTTGGATGAGTATGTGAAGGCGCTCAAGGGCGGGGCAGATGAAAAGCGACCAAGGCTCGAGCGAGCACGTGCCTGGTTTACCGCCGCATGGATAGCCCGCTATGATGGCATGGAGATTATGGGCACCGAGGGCTTCCCCGATGGGTTCTCGTTCGGCGGCGACTTTGAATTGCCCGATCTGGCAAAACAGCGCCAATCGGGCGTATACCAGATAACCCAGTACAAAGACGGCAAAGAAAAAACAACCACTGCGCCAATCGTTGTGAAGACGACAAAACCGGAATTGCAACGTCTGACTAAAAACAAAATTAGTCCGGATGTGCGGTTTCATTATCGCGTGATCGCGGGCGCGTTGGCCATGCGGGCAGCCGGCTTTCTCGAAGACAATTCTGCAGAGCTCGCCGATGTCGTAAACACCGCGGGTCTCTGGGTAAAAGACCGCGACGAAAAAACCGGCGATCGTTATTACCAAGTCTTGGAGAAGCGATGCGCGCAAACGGAGATCGGTCGCGCGGCTATTGCCAAACATTGGTTTGTGGATGAGAGCGGGCCGTGGAGTGCGGAGCAACAGGCGGCCCATGAGAAGCTGCACAAAGAGCTGGGGCTTCAGAATTGATAGCCGATAGCCGATAGCCGATAGCCAATAGCGAAACGCCGGGAACACCGTCATCGCCGGAAACTGAGGTGAAGCGGTGATTGGTGATCAGTGAAAGGTGATTGGTGACCAAGGGACTGCGAAATAAGCAATACGGGAGGTACGCCGACGTGTCCCGCCGAAGCTTTCGCGAAGGAGGAAGCCTTGTCAGATGACCGAACGATGGCAATCGGTCGACGAAGTCAGAAAGCTTAAGAAGACTCAGCGAGATTAAAATCGTGCCGTGCTTCGCGCCGGCAATCCCGGCGCTTCCACCAATCACTAATCACCGATCACCAATCACCGCTTCACCTCCGTTCCCGGCGATGTCGGCGTTCCCGACGCTTCTAATGCATCGCGAATCAACGTTTCCACGAGATACCAGATGGTGTCAGAACCTTCACCAATCACCGCATTTTTCATCAATGCCTGTTCCCGGGTAATTCGATGCTCCTTCCAGCTACGGCCTTTGGTAAAATAGTTATGGAGAACCGGCAATAAGCGATCCAGCGCGTTAGCGAATTTTGCTTCGGCAGTTTCCCGTCGTTCAAACTCTTGCCAGAGCGCTCGCCATTCGTCGCGTTGCTCAGGTGGCAGCAATCCAAATATCCGATCGGCCGCCTTTTCTTCCTTGGCCGCCTTTTCGAGATTGCCAACTGGGTCGTAGATAAAGGTATCCCCGGCATCGATCTCCACCAAGTCATGGACTAGCGCCATCCGGATCACGCGCGAAGTGTCGATCGGCTGATTCGCGTGTTCGGCAAGCAACAACGCAGCGATCGCCAAGTGCCAGCTATGTTCTGCAGAGTTCTCGTGACGGTCAGCAGACAAGACATAACTTTGCCGGTACACCTCTTTCAGCCGGTCCACTTCGAGAATGAACTCGATCTGACGCTTCAATCGATCAGTCAAGTCGCTAGGGAATCGGTCAAAAGCATTCATTGATGTTTCGCTGTTATCGCTTGGTGCCATCGCCGGTTCGTACCGTCATCGTTCTATGCGAGGCGATACACATAGCTACGTAAGCGTGAACGATCACGTCACCTTTTATCTACGCGATTACGACCCTATCCCTATATTCTGTGTTCCGTACTCGCAATTCCATATTCCCCACTTGCTCTTCGAGTGCTTCCTCACGTACAAAGGTTGAGCTCCCCAAGTTCATCTCCACTCCATGGCTTCTCGAGGTCCCGCGATCATTCGAAATATAAATCGATTTGATGTGTTGCATGCCATTCGGCTCCACGACAACCAAATCTCACGATCAGAGCTGGCCGAGGTCACGGGGCTCAGCCAGGCCACCATTTCCAGTATAGTTAGTCATCTGATCGAAGAAGGCGCTTTGATTGAAGAGGACTCGCTTCCGGTGGCGGCGCGGGGGCGCGGGCGTCCCCTCGTGGCTCTAAAGTTGCACCCGAATTATATGCACGTGGCAGGCGTCAAGATCGCAACCCATCAGATAGTCGTCTCATTGACCGATTTTACCGGCGACGTGCTTGCTTCAGAAAACATCGCGTGCGAACCGCTCGACCTCTCTCCTGTGCAATTGGCTACGTTTGTAGCAAAAGCGGTCCGCGCCTGCCTAAAGCAGGCAAATAAGAAGTTGGATGAAGTAAGCGGAATCGGTGTCGGACTGCCCGGTTTCGTGGAGGCGGAATCCGGGAAAGTATTTTGGAGTCCGGTATTCAAAGGGCACAACGTGGAGTTCGGCAAATTGTTGCGCAGTCGTTTTGCTGCGCCGGTCTTTATCGAGAATGACGCAAACCTGGTGACCTTGGCCGAACACTGGTTTGGGCTGGCCAAGGGCTTGCAACACGTGATCGTCATCACGATCGAGCATGGAACCGGAAGCGGACTGATTTTAAATGGGAGACTATTCCGTGGCGCCCGCGGAATAGGGGCAGAATTTGGGCACACCAAAGTCGTGTTCGGCGGGCCGATTTGTCAGTGCGGCCAACACGGTTGCATGGAAACGCACACTGCCGGTTTCGCTATTTTGCGAGAAGCTAAGAGCGCCGGGTTCCGACTGCCGGCGCGAACATTGGATTATCAAGCGCGGATCGCGCTTCTCGAACAAGTCGTACGGGAGGCGGAAGCAGGAAATCGTCGCTATCGCCGAATCTTTGAACAGATGGGTAACTATCTCGGCCTAGGCATCGCCAATTTCGTCAACCTCATCAACCCTGAACGGGTGGTGATTTGTGAAGGCGCCGTGAGTTGCGCACATCTGTTTGAAAAGTCGATGCGCGCGACGATCCAGGAGCGGGTCATCGCCCCACTTCGAGATAATTTCGACCTAGTGATTCATCATTGGGGCGATGTCGTCTGGGCACGCGGCGCTGCCAGCTTAGTCCTTCAAGAGCTTGACCAACGAGACGCCTGGCGGCCAGTGAATCGGCTCGCCAAAGCGGCCAAACGCAGACGGAAGCGACGGGGATGACGGTGATCAGTGATTGGTGATCAGTAATCCATAAAAGGCGTATGGATCAGTTTGTTTACGCGCGCGTAATCCCAGGGAGCCGGTTGCATACCAGCGGGCATTCAATGTTTCAATATTCGATTTATCAAAGGACTTCCCGGAAGAAGAAAAATACGCACTCACCAATCACATCCGGCAAGCCTGCGAGCCGCCGAGAGTTATCCTCTGCTTGACTATGAAGACCACCAAGATCCCCTGTTCACCGATCACTGATCACCGATCACCGATCACCGATCACCGATCACCGATCACCGATCACCGATCACCGATCACCGATCACCGATTACTGATTACTGATTACTGATCACTTCCCCTTTGCGTCTACGGCCTCGGCGGTTTTATTACCGCTCGATGTACCGCTTTTGCTTTCGAATCACATTCCAGAACGAGGAGGCTGCGTTTTATCAATTTCACGTGTTTCCCCCGGTTGTATACCTTCCTTGGGTTTCCGGTTGGGCGCGTAAACGCAATGCCAGCAGTCAGCTTATTCTCGTAGAATTAAAGGGCGATAACGATCGGGATCGTTTTCTGGAACTTTGCTGCGAAAACCCGCACGTGTTAAAAATCGAGGAAATCAGCGAGGATGAATTCACCGCGTCGCCTTCTCACACTATTTAAATTGTTCGACCGATTGCATCATGCCTCCTGCATCCAATTCCGCGAAGAAAATGACCCGCAAAATGCAGGTCACAAACTCGACCGGCCTTCACGCCCGCCCTACCAGCGAGATCGTCCGCTGCGCGATGCGCTTCAAAAGTGCCATCACATTGGAAGCGAATGGACGCAGTTGTTCTGCGGTAAGCATCATGGACATCATGACTGCCGATATCCGAAGCGGAGCCGAGGTGTTGGTCACCGCCGAGGGCCCGGACGCCGAAAATGCGCTTAACGCGATCGAACGCTGTCTCGGCGAACTAGCGGCGAAAGGACTGTGAATGTGCCGATGGCATCTGGGCGAGTCGGCGCGCGGGGAATGTGTACCGCTCAGCTTCCCGGAGGGAGATTGCGAAAGTAAGTACGAAGTGCCGGGAATCGAGAGAGAAAAGCAGCCCGTCCCGGGAGGGACAATCGATCATCTCGCGACTGTGGGGTGGTATTGGAAGCCCAAATGCGATCAATTCTATCGTCCCTAGCGGCACGGACGCGTCCTTTCAAATCTGACCCAGCAATGAATTGCTGGGCTACTGTCACGACATCCCTCCAGGACCAAGACGCCCATACGCCGACTTGTCCGACGAAGCTTCCGGAGTTTCAGACGACGGGGCGCAGTCGGATACACCGATCTTCTACGACGAAGCTCGGCTGCGCTATTTTCCTGATGCTCGCCTGCCTGATTTTCGGCGTTATGCCGGTCCGTGCCGCAGAACCCGCTGGCGGCCAAAAATTTCCGATCTCCAGCGACAGCTATCAGGACGAATCGATCTCGATCCTCAGCGGTAAACTCTTCGCTCGGATTCAAAAAGAGCCCTTTAATGCTGCGGCAACGATCATCTTTTTCATCGCGATCGTGCACACGTTTCTTGTTTCCCGATTTCAAAGGCTCGCTCATGATTACGATATCAGAGCGCGTGCAATCGAGGCTCTGGAACCTTTTGAACGCCAGCAACGCGATCGCGAATGGGACCAACTGCTGTTTCGCGCTCAGCTTTTCCACTTTATGGGCGAGATTGAAGCCGTTTTCGGCATTTGGCTCGTTCCTTTGATGATCGCGATCATCTTCTTTCACGGGTGGCCGGCCATGGTCAACTACGTAGGTCACGTTAATATGGCCGAGGCGATATTTGTTGTGGTCATTATGTCAATGGCCAGCTCCTTACCAATCCTGCGCCTAGCGGAGAAAGCAGTCGCTCGGATCGCGGCGCTGGGACGAGGCAGTCCGGTAATATGGTGGTTGTCGATCCTCACGATCGGTCCGCTCCTCGGCTCTTTCATCACGGAGCCCGCAGCGATGACCATCAGCGCGCTCTTACTCCGCCATCGTTTTTACAATCTGCGCCCGAGTACTCGCTTAAAATATGCAACGCTAGGTCTTCTTTTCGTAAATGTTTCGGTCGGCGGAACCTTGAGTCATTTTGCCGCGCCGCCCGTCATAATGGTAGCGAGCCACTGGAAATGGAACTTTCTCTTCATGCTGCAAAACTTTGGATGGAAAGCCGTGATTGCCATTTTGGTTTCCAATTTCCTCTTCCTGCTGTTTTTTCGAAAGGAGATGACGAGACTAGCGTTCGAACCGGAAACCGGTGAAACCGTTCCAGACCAGCGAGAGGTTCCCTGGTCGATCACGTTGATCCATCTGCTTTTTTTGGCCTGGACGGTGGTGAACGCTCACTATCCGGTATTGATCATTTTCGGCTTTCTCTTCTTCCTTGCGTTCGTTACGGCCACTCGGCGACGGCAACACCAGATCGCGCTGCGACAGTCACTACTAGTCGGTTTCTTTCTTGGGTCTCTGGTCATTCATGGCGGATGCCAGGAATGGTGGATCGTTCCAGTACTCAAGCAGCTGACCGAGGTGCCCATGATGATTGGGGCAACGATCTTAACTGCGTTCAACGATAATGCGGCCATTACTTACCTGGCTTCGTTAGTCCCGGATTTCTCCGATTCACTGAAATATGCGGTGATGGCCGGTTCAATTACCGGAGGCGGACTGACCGTGATCGCTAATGCACCAAATCCGGCTGGAATATCGATCTTGTCATCCCGGTTTGGCGACGGCGGGATTGCCCCGCTCGGCCTTTTCCTGGGCGCATTAGTACCTACTCTCATTGCCGGTGCAGCGTTTATGCTCTTGTAATGGACATTGGAGGCCGAGAACCAGGAGTGATGGTAGGAGGGGCGAAACCCGACTCCGCCAAGCCTACGTCGCGGCGTGCGTTCTGCGAAGGGCACATCGCTTAATGGCTTGGGCGCGCCGTAGTCTGCGAAGGCGGCAGATCCGGCGAAGGCAGGATCTGTGAGGCTGGAGTGCTGGAGTACGCGGCCCGTCTTGTCCGACGCAGCCCAACTTTCGATGAAACTTTGCGGACAAATCGGCGAAGTCGGAAGTCAGGATGACGAAGGCGGACAGGTCGGGCCGCATATTCCAATACCTCAGCACCCCTCACTCCCACCGATGCTCACCCACCTCTCCTGCGCTTTGTGCGGAAAAAAATATGCTTGGCGACAATTACAAAACGTCTGCACGGAATGTGGCCGGCCGCTCTTGGCGCGGTACGAAATAAGTCGGGACGAGGCCGAACGTTTCAAGGCATCGCTTCGGGACCGGCCACCTTCTCTTTGGCGATACCGCGAGATGCTGCCGCTGCCAGCTGATCAAGAGATCTTAACGCTGGGAGAAGGTTGGACACCGCTGCTCAGAGCGCCGCATCTGGCCGCACGGTGCGGTCTGAACCGTCTCTGGATCAAGGACGAATCACAAAATCCCACGGGCAGCTTCAAAGCGCGGGGTATGGCGGTGGCCGTCGGGATGGCCAAATATCTTGGAGCCACCAGGCTGGCGGTTCCTTCGGCGGGAAACGCCGCCGGGGCGTTGGCCGCATACGCGGCCCGAGCCGGTCTTCCGGCCTATCTTTTCATGCCTAAGGACGCGCTGCACGCAAACATCATCGAGTGCCAGACAATGGGTGCTCACGTCACGCTGGTGGACGGACTGATCACTGATTGCGGAAGAGAGGTTGCACTCCGTAAAGAAAAAGAGGGCTGGTTCGATCTCTCAACGCTCAAGGAACCGTATCGAGTTGAAGGCAAGAAAACGCTGGGCTATGAGATCGCGGAACAACTCGATTGGAAACTGCCTGATGTAATCATTTATCCGACCGGGGGCGGAACTGGATTGATCGGAATGTGGAAAGCTTTTTCGGAAATGACCGAGATGGGCTGGATTAACACTGATCGTCCCCGCATGGTGGCAGTTCAAGCTACCGGTTGCCAGCCAATCGTGTCTGCCTTTAAGGCAAACCAACGATTTGCCGAAGAGCATCGCAACGCTGCGACCAAGGCGGCGGGATTGCGCGTGCCGAAAGCCATCGCTGATTTTCTGATTCTGGATGCGATTCGCGCCTCTCACGGCACCGCCGTTGCAGTGAGCGACGAAGAGATGCTGGAAGCGGCTCGGGAGATTGGCCAGTTAGAAGGCGTCTTTGTCGCTCCGGAAGGCGGTGCTTGCTACGCTGCACTGAAACAATTGCGAGCCAGCGGCCACATCCAACCCGAAGAATCGGTCGTCCTGTTCAACACCGGATCTGGGCTAAAATATCTGGAGTGCTTTGCACGGTAGTCACAGGAGGACGCAAAGACAGAATTTTGAACAGAAAATCAAGGAGATCACAAAGGTAGGAGCGGTTGATCGCGTCGAGACTCGAGCTCCCTGTTTTCCGTGGAAATCGCTCAGTTTTGAGGAGATTTTGTGGTGTTCATCGAGAGAGCCTAGTGTACCGTCTCACATATAATGATGACGTCGCCGCAGGTCAGTTGGCTGTTTTTCAAGGCGCGAGCGACGAGCATATCTAGATCGATACGTAAGGAGCGAGCAACGCGGAAAAACAGCCAACCGGCCGC
>Ga0137358_10001627_pt1 | contig 12308 bp, 6 predicted proteins | sample Mad1_20_16metaG_FD_105551 | JGI IMG/M metagenome (GOLD analysis project Ga0137358, IMG submission 105551) | Vadose zone soil microbial communities from Angelo Coast Range Reserve, California, USA - Mad1_20_16 metaG | ecosystem: Environmental > Terrestrial > Soil > Vadose zone | place: USA... | reverse complement strand
TTGTTAAATTCCTTGGTCACCAACTCATGTGGAGATTTGTTATGAAACGCTTTTTACCATTCATCGTATTGATCACTGGCATTGCCAGCGCCCAGGCAGGATCCCTCAGCACCGAGCAGTCTTTGGCTGCTCAGCGGGCGGAGTGCTTTCGCAAGCATGGAAACCTGATGGAAAAACCCGCGCTCAAGAATGAACGAGCCTGCTGGCAAGTTCATGCGTACCTCATGGAACGCAAATAGTCGCAATCGGCGGGACGACGGACTGCACGCGCGGTCCGCCGTCCCTAGCCTTGGGAGAACAATGTGAAAATACCCCTCTCCGGTCCGTGGCTACAGGCTAGTTGCTGGTTGCTGCTCGAGATCAACGGATGACGATGGCACGCACAGAGGCACTGAATTGTCCTATGGTACCGGAGCGTGGAGGGGCACAATGTGGCTTCCTATTGTGGCTCTCTGAGCGTCCGGCTACCATGTCTCGTCTACTTGAGGAATGTCGCTCGATATTGCAGGTCCCAACACCCACGTGCCCACGCTTAGACTACTGACAGTTCTCGTGACCTTGCTGACGCTGCCCGGCTTCGGGTGGGCGGAGTTCACGCACGTCCGCAGCTGCCAGGTGCAGATGAAGCACTCCGATCGCGGCGTCATGGCCGGCGATTGCTGTCCGGGGAAGGCAGACCAGAACTCTCCGTGCAAGGGGTTCGGGGATGGTGCTGGCAAGAACGGAACGTGCACGCCCTGCAAGGCGGGTTACAACTGCAAGAGCCCGCAAAGCTACGAGCCAACCCATCTCGTGGCGATGCTCGTCACTCCGACCCACCCGGTTTTAACCGCAAATCCTCCCACGCTCATCACCTCCCACAGCTCCAACGGGCTGTGGCGACCGCCCCGATTCATCTGAACGGCTTCGTGCCGGCTTGGCCGGCGCTCGCTCGAATCTAAGGCCGCCGTGGGGCCCGATCCGAGCGGGTGCTGCCGCTCCGCGCATCTTGCGTGGCTTATCGTTGCGCGAGGTGCGCGATCCCTCAAGTCTTCCATGCTGGGAATTCGCGCCATGTTCAGATGTGTACTGTTGATTTTTCTTTTGGGAACTGCCGGCCTCGTTGGAGCTGAACCGTTGAGCTTCGATGCGGCCCTTGAGGTCGCAACTCGATCTTCGCCCGACATCGCGGTGCAGAATGCGAGCGTCGAGGCAGCGCAATCCGCCTCAGTCGCCGCAGGAAGACTGCCCGATCCCAAGCTCACGGTCGGCGTGGAGAACCTTCCGGTCACCGGTGAGGAGCGGGGAAGCCTGACTCGCGACTTCATGACGATGCGCAAGGTGGGTCTGATGCAGGATGTGCCCAACGGCGGCAAGCGGGAGGCCCGAGTTGCCGCGGCGACGGCGGATGCCGAGCGCGCACGAGCGGAGCGGCGGGTGAGCATCCTCGCGGTGCGCCGGGATACAGCACTTGCTTGGCTCGCTCGCTACTACCTTGAGCGCCGCAGGGCGCTGTTGGATGAGTTGGATCGGGAAAATCAGCTCTTCGCGCAGTCCGCTCAAGCGCAGTTCGCGGGTGGTCGTGGCATGCCGGCCGATGTCATTGCACCGAAGCAGGAAGCAGCCGAGATTGCGGATCGCCGGGACGAACTTGCCAGTGAGATCGCAAAGTCCAAAGCGACGCTGAGACGGTGGACGGGATCTGCCGGGGATGAGCCGCTGGTGGGGGATCCGCCGGCACTCGCTTTGGATACCGAGCATCTGCGTGGTCACATCCACGAACACCCCGAGTTGGCGGTGTTTGTTCCCATGACACAAATGGCACAAGCCGAAGTGCACGGGGCGGAAGCCGCGAAACGACCTGACTGGGGCGTGGAGCTCGCTTACGGTCGGCGCGGGTCAGACTTCGGCGACATGGTATCACTGCAGTTCACAGTCGGTCTGCCGCTGTTCGCCCGAACACGCCAAGACCCTGAAATTGCGGCGAAGCGCCAGGAGCTCCACCGGGTCGAGGCGCAGCGCGATGCGATGCTGCGCGACCATACTCAAGAGCTCGATGCCGAGCTGGCCGAGTACGAGATGACCACACGGCAACTAGCCCGGCTGCGGGAGGCTCATCTCCCGCTTGCGCAGCAGAAAGTGGATTACCAATTCGCGAGTTACCGTGCGGGCAAAGCGGATCTGACCGCAGTGTTGAGCGCGCGCCGCGAATTGATCGACGAGCGGTTGAAGGACCTCGAGCTCGACGGCAAACGCGCCGCGACGGTGGCCAAGCTCTATTTCTTCTACGGCCCCGGTGCGAGCGACCCCAAGGCGCTCTCTGATGGGGAGGGCTCGCGATGACCGATACTCCGCGAATGTTCCGGACGCAGATCGGACGAGTCCCAGTCCTCGCGTGGATCGGCCTGATGATTGCTATCGCGGCGCTGAGTGCTGCGGGCGGGTATTGGTTCGCTCGTCACGGAGGCGGCCAGGCGGATGGCCTCCCTCCGGCGACTCAGGGCAACCCTGCAGCAGCCGGGAGTTCCGATCGACCGGCACTGTATTGGTACGACCCGATGGTGCCGAACCAACATTTCGACAAGCCCGGCAGGTCCCCCTTCATGGACATGCAGTTGGTCCCAAAGTACGCCGACGAAGGCGGCGCCAGCGGCGGTGTCGAGATCAGTCCCAACATCGTGCAGAATTTGGGGCTACGGATCGCGCCCGTCGAGTTCGGCCGCCTCTCACAGCCGATCGAGGCGGTGGGCAACATCGTCCTTAACCAGCGCAATGTCGCCATCGTACAGAGCCGCACGAGCGGATTTGTGTCACGCGTATACGGCCGGGCGCCCGCTGATGTGCTGCAGCGAGGTGCCCCGCTCGTCGATCTCCTCGTGCCGGAATGGGCCGGGGCACAGGCGGAGTTTCTCGCGCTGGTGCGAAGCGGTGATCGTGAGTTGATGGAGGCGGCCCGCCAGCGACTGCTGCTGCTGGGCATGCCTGCAGACCTGATAGCTCGCATCGAAGCCAGTCACCAACAGCAACAGACGATCACGATCGTTGCCCCGATTGCCGGTGCCATCGAATCCCTGGACGTTCGCGAGGGGATGACCATCAGTGCCGGCGCGACGCTCGCCAAGATCAACGGCCTGGAGACGGTGTGGCTGGAAGCGGCGATTCCGGAAGCTCAAAGTGGAACGGTTGCGCTGGGACAAACTGTTGAAGCGCAGTTGGCCGCTTATTCCGGCGAGACAGTCAAGGGTCGGGTCATCGCAATCCTACCGGAGACGAGTGTTGAAACTCGTACCACCCGGGTCCGGGTGGAGCTCCGGAATCCAACCCTGCGGCTGCGACCGGGGATGTTTGCGCAACTCCGGCTGCATGCGGGAGATGACACGCCGCGGTTATGGGTTCCCTCGGAGGCGATCATCCGCTCCGGTACGCGTAATCTCGTTATCGTCGCGGCGGCTACTAACCGGTTCGAACCCACGGAGGTCCAGATCGGCTCGGAAGCCGGCAGCAAGACCGTGATTCTCTCGGGGCTCAAGGAAGGCCAGAAGGTCGTCGCGTCCGGTCAGTTTCTGATTGATTCGGAGGCAAGCTTGCGGGGTGTGCTCGCGCGGTTGAATAGCCCGGACGCAACGAACAACGCTGACGCCCGAGATGCCGAGAACGCGAAGGAGCACCCGCGGAGCGCGACGGGCGAGAATGCGGCGCCTGCCGCTCACACCGACATGAGATCGCCGGCAACGACACTACACGAAGCCACGGGCAAGGTGGAGTCGATCACCGACCGGGAAGTGGTGCTTTCGCACAGTCCAGTAAAGTCCCTGGGTTGGCCCGCGATGACCATGGCCTTCAAACTCGCGCGTCCCGACATGGCCCGAGCGCTCAAACCGGGCGATACGGTCCACTTCGAATTTCGACGGGTGGAGGATGGCTTCGCGATCGAGCGGTTGGAGAAGCAAGGGACTGAGCCATGATTGCGCAACTCATTCGCTGGTCGGTTCGCAATCGATTTCTCGTGCTGCTGGCGGCGGTGTTTGTCGCCGCGTGGGGCATCTGGGCCCTCCGGGCCACGCCGGTCGATGCCCTCCCGGACCTGTCCGACGTCCAGGTGATCCTGCGCACGAGCTTTCCGGGACAAGCCCCCCAGATCGTCGAGAACCAGGTCACCTATCCCCTCACGACGACCATGTTGTCGGTGCCGGGCGCGAAGACGGTGCGCGGTTTCTCCTTCTTCGGCGATTCCTTCGTCTACGTGTTGTTCGAAGATGGCACCGATCCATACTGGGCGCGCTCCCGGGTGCTCGAGTATCTGAATCAGGTGGAGAGCCGGATGCCGGCGGCGGCGAAGACCTCCTTGGGGCCCGATGCCACCGGCGTCGGTTGGATTTTCGAGTATGCCTTGATCGACCGCAGCGGCGGCCATGACCTGAGCCAACTGCGCGCGTTACAGGACTGGTTCCTGAAATACGAGCTCAAGACGCTGCCGAATGTGGCCGAAGTGGCGAGCATCGGCGGCATGGTGAAGCAGTACCAGGTCGTGCTCGACCCCGCAAAGCTCGTGGCTTTCGGGATCCCGCACACCAAGGTCATCCAGGCTATCCAACAGGCCAATCAGGAGACCGGGGGCTCCGTGTTGGAGATGGGCGAGGCAGACTACATGGTGCGCGCCTCCGGCTACCTAAAGTCCCTGGACGATTTCCGTGCCATTCCGCTCGGCGTACGGGCAGGCGGGGTGGCGGTGCACTTGGGCGATGTGGCGAGCATTCAACTGGGGCCCGAGATGCGCAGGGGCGTCACTGAGCTAAATGGCGAAGGCGAGGTGGCGGGCGGAGTGGTGATCCTGCGTTCGGGCAAGAATGCCCGCACGGCGATCGTTGCTGTGAAGGCGAAGCTCGTTGAGTTGCAAAAGAGCTTGCCGCACGGTGTGGAGATCGTCCCGACCTACGACCGCTCACAGCTGATTGATCGGGCGGTAGAAAACTTGACTCACAAGTTGATCGAGGAATTCCTTGTCGTGGCCGTCGTCTGCGGGCTGTTTCTGGGGCACCTGCGCTCCGCCGGGGTCGCCATCATTTCGCTGCCGCTCGGGATCCTCATCGCCTTCATTGTCATGCGCTACCAAGGGGTCAGTGCCAACATCATGTCGCTGGGCGGCGTGGCCATTGCCATCGGGGCGATGGTGGATGCCGCTGTGGTCATGATCGAGAACGCGCACAAGCGCGTGGAGGCGTGGACGCACGCGCATCCCGGGCAGTCGCTGCAAGGAGAGGCGCACTGGCGGGTGATGACCGAGGCCGCGGTGGAGGTGGGTCCCGCGCTGTTCTTCAGTCTGCTGATTATCACGCTCTCCTTCATCCCGGTCTTCACGCTCGAGGCGCAGGAGGGTCGGTTGTTCGGTCCGCTGGCGCTCACCAAGACTTATGCAATGGCTGCCGCCGCGGGCCTGTCGGTCACGTTGGTGCCGATTCTCATGGGGTATTGGATCCGCGGGAGCATTCCGGAAGAGACGCGTAATCCACTCAACCGAGGGTTGATCCGGCTGTACCGTCCGCTGCTCGACCGGGTGTTGGAGAGACCGATTCTGACCATCGTGGTCGCAGCTCTTGCGCTGCTTTCGACCGCGTGGCCGTTGAGCCGTCTGGGCGGAGAGTTCATGCCACCGTTAGAGGAGGGAGATCTGCTCTACATGCCCTCGGCGCTCCCAGGACTGTCCGCTGAGAAGGCATCCGAGCTGCTGCAGTTGACGGACCGGCTGATCAAGACCGTGCCCGAAGTCGCCACGGTGTTCGGTAAGGCGGGACGGGCCGAGACCGCCACCGATCCGGCGCCGCTGGAGATGTTCGAGACGACGATCCAATTCAAACCGCGCGACCAATGGCGCCCTGGGATGACGCCTGAGAAACTCGTCGAGATCCTCGATCAGACGGTGAAGGTGCCAGGCTTGGCCACTGTCTGGATACCACCGATCCGCAACCGGATCGACATGCTGGCCACCGGCATCAAGAGCCCGATCGGCGTCAAGGTATCCGGCACCAACCTCGCCGACATTGACCGCGTGGCCCAGCAGGTCGAGCAGGCGGCGAAGCAGGTTCGAGGCGTAAGCTCCGCGCTCGCTGAGCGGCTGACCGGCGGACGTTACGTCGATATCGACATCGATCGCACAGCAGCGTCCCGCTACGGACTCAACATCGCCGATGTGCAGTCGCTGATCGCCTCTGCGGTGGGCGGGGAGACGGTCGGCGAGACCGTTGAGGGACTCGCACGCTTTCCGATCAGCGTGCGCTATCCACGAGAACTGCGCGATTCGATCGTAAACTTACGGCAGCTTCCCATTCTCACTGACATGGGACAACAGATCACGCTGGGAACCGTCGCACGGCTGACGATCACCGAAGGACCGCCGATGTTGAAAAGTGAGAATGCGCGTCCTTCCGGCTGGGTGTACATCGACGTGCGCGGCCGTGACCTGGCCTCCACCGTGCAGGATCTACGCGCGGCTGTTACGCGGCAAGTGCCGTTGAAGGCCGGCATGAGCATCGCGTATTCCGGCCAGTTCGAGTACCTGGAGCGCGCCAACGCGCGCTTGAAGCTGGTCGTCCCGGCGACTCTTCTCATCATCTTCGTACTGTTATATCTGACCTTCCGGCGTATCGACGAGGCGGCGCTCATCATGGGCACCTTGCCGTTCGCCCTCACAGGAGGGGTGTGGTTCCTTTACCTGCAGGGCTACAACCTGTCGATCGCGACCGGCGTCGGGTTCATCGCGCTCGCGGGCGTGGCTGCTGAATTTGGTGTCGTGATGTTGCTGTATCTGAAACAGGCCGTAGCCGAACGCCAGGAAGGCCTCCAGTTGGTGCCGGATGTTCTGGAAGATGCGATACGCCATGGCGCGGTGCTGCGGGTCAGGCCGAAAGCCATGACGGTCGCCGTGATCGTCGCGGGTTTGTTGCCGATCTTCTGGGGCCACGGGACTGGTTCGGAAGTGATGAGCCGTATCGCTGCTCCGATGGTGGGCGGCATGATCACCGCTCCGTTGCTCTCGATGTTCGTGATTCCAGCGGCCTATCGGCTCATGCGAGTGAGGCGGCGCACAAACACGGCAGAAGGGCCGATACTGCCCAGAGCGGGTCACGCCAGATAATTCTAAGAGTCTGGTTCCGAGGATGCTCCCCGACCGATCGTCGTAACACCCTGGGGTGTGAAACGATGTCGACCGTCCGAGGCGGTTTTGGACATTCTACCGATCCCCCAAAAGGGACCGTTTGCCAAAGAGGGCGGGAACCGCTGATCGACGCCCAAGGCCGCCGCATCGGCTGAATTTCAACGCGCTCAAGCGCCGGTCGACTGCCCGACCGCGCCTCCCCCAGTCCAGCAATTGAGGGACATCGGAAGGACTCGACGTATAAGTGCTTCAATAGGCGACACGAATTTGGTGTACCCGCGCGAAGGTATCGGAGCCAGGGCTTTTCCAACCGGAGAGCCGCGGCAAATGAGGCTGGATTTGTGAGCCAGCTAGGGCACACTAGGCAGCCTTTTTACCACCCGATTGGAGCAGGTCGACATGTGCGGAATAGTGGGCGTGGTCGCGGAGCGCAATGCCGTTCCCATCCTGATGGAAGGCCTGCGCCGTCTCGAATACCGCGGCTACGATTCCGCCGGACTTGCGGTGCTGACGTCCGGGCATCGATTGGCTCGAGTGCGCGCGGTGGGCAAGGTAAGCGCGCTCGAGGCCGCGCTCGCCGCCGCCCCCATCGACGGCCATGTCGGAATCGCCCACACCCGATGGGCCACTCACGGCGTGCCGACCACGCGAAATGCGCATCCGCACGTGTCCCGCGACGGCATCGCCATCGTCCACAACGGGATCATCGAGAATCACGAGGTGCTGCGTGCCGGGCTCATCGACTTGGGCTATAGCTTCGATTCGGAAACCGATACCGAGGTGATCGCGCACCGCATCCATCATCATATGGCCGGTTCCGCCGATCTGTACGCCGCCGTCCGCAAGACGATCGCCGAGCTGCAAGGAGCCTATGCCCTCGCGGTGGTATCCGAAGGCGATCCGGATTGTGTGGTGCTCGCCCGGGCCGGATGTCCCGTCGTCATCGGACTCGGCATCGATGAGAATTTCGTGGCGTCCGACGTCGCGGCGCTGCTGCTCGTGACCCGGCGCTTCATGTTTCTCGAGGAGGGCGACGTCGCCGAGGTGCGCCGTAAGTCCATCAGGATCGTGGACGCGCACGGCGCGACCGTCCGGCGCGCCGTCCGCGAAAGCGACCTGCCCGCCGACGCCGTCGAGCGCGGCCAATATCGTCACTTCATGCTCAAGGAGATCCACGAGCAACCGCGCGCCATCGCGCAAACCCTCGAGGAGCGGGTGGCAGGCGCGAGACTTCTCGATGCGGCCTTCGGTCCCAGCGCGCAGGATGTCTTTGCCGGAGTCCAGGCCGTTCACATCGCGGCCTGCGGCACCAGCTATCACGCCGGCCTCGTGGCGAGCTACTTCATCGAACAAATCTGCCGGCTGCCGGCGCGGGTCGAAATCGCCAGCGAATATCGGTATCGGGATCCGGTGGTGACCCCGCACACGCTGTTCGTCACCCTGTCGCAGTCGGGAGAGACGGCCGATACGCTCGCTGCGCTCCGCAATGCCAAGCGTGCGGGATACCGCTCGACGCTCACCATCTGTAATGTGGCCGAGAGTTCCATGGTGCGGGAATCGGAACTGGTGCTCCTCACCCGGGCGGGTCCGGAAATCGGAGTTGCCTCCACGAAGGCGTTCACCACCCAGCTGACCGCTCTCGGGATGCTGGTCGTTGCGCTCGCGAAGCATCGGCTGCGCGATGCTGCTCACGAGCGCGATCTGGTGTTGCAGCTGCTTCAACTGCCGGGCCTGGTCGAGAAAACCTTGAAGCTGGACGAGACCATCCGCACGCTCGCCGAAAGTTTTGCCGACAAAGCGCATGCGTTGTTCGTGGGCCGCGGGCCGTTGCATGCCATCGCGATGGAGGGCGCGCTGAAGCTCAAGGAAATATCGTACATCCACGCCGAAGCCTATGCGGCCGCCGAGCTCAAGCATGGCCCATTGGCCCTGGTCGACGAGGACATGCCCGTGGTGGCTGTTGCGCCGAACAACGATCTCCTCGAGAAGCTAAAGTCCAATCTGCAGGAAGTACGCGCGCGCGGCGGGAAGCTGGTCGTGTTCGCCGACCCCGAAACGGGCATGGAAAGTTCCGAGGGAGTGACGGTCATTCGCATGCCGGTGAACGTCACCGCCCTGCAGGCCCCCGTGATCTTTGCGGTGCCCATGCAGCTGCTTGCCTATCACGTCGCGGTGCTCAAGGGCACCGACGTCGACCAGCCGAGGAATTTGGCGAAGAGCCTGACGGTCGAATAGGCAAGCGGTCTCCCAGTACTTGCCTGTGCGTCGAAATTAAAGTCGGCGCTGGCATAAGTTTTATCGATACGCCGACGGAAGCGACACGGAGTGCCATGCCCTCAATAGTCTGTGTGTGGTCACTTCACCAATGCATCTCGCTCTGAATTCCCGTAGGAATGATAAAGACTATCCAGTATTGGACTCACGTGCTTCAGTAACGCGTCGTCGCCCGGTTGGAGCGTGCGTATGCCGGAAACGATTGCCGCGAAGCCGGCCGCTTCGGGTACCGGAATACCGCCGACGTCGAGGTAATGCACCAGCGCGCCCAAGCGCGACAACGCCGTATCGCTCTCAAGTCCGAAGCTTGCGACCAAGACCTCGAAGGTTACTTTCGAGTCGATATGCGTGAAAGCTGCGCCGTCGAAGTCGAAGCCGACCGCCCGTTTCGGACAATCTTTCGGCAATTTCAACCAGATGAACTTAGCCTTTGGATCGATAAATCGACGGATCAGCCACGCCGAGCAGACGCGATCAATCCACAGGCGCTGTCGGGTTGCCCAAACGCGCCCTCGATAGTCTTTGCGATCGCGGCGCAGGATCTTTCCTTTGGCGGAATGAGGCTCCTCCGGGGAGAACTGGGCCGTCAACGCCGATTCCGCATCGGCAATCGCGCCTTCGAGCTGCGCACGCGACTCGCCCGGGAAAAAATCCACGGCGTTGAGCGCCGCCGCCTCCCGTCGTGCAGCGGCTAGGCGTCGGCGTGCCTCGTTCTCATCGAGCTTCGCGAGTTCCCCTCGCAGAGCCTGCAGCGTCGCGGCGATCGCCTCGTAGTCCGGCGTGCGGTCAAAGAGCGCTCGGAGCGCATTGCCTTGTGCGCTACCCACCTCGCCGGCGAGTTCAAGGATGTAGGCCGTCCCGCCGCCGCTCTGAATCTCCTGCTGCTGGCGTTCGAACACTTCACGCGCGGTTTGAGATATCGGGAGCACATACACGCTGTCGCGCAAAGTGCCGGCCCCTGAAGCCTTGAGGGATCGCCAGACGCGCATGCGCAGAGTCTGGTTGCGCCCGGGCAGGTTGGCAATGAAAAGAAACCAGTTCGAGGTGCTCATGTAGTCTTCATTACGTCGATGTAGTAGTATCTACCAATAATGGCTCAGATTCACTTTAATTCTACCCGCCAAGGGGGGCAGCAGTGGCTCGGCGCGTGCGGTGCCGGCAGCGATGCGCCGGATCGCGAACTCGCGAGCGGCGGGCAGTCCGATGCGACGGAAGACTGATGCAAATGATGCAAGCTCGCGTTCATACCTTTCACGACTGCGTTAGGCGCCGCCATGAGGGCGCATCTGTTGGCGACTGCACCACGTTGGTCTGTTGCGGTGTCATGGAGCTGCGCAAGTGACTCTTGCCGAATCCGCTTTACGTCGCCCCTTGACCGTCGTTGTGGCGGTGGCCGCCGTGTTGTTTGCCGCCGTGCTGGCGCTACAGGGGACAGCCCGAGACATTTTCCCCAATATCGGCACTCCGACCATCTACGTGGCGCAGCCGTTCGGCGGCATGGACCCCGCCCAGATGGAGGGTTACCTCACTTACTACTACGAGTATCACTTCCTCTATATCACCGGAATCGAGCACATCGAGTCGAAGTCGATCCAGGGAGCCGCGCTCATCAAGCTGCAGTTCTACCCGGGTACCGACATGGCGCAGGCGATGGCAGAGACGGTTTCTTACGCCAATCGCGCCCGCGCCTTCATGCCGCCGGGAACCGTGCCTCCCTTCGTCATGCGTTTCGACGCGGGCAGCGTCCCGGTGGGCAACCTCGTCTTCGCGAGCAGCACCCGCTCCGTAGGTGAGATGCAGGACGCGGCGCTGAACCTGGTGCGGCCGCTTTTTGCGACGTTGCCCGGCGTCTCGGCGCCGCCGCCGTTCGGCGGCAGCGCCCGCACGATATTGATCAACGCCAAGCCTGAACGCCTGCGGGCTTACAACATGTCGCCGGACGAACTGGTCGTCGCCTTGACCGCGGCCAACACGATCACGCCCTCTGGCAACGTTCCGCTCGGCGACAAATATCCGATGGTGCCGCTCAATTCAGTGGTCAACAACATCAAGGATCTCGAAGCCATACCAGTGCGCAGCGGTGCCTATCCCGCCGTATTCGTGCGCGACGTAGCCACCGTGACGGACGGCTCGGATATCGTTACCAGCTATGCCCTCGTCAACGGTCGCCGCACCGTTTACATCCCGGTCACCAAGCGGGCCGATGCCTCGACCTTGACCGTCGTGAATCTCGTCAAGAGCAGTCTGGGAAAATTCCAGAACGTGTTGCCGGAGGACATCAAGGTAAGTTATGAATTCGATCAGTCAGGGTACGTCACCAGCGCGATCACAAGCCTCCTCACGGAAGGCGCTCTGGGAGCATTGCTGACCGGACTCATGGTCCTGCTGTTCCTGCGCGACTGGCGCAGCGCCTCGATCGTGGTTCTCAATATTCCGATCGCGCTCATGGGGGCGGTGCTGGCACTCGCCATCACCGGCCAGACCGTGAACATCATGACGCTGGGCGGTATGGCACTCGCCATCGGTGTGCTGGTGGACATGTCCACGGTGGTCGTGGAGAACATCGCGACGAAGCATGTCGCGGGTAGGTCGCTAGCCCGCGCCGTCGTGGATTCGGCAGGCGAGGTCGCCGTGCCGCTGCTGCTTGCGATGCTGTGCGTTCTCGCCGTATTCGTGCCCGCGTTCTTCATGACTGGCACCGCAAAGGCGATGTTTCTGCCGCTTGCGCTGGCGGTGGGATTCTCGATGATCGCCTCCTATCTTCTGGCAAGTACGCTGGTACCCATTCTGGTGGTGTGGCTGGGGAAGCGAGCCGGCGAGCCCGCCTTGCATGAGGCATCGGCGGGCCGCTTCGAGCGGTTTCGGGAGCGCTATGCCCGGTTCGCGCGCTGGGTGGTGGCGG
>Ga0137358_10001626_pt1 | contig 12315 bp, 12 predicted proteins | sample Mad1_20_16metaG_FD_105551 | JGI IMG/M metagenome (GOLD analysis project Ga0137358, IMG submission 105551) | Vadose zone soil microbial communities from Angelo Coast Range Reserve, California, USA - Mad1_20_16 metaG | ecosystem: Environmental > Terrestrial > Soil > Vadose zone | place: USA... | reverse complement strand
GTCCCACACCCCATCCCACGCCACCCCCCTTCTTTCGTCACGACCAAAAAAGCAGCGGAGGTGATGATAAATATGAGCTCTCCAATTCCCAACTCCATCGCTGAAGGACTCAAGAAACTTGAGCTTATCGACGCCATTTTTCCTGTACGCGCGCTGATGCTGGACAATAGGCTTCCGGGGTGGAACGTGCTATTGCATGCAGGCACGGGGCGTGGATCATTCCGGCAGCCTTGTCATTAGGATTGGGTATAATTTGCCGCTTGCTTGGGGGTCTAGCTGCTCGGCAGGCCTTGCAACACTCGCCGGATCAAAGACGTCATGTGCATAGTGACATGTTTTTCACTAGAGGCGGTGCTATCATGCGCGCTGTTCACACAATGCGGCTACGTCTTCACACGGGGGGGGACCATGTTGGATAACAAGGACACTAAATCCTGATGTGTATGTCAACTAGCGTACTCCACAGGAACACCGATGACTACGCATGTCAGACGGGCGGGTTCGACCCGTAGTTCATCGTGTACCGACTAGGACACTGGGGCGAGTCATCGGAGCATGTTATCCTAGTCAGATATTTTCGCGTGGCAAAACGACCAGAGCAACTGTTGTAGATGCCGAGCTTTCCCCGGGGACGACCCTTGCTTCTTGATGACGATCTATAAAGGATATGCAACCGAACCACCGTAATCCGGGTGAGCGGGATCGCCAAGGAGGGCCTGGCCTCTGGAAGATTCTTTCCAAAGCACAGCACACGCAGACTTAGGCGCATGCGGACGTTGATGAAGTGAAACATACTATTTATGAAATACAACAAGCAAGCAGAAATGTCGATTACGTGTCGCCCAGTGGTGCAGGTGACAGGGGGAGGTGTGCAGATTCACTTATCACCGAAGATACAGCACCGTGCCCGGAAATTCAGAACGTCCACAACTACGTCACAATAGAAACCCAGTGATCGCCTCCGGCTGCGAAACTGTGACAACACATCGACGCGACACCATTGACCGAAGAGAGAAAAAAAAACGGCGGTTCTAATTTTTTTGTTGTTGTTTGCAACAATCAAAAAAGCCGTGAGATGATTTCATGACTCGACGAGATCGATCATCACGAACAGAGTTCTCGCTGGTCACCGTCTGGGGTAGGGGTAGTAGGAGAAGCGGGTGCAGTTTGTGCCGACCGCTCGGCCCGATGACGAGAGCATGTGGTGATCCCGAGCCACATAACTTTCACCGATCCCTAATGCAGCGGCGGCGCGTGTCGACGAAAACTTCCACTTCGTATATGTCCATATTTCGATGGGAACCCCGAAGGCCGCAGCGCTTGCAAATCCAATTTGACTACCGCTCAGTAAGCAGCACTACTAGACCTGAATAAGATCCTCGTTCCGTGAATGAGGTATGCTCCATTGGTACTTGATACAGTACGGGTGTCGATCAGCCGCGCAGCTTGATCGCTGTGCGTGCCAGTGGCCTGGTATACTAATGGAATAATAGGGCTGGCTAATGGGAAGTAAAATGAAGTTTGGCACAATGTGGCGTAAAGAGAACCGGCGGCATGCTACGACCGTTCATAATGCCATGCCATGTCAAACCATGATAGTAGCTCTGACAACAGCTGGATCGTGTGGATCGTGTGTTCAGGGCACGTGAGGGGCTAAGTGTGTTATGTAATACTATCGGGTCAGCCGCAGTTTGACAGCCGGTGATGATGCAGGCTCGGCTACGCAGTTCCATCTATTTGATATTCAGCACGAGAACCCCGAAAATGTAACACGTGCTGATAACCCAAAATCGCTTGTGCGTCAACGTGTCAACAGCCATGCGCCGGTTTGCGATTCATTATTAGGGTGACCGGTGGTACATTTCCGACCACTCTTTCTCCTCGTTCCTACATTACACTAACTTCTCGGTTGCTATATCGTCGCGGGTAAGGTGGAGATCTCACCCTACCCCACTTGTCATTGTCATCGCCCTGCTTGCTGCGCACTCCGCATCGTGAGGCAATGCGTTGACAGGGGAGAGACAAAAAAAACAACATACATCATGGGCATCCCGGAGTTGTGATATTAAATTGACAATCATCGTACTAGATCAGGTAATGCCTGGCTCAGTTGAGGGAAATCTCAGTTGTCAATGTCAACCACTCGTTCAATTGGGGATCTCTCTAGGCTGTACAGGGGGACTTCGGGTGTATGAGACTACGCAGAGGATAGGGGTTGCACAGCAAGCGTGCTGCATCAGGTCACTGGTGTGAAACGCCAAGTCCTACCGTATTGCGTTCCAGACAAAGGATGGGTTAGACAAATGTTACGTGCCAAGGGTCAAAGCCTATGACAGGTCGACGCCAAGTTTGGGTCTATAGTCAAGTCCCGACCGGGCCTCTATGTCGAATGGAGCCGCACTATCGGCACCCTAGCTCAGTAAATAGCCTCGCCCTCCCAGGCTTGTTGGAGCGAAAACCACAGTAACGGTACGTTGTCACTGGTCCGACGCCTCACTGGAAATGGTGGCGTTGATGTTCCGAACGCTAATATAGTGGGATCGAAACAGGGTGCGAAAACCGCACCTCGTTTGGTTTGCAATGGGCCCCCAAATACTTGGCGCTTCGAAATGACTGGGATCCTTGGAGAAGCAACGTTTTGCAAGTTGAGGCGTCTTTAGATGAAAGGGGTAAGTACACCCTCGCTCACATACCATAGGTAGTTCTAACAGACGGAAGAGTTGGGCCCGATAGCGGGAGAAGAGTGGGTCAAACATCGCCTTGATCATACACGCTGTTTGTGGACATGAGAACGTCGCAAACGGCCTGGTCATTAAGAGCTGAAGGGTGTCGTAAGTATGAGTACTCTTTGGGTCGCGACCGGGGTGCACACGGAGACCGACGACAACATAAGTCCTGCTGGATCCATCGTGTTTACCTCGCCAGGCTTCAATTTTCGATGCCGAAACAAAGGTAAAGTGACCTCGCAGTCGCAGACTTCCGGTCCGTCAATTTGTCCCTAGAGAAAGTGTCCAAGGGTAGGTGTCCATTTGTTTGGATCGAACAGAGCGGGCATGATTGCCGGTGCCGAAGCATGATGTGCCATTAACAAGAGAAGTGACGTTGTCACATGGACTTGCGAATGTCAGTCAGACGGCCTCCGAGCCAGCGTGAGGCATGAGGCTCGGGGTTCATGATAGGATCATTCAAGGACCAACAACAGATAGGGTTCTTGATCTTCGTTATATAACAACCGGCGGCGTTTAGCATACTACTGCAACGAGGGCGCCGCGAGAGTAGACAAAATTTTCCAAAACGACAGTTGGGATCTTACGAAGATATGAAGTCGGGGGACGGGCCGGTCAATGCCCACTCCTGCTGCGTGGCCGCTTGGGCAAAGGGTGAGGCAGAGCTGAGATACTAGGTAGAAATCACAGACAGGTAGCAGTTGTGTCGGCCCGTTACATTCCAACGGTACTGCATCTGAGTTAATGGGAAAGCGGTCGGGTAGATCCTTTGCTGCCACTTGGGGAACGTGTGCCTCTGAATCACTGGAATAATGTCAAGTGGGAACAAGAAACTGCGCCAACATTTTCAGTCACCCGCATCCAAGCTGGCAGATGCAGCAGAGTGGCACTTGTCGATATATATCTATCACATCATTGAAAGTGCGATGATTGGTTGATTAATAACTCGAGATGAGGGCTATACAGAGAGTACTGGGAGAGGGTTGCATGTGAGGATGAAGTCGACACTGGCATGCGGCACGCTTGCCGCACCCCTTAGTCTGATCACGTGACTATGCTGATCATAAACTTCGACCCGATCGGTGAATGACTGCTTTCTTGTACCCTTTCCGATGGAAGATGAACAACATATGGTTTCCTCTCCCCGTCGCACTCTTCATACGCAGGGCGGTGAACGTTCTCTCTACTCTGTCTATTACCCACCACTACCTTTTTCCCTTGCCACCGCAATCGACCGGCGCGGACACCGGCAAGAATGCTAAAGACCACTCTTTTCTTTCATCCCCATGGCCTGGCAGAATCCCCCAGTCCCCGAATAGACCTCGACAACAGGAAGCCGAAAGACATGTTTTACCATGCGTGACAATCGCGGAGAACAACTTGATAGACATCCTCCAAGGTACAAGAATTCTGCCCAAACTGCCTCTAGATCTGGGACTGTCTTTAACTTTCCTTTCTTTATGTGGGTAGCATCGGGTAACGACTTTGCGGAACAGCTGAACGGCTCGACAAAGACGGACGATGAGAGAATTCCCCCTTATTCGGATCCCAATTCGGAGCCACCAGACCCGATGGATCGTGCCAGGGAAGAGCGCAAGAATGTGGACGAGATCCATCGCTTAATACAGAACACAGTGCTATACAACCCTCTTCGCGTTCCACGCTATCCTATCGTACTGTGCCACGGTGCGCCCCTTGCAGACTACGACCTACGAATCAACGCAAACCTAATCTTATCATAGGCCTATATGGATTTGATGTCCGAGGGCCAACCTCATTTCCGAGTTTGCGGATGCACTACTGGTCGAGCATCCTGGGCATCCTGCGCAAGACCGTCGGAGCAGAGGTCATCGTGACAGCTGTACCAGGGACAGGCTCCATCGCGTCACGCGCGGAGCAACTTGACCGGTTCCTACAGATCAAAGCCCTTGGGCGCGGGATCAACTTTATGGCACACTCCATGGGCGGGCTCGACTGTCGTCATCTCATCACGCACCTTAAGCCCGCGGAGTACACGCCCTTGTCACTTACAACGATTGCGACACCGCATCGTGGAAGTCCGTTTATGGATTGGTGCCAGGCACGTCGTGGCATAACGTTACTTGGGGATTACTTATCGCTTACTGTAACAAAACTTCTCTTTGTGGTGATCAGGAGTACCTTGGTTTGGGTCGGCGACGGCTGGAAGAGGAAGAGAAGCCAGTGCCAACATCAACTAGTGCTGTCACCGCCGAGTCTGTGGTCGCGGCTGCCAAAGCAGTGGCACCGCATTTTGCAAGTGCGGGATCGCCGTCCACGTTTCCACGTTCTCCGTCGTCTTTCACGACATTTTTACTCGGCATGTTCGACTCGCCAGCCTACGCCAACTTAACTACGAGGTACTTGACCAATATCTTCAATCCACGCACGCCAGACGACCCGCGAGTACGTTACTTCAGCTTGGCAGGGCGCACCGGGTCTCTGAACATCTGGCACCCGCTCTGGCTTCCCAAGGCCATCCTCGATGGTGCCGATGGAAGGGAGGGCAACGACGGCCTAGTCAGTGTGTCGAGCGCTCGTTGGGGCGAGTTCCTTGGCACCCTCGAGGGCGCTGATCACTGGGCAGTGCGGGGCGCTAGCGGGATCGAACTTCTTGACGTCGACTTGGCCTCTGTCGTTGGTAGTAGGGATGCATGGGGGCTCGCGGACTGGGGCCGTTTCATGCGGGCGCTTGGACGCGTCGAGGCGCGTGGCGGTGCTGGAGTGCAGCAGGCACAAGGGACAAGTGCAAGTGTGGCGCGGGAAGACTCGGACAAGGCTTTGTCGTCACTGTCGTCGTCACCATCATCATCGGACGAAGGGCTGAGGAGGTCAACTGAACGGCTCTCAGCGGTGTTTGATTGGCTTATTGAGCAGGTTCCTGTCGCATCCTGGAACGGGCTACCCTTTGCTGGAGATGGGGATAGCAGCGCTGGCGGCTGTGGCGCAGGAGGTGGCGCAGGCTCGAATCAAAGGGAGGTTGCCACGAGTTGGAAAAAAAAGGAGGGGTACGGGGATGTGGATGGGAAGAGAGGGGACCTAGAGTCGAAGGAGGACCTAGAACGGCTGTATGTTGGACTGGCACGGAAGTTGTACGACGAGGGATTGTAGAAACGACTACCGTGTTGGTTCGGGGACGGGTTGCACCGTCCATTGAGAGAAAAAGGGGACGGGCTCGCCCCCATGAGGACGACCTCGACTGATGTTCCAGAACGAGGCTTATTTCGTTGCCTCGGCCCTCCGATTCGCTCCACACCGCCATCAGGAAAGCGATATATACTCGAACATTCCCCCCAATCTTCCACAGAACCCTCTTTTCTCATTTCCTCGCTTTTTATTCTTTTTATTCTTCATCATGCCCATGGGAGACAGCAGAGATCGCGGCCCTTCGCCATTGCGTCCCCCGACCACGCCCTTCCGCATCGAATCCCTCATCTCCCCGATAGACAACGAACACCATCCCGTCATACACGCCGGCCGCGTCGCTGTCATCACCGGTGCTGCCAGTGGGATCGGTCGTGCTGCCGCACGTGAATTGGCCAGGTGAACATCGACCCATTCTTTTTTTTGCGTCTTCCCTTCCCTTCCATCTCACCGCTACATCCTTCTCTTCTTATGCGTCTTTCCTTCCCGGATCCCACTTTTGTTTTCTGATGTTCCGGGGCGGGGGCGGTGCACGCACGTCATGTGGTGCCCGCCAAGAGGTCACATGTGGCGTCGTCTCTTTGGCGCCTCTCCTTCTCCACCATCAGCACCGTTCGGAGCCGAGATGAAACAGTGATAAGCTGACTCGCTATCGGTGTGGTTTGTCAGGCTCGATCTCAAAGTAGCGATCGCTGATATCAATGCCGGGGCGCTCGAGACGCTCGCCAAAGAGTTGGTCGCCGCGCATGGCGAGACGAACGTGCTCGCTGTGCCGACGGACGTGAGCAAGCTGGAGGATGTCGTGCGCCTGCGTGAACGTGTTTACGAGGCGTGGGGCGAGGTGAGCGTCGTGCGGCGCGGGCTCCCATCACCATCCCCTTCTCCCCAAGTGAAGGGAAAGGATTACTCCCCCCTTCCCCCTCTCTGCCCCGCCGTGGCGCTTTCCCCTGCCCACACCCTTAATCTGGTTTTTAGGTTGCCGTACTGCTCAATAATGCTGCGGTTACGAATAAGGGCGACTCGTTTGAAGGTATGGATAACTGGAAGGCCGTGATGGATGTCAATTTATTCGGGTGCGTCACTGCTTTGCGTGGTCGCTGTATTGCTGATGCTTTATCATTCAGCATGTTGAATGTGCAACATACTTTCGTCCCGGTATGGTCATCATGCATCATTGAATGTCGCGGGTGGTGCTGAGATTACTGAACTCGTCTATGCTGCTAGCTGATGATTCATCAAGAGAACCAGTCAGTCATCATCAACACGGGATCCAAGCAGGGCATCACGAATCCGCCGTAGGTATCGTAGTAAGACTTGGTCACCAACCATTTCACTAAATGACGGTTTACAGGGGTAACGCTGCGTACAACGCATCCAAGGCAGCCGTGAAGAGCTTCACAGAGAGTTTGTCGCATGAGCTTCGTTCGCGTCCTCAGGCGGCCAACGTGACGGCCCATCTGTTCATGTGCGCTTGTCTTGTGCTGTATGCGGTGAAACGTTTGTTGAACTTGATATAGTCCTGGATGGACGTGGACGTGTATGACCGCTGGAGAAGGCGATCAAGACAGCTTGGAGGAAAAGCCGGCGGGTGCGTGGACGGCGCTGGAGACGGTGCAGTTCATGCTTGAACGCGTGCGCACTGGAGACTTCTACATAGTGGTGCCGGATAACGAGACGCGGAAAGAGGTGGACCAGCTGAGGATTCTGTGGGGTGCGGGAGATGTAGTGGAAGGGCGGCCAGCGCTGAGTCGGTGGCATCAGGCGTACAAGTCTGTGTTCGAGGAATATCTGCGGGATGCACTTGCCACGAATTAATTAAGAATTAGTTTTGGGGTGTTTCCATAATTAGACATTTGTTTTTCGCCTCATCTCGCCTTGCCTCTTTGTCCCGACTCTCATCATCTCTCCATCTCCCTCCTCTTCTCTCCTCTAGACCGGCAGGCTCCGCTGGTCCCTCTCGCGTTGCCGTTGCAACTCTCTCCTCTACTCCCCCATTCTACCCTCTTCCCAATCCATCCGACTCGACGTCGGCCTACACAGCGACCCCTTTCCTCCTTCTCCAGGGATCCTCTCCCCTGGGGGCTTTCCACTCTTCTTCTCCGCTTTCTACCCACATTTTACAATCCCCCCCTTCTTGCGACGCCTTCCTCGCATAAAGTTTTCCTCGTAATTCGCACACACATACACAGACAAGATGACCTCACTAAGGCCACCTTCAAGTCCAAGTCCAGGTCCTTCTCCCCTCCAGGGTGCCAACGGCAAAAACCCGAGTGCGCGCGCCTCGATGGGTCCCGCCGCTCGTCCCTCTGCTGGAGGACAAGGCTTCAACCTCGCTTCTCCTCGTCCAGGAGGCGGGCCCCCTAGTGGACGCCCGACGAGCGAACTCCTAGGCAGTGCCACCTTTCAAACCCCAGAAGGTGAGAGATCTTCCCAATCGATGATCAACTCTTTTGTTCTCTTCTTGGGTGGGTTTGGAACGTACCTGTCCATCGCCAGGGGCCGTGGGTACATGGACGGTTATTATTATGTTACGTTCTCACGGCGTCTGCGCCAACTGGGCTGGCCCAGTTATCACCACTTGTCTATTTTGCTTTGCCTTGTTTGCCTGCTTTAGGTGCTTTTGCTCCCCCCCACCCTCGTCCGCCTTGTCGTATGGTGTCATTCGCATCATCACCACGATATTCTCATACGATGTCACCTCACTTTCTATTTTTGGACGCCGGTCTGATCTCTCCTTCACAGCGGATGCCATCGACCAATGGTTTGAGAACTTTCATCATTACGAAGTCACGCTGGTCAGCTTTAATGTCTCAAACTCATGATCATTCGTCTTACTCTCGTCTTCGGATTTCCAATTTCCTATTCCTATAGGAGGAGATGGCACTTGCCTCTCTCGACGTCAATTTCAAGGAAGAACTGAGTGCCATCGAGCAATGTAATTCAACCTTTCCTCTTTATTTCCCGTTATCCACCATTCATTCCTTTGCGATTCCTGCAGGGTTCAAAGTTCTCTCCGAAGCTGAGCGCACAGCCGCTCTCTACAGTCTTTTGCAAAATTCTACTCAAGTTCAGATTCGCTTTTTCATCACTGTCCTCCAACAAATGGCCAGGGCGGACCCCATGACTGCTCTTCTGAGCCCGGCCGTCGGGGGTTCCATGCAGAGCCAGATGGAGGCCAAGCTGGCTAGTATGAATCTTAAATCTCCGGGACTCAAGTCCAATATGCCCAGCTCCCCTTCGACTCGCAATTTTAGCAACACAGCCAACCCGAATCGCCAATCTCTCGCCTTTGATTCAACTCCTTCCTCCTTCCTTTCTCCGGATACCTCTAATACCCTCGGCAACCCCGATGCTGCCGCCACGCTCGCTCAGCAGCGTGCCAAGCTCAAAGCCAGCAATGCTGCCCACCGCATCTCCGCTCCCGCTTTCGCCTCGAGCACCGGCGAGCGCGGCCCCTGGGCAGGCGCCAGCCCACTTGGCCAGGTCGCTGAGCGCGATGGTTCACCCACACAGGAGATCACCGTCGAACCAAAGTCGTCTCGTCCTCAAAGTACTGACTTTTCCGGTATTGCCGCGAGCCCCCAATTCCGCTCTCCCCGTCCTGAAGGCGCCGGCAGTGGTAACACTCTCGATACCCTATCACCGGCTATGGGGGACAGCTGGGCAAGTATGGTTAACACACCACTCCTGCCCATGTTCCAAAAGACGTCGACGGCCAACAACAGTGGCACTGGTCCCACCCAGACTGTTGATCTCGCCACGGCCAAGCTGAATGACCTTTATAGTGGTAATGTCCCGCGCCTCGATGGGCCCGAGAAATTCCGCCGCGCATCCAAGGGCCATGTGTCCGATGTTGGCAGTAACGGTAACACCACAACCGCTGCCGCCAGTGGTAACTCCAACAATGGTATTTATGGCGATGACGGCGACCTCATCCATGGCCAGGGTCACCAAGCTCCTGGTGGCCGCGTCCAAGGTGGCTCTGCAAGAAACCTGCGCAATGGCAATGGTGCGTGGTCTGGTGCACACAGCCCCGCACTCTCCAATAACTCAGGCCGCTTCGGTGGGAGCGACGAGGGAAACTCCGCGATTGCTGCGGCTGCCCAACAGCAGGCTGCACTCGCTGGCCTTGGCATGGGTGTTGGAGGATTTAACCTTGGGCTGGGTTCTCCGGCACTCGCGGGAATGCAAAATGGGCTTAGCATGGCGCAGCTTGCGCAACTGAACGGCATGAATGGCATAAACCCGTTCGGAGTCAATATGAACATGCTAGGCATGGCTAACCTCAACGCGATGGGTCTCACAGCGGAGGCACAACTCCTCGCGGCGCAGATTGCAGCTGCCGGAGGTGGCTTTGGACAGCCAGGTCTCGGCGGGGGCCTGGGCAATTTTGGCGGTCTGCAGGGTGGCATGGGCGGCTCAGGGCAACGTAACGGCCCAGGACGTTCTGGCGGACGCTCTCCTGGTGCCGGGAGTAACAAAGGCTCGTTGGGAAGCGGAACCAAGAAGGACGAGGATGATTTTGACCCGGCGGTGCTGAACGACGTCGCGGGGTGGTTGCGCACCCTTCGCTTGCACAAGTACACGCCCAACTTCGAGGGTATGACATGGAAGGACATGGTCGTCATGGACGAGGCCGCACTCGAGGCGCAGGGTGTCGCGGCACTTGGAGCGCGCAGGAAAATGCTCAAGACGTTCGAGATTGTACGCAAGAAGATGGGCATTGATGACCCTACTGCCCCTCCCCCCCCTGGCACTCCTGCCCCCGCTCCACCTGGCACTCTCCTTGCCACGGGACCAGGTACGGGCACTGGCGGTGTAGGGTCACTCGGTGCTTAGAACAGTCTTCACCTCTTCCCAAGAGACTCCCGAAAAGAGAACTGAGAAATGAACTGCGATCCATGATTGATCCATCCTATCTATTGTCCTCTACGCTTCGTACTTTCATGAAAATGCCTCTTTTTTCGATTTTTTTAATGCCGATTCCTATTCGTTGATGGCCTTGCGCTTGAAGCGAGGAGGGATAAGGAGAGGAGAGAAGGATGGACACGTTGACAGACACTGTCCTGTCGACGAGTATTCGACACCAAGCAGCTGATCATGAACAGAACTGTTGTCGTACGTTGTCCCTTCTCTGCTTTTTTGTGTATATACGTGCATCAGAGGTGTAAAATACATACGCTACATACGCACACACTTATATATATATTGTATATGCAATCCCCTCGCCTCATTTCTCTTTGCATAGCGGCGTGTAACTTCAAGGTGCGGTTATAATAGAAGCGTCAGGTAAGTTGGGGGTTTTGAGGACGCGTATGGTCTGAGAATGAATGTGCCTCCGTTCTTTTCTGAGCGCGTGGACGACGGAGAAAGACGCCATTGCTTTTGCCTACGGTAAGATAGAAAATGAAGGCAGAGAGCCTGTATGTAGATTTGTAGGGACTTGGACTTCGACATGAGAGCTTGGAACCCTGTTAATTCTACATCATTTTCGCGTGCGATCAAAAGATTGCTTTTTTCGAAGTCATTGTCCGATTGGGATATACGTACATGTGGCCTTGGAGGAAGGGCTTGGTCAGGCTCCGAGCCGGATCAAATACCGGACAGGACACAGAACCTGAGAACGGAGAGATTCAGCAAGATGAGGACGCGATGATAGTGCGGCCAGTGGCTTGGCGAACTATCCACGAGTGATGGATGGTGTGATCGGAAGCGACTGTTCTAAAGTAGTAGAACGCCGAGTGACGCAACAGCCTGAATACAAAACTGAATTAGTAGTGCCAATAAGCAGATTTGAGGGCCGGTGGGCGTTCCTGATATGCCCTCATGGTCTCGTGGATTGACCATGCAGTAGATTCGGGACAAATGCTAAAGAATCACGTTATCTTGAATTCAATCTACTGCATGCACCCTTGTTATCTTGGGTTCGGGTTCGGGCTTATGTTTTACCATTACCGGTGAGGTGCAGGGATGGCGATGGCGATGGCGATCGGTAATTAGCAGTGTGATAAAAAATGGAATTGGCTGTCGTTGTCAGTCAAACATGAAGAATTCGTGGTGATTGGCGACCGGTGACCACACACACCAACTTGAAATTTGCGTGTGGTCGTCACGATTTTTGTCCTCTGAATGACGCGATTCGGACGCTTGTTTGTTCGGTATGTTCAGTTGCAGTAGTAGTAATGGCCCGTGTTGGAAACAGTGGTGACTGTTCTCTTGGATGGGGAACTGAAATCCGCTTGCATGAGGTGCGGGGGGTGGGTGCGGTGCTGGTCTTTTGGATACGTACCACTCTGACGCACTCCTGACGGGTAATTAATCATCGATCAATCATTTGCTTGTCATGCAGGCAGGCAGGGTCGAGGATGGCATCGGCAATATGATATCATTACTGTTCTGTGGGAGTGGGGGAGTGATGTGAGTGTGT
>Ga0137358_10001620_pt1 | contig 12329 bp, 15 predicted proteins | sample Mad1_20_16metaG_FD_105551 | JGI IMG/M metagenome (GOLD analysis project Ga0137358, IMG submission 105551) | Vadose zone soil microbial communities from Angelo Coast Range Reserve, California, USA - Mad1_20_16 metaG | ecosystem: Environmental > Terrestrial > Soil > Vadose zone | place: USA... | reverse complement strand
CCGCGGTGCGCCATCGTCCCGGGTCGCAAGTGACAATTTTGTCATACGCCCGATTCGAACCGTTGCGGCAACAGTCGCTCCACGTTTGTCATGACATGCACGCACCTACCGACTTCCAATGCAAAACATGCAAGGTCCCCCTCCCCGACACCACATGGAAGAACTGCGCTAGCTGCCGTAGAAATAGAACAGAGGCCCACAACCGCTGGAAGAAATCCGCAGAGTTGAGATCGGCAAGAGGCATCACTTTTGCTGGCTTTCAGATGGGAGGGATGGACCTGAGTGAGTCTCTGCTCTAGCTACGCCAACATCAATACAAAAATAAACCTTAAACGAACGGGCCGTAGATTCCAGTACATCTTCGCAGGCCCCTGGCCATTTAGATCACCACCAATCCAATGAGCCCAACCAGTACGGGGATCCATCAGGGAGCTCACAACTTGTCAATGACCAACCACGACGGACATCTGCTTCAACTGTACCACGACCTGCCAAAGCCATAACCATAGAATATCAATGGTCAGATGAACTCATCGACGCCCTCTTGGCACTACCCCCGTGTTCCAGATACATCGGCAAGTTTTCCATCATTGCAGATCCAGCAGTGAACAATTCCATGCGTGCACACATGTTCGTAGACCAACTCCGCGCCAGAGCGGTCCCCATCTCGTGCGCTGTCCCCTTCCGTCCCCTTCCCACATCTTACCTCCCACATTTCCACAACCATGCTGACTTTTCTCTCCGTTGGCGTAGGGAACATATACGGCCGTTTTCGCTGAACACGGGCGGCAGTAATCCCTACGCGCTTGTCTCTTCTTGCACTTGCCAGGAAGCATGTCGGGGTCAGATCATCATTTCTGTCGATGATGATCTGTCACATCCCTATGGTGTGCCAGGCCAACGAATCGGTGTAGTTGTCGTGCATTCGAGTCCCCCGGACTGAGACCGGTATACGCCGCGCAAACCATGCCTCACACCCACACTCCTACGCATGCTCTATTGTATCACTGTGTTGGCCTGGTCGTCTTTGGGCGGTATTCCCCTTGTACTCTCCATGTGTCCCTTTTTTACGTCACATCTGTGTGAGTCTATGAATCTGTGTATCGAAATTCTATATATCGCAGTTATTATGAAAGCTTCTATCTGTATCATCGACCGGGCCAACGAGGAGAATTTCTTTGGCAGATGCAACTTCGGCACTTTCACAGATCGATGTCACATGCCGCCATGTTTTTGGGACCAGTTCCCTAACGCATGCTCGGGTCCATTGCTTGGGGATACTAGTGACCCACTTCATCCCGTGTGGATGCGACTTCTCCAATATTCCCGCAGTTCGATCTCCTAACAAAGCCGCGGCATGCCGCGGCCATGACGGATTCAGCCACACAGAACGCCACGGGATTCAGATCAAATTGATTGACCAAACCACTCGAAATGAATTCACTCTCGAGGAAACGACGGGTTATAGTAGCTCCGGGTGAGTCCGTCGACCCACTCTCAATCTCGCCTACCGTCGCCCGAGGTTGTGCGTGGGAGGGCATGAATATACGGTACTGCGCTATTTTTTTGGGCTGAATGTGAATTACAGGCTAGGGCTCAGGGCACGGAATATTTCTTATCCATCCCCTTGTGCCCAGTGCTGTTTGCAAGCTGGTTTGTGCGCCTCGCCCACGTTTGCGCCCACTGTAAGAGTAAAATTTGATATAGACCATAAAGTACTAGTACTGTAACTATACTGTACTGTATTCAATGTACTGCCTCTCAGGGTCGTGTGCACTATTCAGGTAGGCCCATGGTTCAAATAAGATTGCCCTGTTTGGATCTTCCCACAATGCCGTCTATTGGCTGTCGCACACTTTCTACGAAGTCAGGGTGCTGGGCCATCCGATGCCAACATGACCCATTGTCGACTTGAAACAAAGTTGACGGTAATCCTGTCGAAATATTGGGAATGAAGAGGAGCCGCGTGTAAACACGTCTCATCCAGTCGTCAGTGGGAGTCTATGGTTGGACTATTCAATTGTTTCGTTGATGGGTTTGATTGCTGACGGGTTGAGTTGACCGCTGCGAGTCAACTCAGCTGCGAGACGTTAAATGTGGTCCAGCAAGTACCCATGCCGAGCATTTGTAACGCCAGTTTTGCAAAATAACCCGAATTTTTGTAATCTTATCACATAACAGCGGAAAATTCTTAACGTTAGTCACATGACCAGGTCGAGAGTTCAATCCGTTGTAGGCCATGTTTTCTCCCATGATCTTGTTTCTCCTCCATCACGATGGCATGAGGCTTCCATGAGGACGCCCAGCGTCTGGTTTCAACCGCATCCTCGTCGAAGCTTACCGCATCCCTGCCATGCCCCATTGTCTATCTTCCACCTTCTATGTTCCATCCGTTGGAAGGCAAGGCCGATGTCACGGTGCGCCTCGCCGAGAGTCCCGATGTCGGAGGTAAGTTCCCTCAGTCTTTGCTATGTCTTATCAATTGATGAGTAAAAGATCTATGGTCAGCAGACCACATAGACCATCCATCCACATCATCGACGATGATTCACTTCTCAACGTATTTTATCACTGTCGACCAGTTCTCCTAGATGAAGACGAAACCGGCGACGATACGCGCGTCCTCCTGGGCGGAGAATGGGGCCGTGAACGCTGGTGGTACGTCCTCACGCACGTTTGTCGACGATGGCGGGAGCTCGTACTCGCGTCGGCGTCCCACCTGGGTCTATGCCTTGTTTGCACGCATGGCACGCCCGTAACGAAAATGTTGGCAAATTCGCCCCCCTTACCTCTCATCGTGGATTACGTTGACCAGGACCGCGAGATGACCTTGCAAGACGAAGACGGAATACTGATCGCTCTCAGGCACCGTGGTCGAGTTCGCCGGATTCGCCTTCGTCTCCCTGTTTCAAATCTACGGAGGCTAGCCATTGCCATGGACCAGGAATTTCCAATGCTGGAATACCTCTATGTGGGACCTCCAACCGAGCATAGTGCGAGCTTGACATTCCCGCAAAATTTTCAAGCACCACATCTACGCAATCTCTTATTGAAGTTTTTCGCCCTTCCTATAGGCACACCACTACTCACGGCCCCCGTAGACCTCGTAACTCTCTCCCTTAACTGGATCCCACCCTCGGCTTACTTCCACCCCAATGTTTTGCTTCGACGGCTGTCACTTATGCGTCAGCTGGAGATCCTTGGGATCTCCTTCCAGTCCCCTGCTCCCAACCTCAATTCTGAGGTACAACTATTGGATATCCCGTATATCACACAGGTCATGATCACGCTTCCAAATCTTCGTTGGTTCGGGTTCCAAGGTACAAATAATTACTTAGAAGCACTTCTTACGAAAATGGACACCCCTCTGCTCGAGAAGCTCCAAATCACGTTCTTCAACGAGACCACTTTCGATGTCCCATACCTCCTACAACATATGAGTACGGAACGCTTCAGGTTTAACTACGCTAGGTGCTGCTTTTATGAGGAGGGAGTTGCTGTGTGGGTATTCCCCGATGAGGGAGCTAGGACATATGCATTCTGTATGCATGTTATTTGCGAACACTTTGACCGGCAGCTATCTTCCGTGGCGCAGATTTTCCATCTCCTCAGCCCGTTGTTCTCAGGGGTGGATCATCTCATTATCCACTATAGGGAGCATAATTCATGGTCGATGGAGAGCCATGAAGCCAGACGCATGCGATGGCGTGAGCTTCTTACGTCATTTAACAACGCGAAGACCGTTCGTGTCCCTAACGGTCTTGTCCGAGAACTCTCCCGTTTTCTACGATGGGATGGTGAAGTACTACCCGAACTGAAGGAGCTCGTATGTCCTACGAGGGGCGGTGCAGGCGGCGCATTTAGCCCCGTTATCGACGCGCGCAAGGCCGTGGGCCACACCATACGCCTTCTCCGTATGGATTTTCCTGTCGACCCCCCAGAAAATTTGGTCGATTTTCCGCCCATCTTGTCCCTTCGTGCCCGTTTGGGTCGTCTCACTCGGCTATGGCCATGAAGCACCTTGCGCGACGGGGTGCTGGCCGCCACGGGGGAGCTCATCATACCACCAGGAGCACGGTCCAGATATTCCCCCTTTACAGAACCGTTTACCCCCGCCCGTCACACAACCCCGCGTTGATTCCCACTGGTACCGTCGTCATCAAACTCTACGATCTTCATGTCTATTGCCAGCATCATGCCACATATAACCCACATGCATTTCGTTTTTATCGTCGTCATCCTGCACTTCAGTGTGTAGTTCGCTAGCCAAGCCCCACATGTCCGAGGATACTCTAAACAAATCGTCGTAGCCCACACTCATGCCCGCTCCGAGTCATCACTCCCATCACGACGATAGTCGCCCAACAACAGTGCGACGCAGAACACATCCCACACGCGTGGATTCCCCACGATTATATGATAACTCTACACGTCATTTACCGCTTATTTTTCCATCCGTTTCCCTTTGCCCGCGCCTAGAGGTTGTATACTACGTTCCCAGGGTATAAAATATTCTGAGTTGCATGAGCACCGCCAATTTCTAAATGGCGTTGCAGCAGTGACGGTTAAAAGAGGGCCAGACGGACGAGCACGGACGGGTCGAGTCGAGTGGCATGGGGGATTTACAACCTCACGTGACCCTGTGAATCACAACACGGAGACCAGCCATTCAACGACAGTCAACGACACTCGCCTGGCATGCCTAGTTGTGCCATTTGCCTCCCATCCATCGGAAGACCCCGTCGACGTCGACCTAGTTGGACCCAAAGACCGGAGGTGCCTTTCTTATAAATTTTTTATTCTAGTAGACTGAAATCACCCTGACTTACAGACCATGCAAATCAATCCACGTGCTCAACGACGACGCCCTTCTTAACATCTTTTATCTCTATCCACAGGACATCGCTGAGGCATACGAAGATGTGGTCGCCTGGCCCGAATGGGACAAGGCACGGTGGTGGTACAAGCTCGTGCATGTTTGCCAACGATGGCGTCGCCTCATTCTTGCCTCACCAGTTTGCCTAGGTCTCCATCTTGTTTGCACGTATGGCACACCTGTGGCTGACATGTTAGCACACTCTCCTCCACTACCGCTTATCCTTAATTATCTGGATGCGAATCGCGATGTCTCTGTTGAAGATGAAAACGCTATGCTGCTTGCACTCCAATATAGAGATCGTGTGCGTCGTATTGGCCTCACGATGCCCCTCAGGAAGCTGTTAAATCCAATCATAGCCATGGACGGGCAATTTCCCATGCTAGAACGCTTGTTCATCTGGCCTAGAAGCCAAGACAACCTGAGTTTGATGCTTCCCACAAGACTTCAGGCCCCGCATTTACGCATGTTCTCACTCACCTCCGTAGTCCTTCCCATGCGATCCCCATTACTCACAACTACCGTGAGTCTCGTCGAACTCGGACTTTGGGACATGCCGCTACTCGCCCACTTCCACCCAAATGATCTGGTAGCACGTCTTTCCGCCATGCCCCAACTTGAGAGCCTTTCGATCGGCTTCAAGTCTCCTGTCTCCACCCGTGATTTTGACAGGCAACTATTGCATACCCCCATCAGAACACTCGTTACCCTTCCTAGCCTTCGCATATGTCTTTTTCGAGGCATGAGCGCCTACTTAGAAGGTCTTCTCGCTCGAATCAATACCCCCCTCCTCGAGGTGTTCAATATTTGGCTTTACAACCAACTTATCTTTTCCGTCCCACACCTCTTGCAATTTATAGGCAGAACAGAAAACCTCAGGTTTGATTCCGCCATCCTTAGTTTCTATCAGGAATACGTCTTTCTGACGGCCGATGGCGGCGAAAGGAACAAAATCAACCCCTTTGCTGTGGCAATCCGTTGCAGTCATGTCGACTGGCAAGTCTCTGCCGCAGCGCAGATTTTCAATGCACTCGTGCCAGCACTCTCCGAAGTAGAGCGTCTTTCTCTCAGCTATAGGAATCATGAAGCATTATCTGAAGAGCGCAATGAGGTCGATCGCGACCTGTGGCGTGAAGTTCTCAGGCCGTTCAGCAGCGTCAAAGTCCTTCACATGGACGATAGGCTCATCAGGAATCTCTCTTATTCTCTGCAACCAGAGGATGGAGAACCTCCTCTGGAGCTGTTGCCCCAGCTTAAGGAACTCATATATTTCAACGGAAGTGCTGGCGATGCCTTTACGTCGTTCATCGAATCACGCCAGATTGTAGGCCGCCCCGTGGCCTTGACCCATGTTCCACGTCCCCCTTCATGATGGCTGTGTGCTTCGATGCACGGCGAGCTCTGCGACGCACAATCAGGCATATTATCGTTGTACCCCATTTGCGACCGTGGTGTGCGTTTGGCCCCAACCAGAGTACCTCTGTCTCCGGTCCCACTCTTTTTCCCAACATCCATTCTCATCATGCCCCATGATCATCACCATCGACGAAGGAGATCGTAGTTCTATTCCCAGCACATGGACAGAATCTTCAAGGAACACCTTCCTCGCTATTGCTTACCTTTTTTTTCAACCCATTTCGATCCCATGCAGTTGTTCGTGAGAAATTGGACTTACCGTCGCGAGTTATTGACACCGTTCTGTCCATCCTCCTCCCCACCTCGTTCATTTTTAGGGAATTTTTGTTGTAGTTACCACTGCATTTCACTTTGATGTACATGTGAGTATGATTTGAATAATTTACAAGGCGCATCATTTATCGTAATCATCACCTCGACCTTCATACAACCCTCTACATTACAGACCTTCAACTTTCAAGCGCTTCACCTCTCCGTACTCGGCGATGAGAGCATCTCACACTTCTCAACGTAAGCCCGCTTTTAGCAATAGCCCCGCCGAGAATCTCTACCACAGGAGGGATGGTCTCCTCTGGAATCGTTACCAGCGTTCGTACGTCATAGAGGAGGCGATGCAAGCGGCGCATTTACCCCATTCCTCAACACGCGAAAAGTTTCTGCTGTAGATCATAAGACGCAAGCAAGGCATTATTTGTTTTACTCCATCAAGGTCTATCCTACTTTTACCAGTCGCCGCATTCAAGCATTCAAGCCACTATGTGCGCACTATTATTATAAAATAGATCATACAACCACTTGAAAATCACACTACGCATGCATATACGATGCTAAAGCTAAATTGAACACATTATCATCCCAACGATTCCATAGTCATGGTTATCTACATGGCTATTTGCAGATCGGCGCATGTGGGTTATAAACGACACCCAAAAAGGAAAAACCACAGCACCCAGGATTCCCGCGTGGTCCCCCACCGTGGTACTAACTGGGCGGCACTCTGGTTAACTGCGCAGATCGAACGGGATGCGGTGTTTTCAGCGTCCTATGGCCGTGGATGCTAAACCATGTAAGGGAAGTGCTTATATGAGATTTCAGGATTATTTTCTCGCACCGATGACTTGCCTGAAAGGACAATAACTCGTCAGATGTTGCGGAATCACCGGAAGCTGGGTTTGAATCGATGTCCGTAACCTGGCCGGCTCGCGAGAGCCTTATCCCATACAGCACGCCAACTCGTGCTTTCTGTTGTCAATGTGTGATGATGATCTGTTGTCCCTCCGTGTATGTATCCGCGGAAAAGGGGGTGGTCTTGCGCGGTAAACGTTACCTCTACCTCTGAGAAGTATCCTGGCATACTCTTCTTCGGCGTTTGCGGTATCGTGGCGTTTGCGTCGAAGTTAATCATGTGTTCGTCAACGAAGGTGTTGTTGCCAAGCGTGATCCTGGCGCGTGCAATCGGCTCGCCTATTCTGTCGCAGAGGTCATATCTCTGGGATTGGGCAGCCTTCTCGTCGGCGTGAATGGATACGTCGAGCCTCGCACCGGGATGGAAGAAAAATTCAAGGCGATCAGAAGTGAGTGGCTGCATGAGGTGTTCTGGGAGGGCGTCTGCCACGGCAATGAGGCCGTTCTTTAGCCTTTCGGCGACGACAGATTCGCTTCCCTCGATAAGTTCGTAGGTCACTTCGCCTGCTGACAGCTGTGCGTTTGGTGCCTGGACGAGTATATGATCAATATGCATTTCCCGTGCTGTGCCGTACAGGTAAAATGGCATCCTTGAAGGGTAGTCGATGTCAAGATGACGAGAGGACAGCGGCCGATTCTTGATGACCCTGATGTTTGTGACCTCCGCTTCCGCAACAGCGCTGACGCTAAACAGGGATGTCATTAGAAACGGTCACATAGGTTGATAAATGGAAGGGGTACCCGTCGGAGGTCAGCTTTGATACCATACACTTGAAGGATTTCCGGCGAATAATAGTCGAAAGCTCTTCTCTCTCTAGCGTACACGCCAAATAAGTGGAAGTGGGATCTGAGCTCTTTGCCTCCAAGTAAGCCTCAAGACCAGCATCCAATAATTCGCCGTTTAAGATGCACTGTCGACGCTGACTAGCAGTACCAAAACAGGGCATGTGGACCAAGCTGACGGGGCCGTTGCCTTGTAGAATAAACGTTCTAAACGCAGACAAGGATCTGTTTTGCGCCACGGAGACCTGCTCGTTCAGTATTGAGTTAAACCCGAAGAACATCGCCGCACATGATGAAATCATACCTCAACCTCCTCCTCGGCCACTTCGCGGAAGGCATCCGCAAGGACTTGCTCGAAGTTGGAAGGCGAAATAAACGGCGACATGGAGGCGCTCGTGAGGATGAAAAGGTCTTCTTGTCCTCGAAGGCCGAGGCGCTCCTTGAACTTCGTGAGGCACGCTCCGTATCCTTTCTGTGAGAGCTTGCTGGCCATGACGATGGCCTTCTTGCTCTCAAGCTTCTCACTCATTTTCTTGAGCGAGAGCCTGTCGTATATGCGGGAGTTCAGAGCGTTTGCCTCTGAGATGTCCTGATTGACGACCCCATCAACGCGGAAATTGCAGGCGAATGAATTGACCACGAGATCAGAACCCATTTGACACATGAGGGCGCATGCTTTGGGGTCTTTGGCGAGCACTTCTCGAGCGCGTTTGAGGAGGACGTCTCGTATGAAACGACGTTCTTCGTCCACCTTTTTCGCGGACGAATCGGGGTCCATTTCGCTCGGCAACATCCGGAATGGGACAACGAGGAGGTTGGGGTGATCAAGCGACATAGTTGCCCAGTGTCCATACATCTTGCGACAAAGGGCTCGTTAACCACGACGATATGGGGCCAAGGGACACACGACACACCCTCGTGGATGTAAACACTGACTGCCCCAGGAGGAAGCCATACCCGCCCTTGTGCAGGCCAATTACTTCATGTCCTAGCCACGCGGCCAATGGTGCTGCACCCGGTTTGCTGTGTCAAAATTCAGTGCCTCCTCCGCCCGTTGTACGTATGTTATACAATACTCGTACATACCTTCCTTCGAGACCATAAACGCCCATCTCCATCGAGTCGGCTTCCACAAAACCAGTAGCAGGACTTTTCCATGTGACCATGTACCGCAAACGACCATCCTTGTAGCACAGGGCACCTGCGGGGAACGGCGTGTAACCACTCTTATGTGGGTCAACAGTGACGGAATCCGCGAATCGCAGATGGCGGAGCTCGTTCTCTGTGTGCGGATTTACGAACAGCGTAGGGTCGTCAAGACGGCTTTCAAAGCTCGAACTAGTGGGATTGGACACGAGCATCGATGTGAAGTAACCTCCCCAAGCGGCGTCAGCGTGGATTAGGAACGATAATCCGAGTTTCTGGTACTTCCGGCGGAGTGCAAGGACCCTGGAAAGTGAGTCGACGGAGCCATGCTCAGTGCTACCCATAATCACAACAACGGCGTAGACGGCGTGGCGGTGCTGAAGGGATTCTGCGAGGAGCATATCCAGTGCCTGGCAATCCATTCGTGCTTGTTCGTCGACAGGAACGCCTGTGATGTTTCTTGATCCGATTCCGGTGACGGCTTTCAAATGGGGATAAGTACTTGTACTTTGCAATTTAAATACTGTACAGTACTGACCCGCACTCTTCGGCCATGAGTAATGGATAGTGTTGGGGCATAGGTACTGTGGCGGGCGTAGAATCCCGAAATATTTCTCAAGGTCATCTTTACTCGTTGTTTGGATGAGGTACTTGTTTAATATGGCCTGTAAAGCCGGGGATGAAAGACCAAATGTTTCCGCGATGCGAGTTAAGAGAGAGACGATTTCATCGGGGGACAAGTTAAGTAGATCCCATGTCTCGCAGTCTGCCAGAATTTTTTCTTCCCCAGTGCAAAGCCTGAGTTTGAAGTGCGTAGCGACATGCGCTAGACAAGACTCGTTATCGGTTGCTCTTTTCAACGCCAATGGATGAAACTTCAGGTTTCGCGCTACGCAAGTAAGTACGGGAGTAGAGAAGGACATAGCACATACTCACCAACCCTGTCATGAAGGAAGGGAACTACCCTCAGTAATATCTTAATACGGTGAACTCGATGGGCCTTACCACATCGACTCCATGTTTGCGATAGAGCCACCACAGGTAATATGTCCCCACGCTGCTGGTTCCTCCAGTGATGGTGGCTCGGCGCCCAATTGTGCGTTGTATCCGAGCATACCGCAGAGCTGTTGTCCCACATCATATTCGATGATATGAGTGAGGGGCCCAGCCTCGGGAGAAATATTGTTAGGGTTGTAGATGAGTCCCATAAGGTAACCCAATGTCGCCGGCATGGACACATCATTTACCATGTGGGCCATGTATCGAGGTGAATAGAATGGGACGGAGTGTTGTGGGAGTAGCCCGGAAAGGAGCGTAAGGTTTGTTCTAAGAATAGACATACTCTTTCTGAATGCCGGCGAAGAAGCTGTCTTTGCATCGACGAAGTCCTACATAGCCAATGTGATGGTCTTGCCATTATGTCACGACGACGACGATTTACTAACCTCATCGTCTTGAGAGAAGTTTCGCCTGCATTGCACGAGGTCATCCAGAATGATCTCCACATACATTTTGAGATAGTCAGCATTCTCGGCCTTGGGACCTAAAAACCAGGCGCATGCAGCGTCGTAAGTGTCTCTGAGAGAACCGGGAGCAGAGAGTGGTTCCGGCGTGGCAGGACCTCGCGTATTGTTTAACGAAAGATATGAGCTGAGCTGAGGGATCCATTTCATCATCTTGGCGGTGGAAATGGACGTTGTCGACAAACGGTGGTGCAGTACAAGTTCTATGTAGAGGGAACTTGGACAGTCAAAGGGCCAGAGTCGATATGCTTTATACCAAGGCTAGAGATCTAGGGTCCCACGATTGCAACTCCATTAGCTGGAAGGCGGACAGCCATGTGTAATGGCTGTCCGCGCGGGTACAGGAATACACTGTAGATTGAAGATGGACCGAAAAAAGTACGTGCATCCCGCGATATCGCCATCGCCAACAGGCTTGTTTATTACATAATAAGCATGGTAAGCCAATGATAAGTCAATTTAAGTCAATTCATGGCTTATTAAGCAGCATGTAGCCACCTTAAGTACGGAGTTTTCCTGATGCTCCCATGTCGTTATCGACCAAGGCAATGTGCTTCGCTATATTAGACTTTCCACAATCAAGTAGCGTGTGGTGGCATGACGAGTTTGAGTAGCCACATTATTTCCATAACAGTAACAGATTAACTCGGAGCGCCCAGTAGTACCCCCTCGGTTGGTCCTTGAATTATTTTGGATATCTCCGCGCGTTCTTCCATCCAGCAATGAGCCAGAGCTATGATAAATCAGCAGGTCTTCATCGTTTCCAGGTTTGTCCTGGCCAGAGATCTGACACGGAGAAAAATTGAGTGATCCCAGGCATGTGTTAGGGGCAGCGGCCGTCCGTTGGCTTTGATCGTGAACATTTTACTTTTTCCATGACGTTAGGCGACAACTGGGGTCTGCTGTAACATGATGTCTCTCAACCCTTTCATCGATCGGCGCGCACCTCTAACATCGTGCTATTGTCTTATTTGGAAGGTGCGAAATGTAGGTAGGGGCGACATTTTCATTGGCCATCAGGAAAACGTCGCGTTTACTTTATTAATACTTAGCTGTACTTAAATTGACTTAACACCACTTAATATACTTAGGCTAAGTTATGTCCATTCATTAATTAACTTATTTTTTGACTTACCGTGCTTATTATGTAAATAAGCAAGCTAAGCCCGTTAAGTTTTTGTGACGTTTTCCGGATGCTTCGTTATGCAAAGAAGAAAGTGTGACTAAATGGAAAGAAGACATCGGGCCATGGCACGTGGTATCAGAGGCAACTGTGAGCTCTACGATAAGCGTAGTGGCTGCGTTCATATGGACTCATCCTCGTCGATCTCTCCAATACGTCGAATCACTCTCACGCGGGATCGCCGGACCTTCGCTTCTCGGCGTCCTCGGACAAGTCT
>Ga0137358_10001619_pt1 | contig 12329 bp, 7 predicted proteins | sample Mad1_20_16metaG_FD_105551 | JGI IMG/M metagenome (GOLD analysis project Ga0137358, IMG submission 105551) | Vadose zone soil microbial communities from Angelo Coast Range Reserve, California, USA - Mad1_20_16 metaG | ecosystem: Environmental > Terrestrial > Soil > Vadose zone | place: USA... | reverse complement strand
GACTACGAGATCGTGGACGATGACAAGAAGAAGTAACACCCTCTAAACGGACGAAACAGCGATGCCGGTACGCACGCGGGACTGGTTGAAGTTCGGAACTCTGGTGGCGATCGCCTTCGTCTTCGGACTGGCGTTCGCGTCTACGCTCAACCTGCCGAAGAAGAGCGGGGCGGCGGAGACGCTGGTGGTGCCCACCCCCTCCCCCGAGGCGGCGCCCCAGCTCTCGGCGCCGGCCCTCAAGTCGGCGGGTGATTTTCAGGACGCCTTCGTCGCGGTCGCCGAGCACGTCAAGCCGGCCGTCGTGTTCATCCGGTCTCAGCACGTCGAGCGGGGCGACAACCAGCGGCTGCCGCCGGGGTTCCAGGACTTCTTCCCGAACCTGCGCCGGCGGCCGCAGGTCGAGCAGGGGTCGGGTTCGGGCTTCATCGTCTCGCCCGACGGCTACATCCTCACCAACAATCACGTGGTCGCGGGCGCCGACAAGGTGACCGTGCGACTGTACGACAAGCGCGAGTTCACCGCGAAGGTCGTGGGCACCGATCCGAACACCGACGTCGCCGTCATCAAGATCGACGCCCGGGCTCTGCCGAGCGCCGGGTTCGGCAATTCCGACTCGGCGCGTGTGGGCGAGTGGGTCCTCGCCATCGGCAACCCGCTGGGCGAGGCGTTCGCGTTCACGGTGACCGCCGGGATCGTGAGCGCCAAGGGGCGGCTGCTCGCGGGCCTGCAGCAGACGCGCTATGCGATTCAGGACTTCATCCAGACCGACGCGGCGATCAATCCCGGCAACTCGGGGGGACCCCTGGTGAACATCCGGGGCCAGGTGATCGGCATCAACTCGGCGATCGCGAGCGAAACCGGATTCTATGCGGGCTACGGCTTCGCCATTCCGATGAACCTCGCGCGTACCGTGATGGACCAGCTGGTGAAGACCGGGCGCGTGGAGCGTGCGGTGATGGGGGTCTCGATCCACGATGCTCGGCAGGAGGACGCCGACGCCGTGGGCCTGAAGCAGATCACCGGCATCGTGGTGGACAGCTACACGAGCGACGACTCACCCGCCAGGAAGGCGGGGATCCAGCCCGGCGACGTGATCGTCGCCGTGGACGGCCAGCCGGTGGATAACACGCCGCAGCTGCAGCAGCGGGTCGCGTTCAAGAAGCCGGGAGACACGGTCGAAATCACGGTCCTCCGCCAGGGTGGCGAGAAAAAGACCGTGACGGTGCGGCTGGCGCGGGCGCCGGGCGAGGCGGACAGCGAGGTCGCGGCGGTGTCGTCGAAGTCCAAGAGCGACGCGTCCAGCAAAGAGGAAATGCTCGGCATCTCTATCGAGCCGCTCACCCAGGACGACGCGCGCGACGTCCGGCTGAAGTCGGTGCTCGAGCGGGGCGGCGGCCTGGTCGTGACCGACGTCTCACCGGACGGGCCCGCCTACCAGCGGCTGCAGTCGAGCGACGATCCTGGTGGCCCCGACATCATCATCGCGGTGAACGGCGTGCCCACCCGCACGCGCGCCGCGTTCCGCGAGGCGCTGCGCAAGGTCAAACCGGGCGATGTCGTGACGCTGCAGGTGCTGTCACGCAGCCCCGACACCCCGGACGGCTGGGCCGGGCGCATCGTTCGCATCCGGGCGCGCTGAGACCGGCCCGCGAGCGGGGAGAGCGCGAGTGAACTCGCGGCTCGGCACTGTGCCGAGTCGCGGCTTCAGCCGCGGGCCACTCGGAGCATTACGCTCCCCGCGACGAGCTGCCATAACACCGGAAGGACGAAGGCGGCCTGGTCCGCCTTCGTCGTCTCCGGGAATACTACCGCGAGCCCCATTGCCACCCCGCCGGCCGCCAGGCCGGTCCTACCGAGCCAGCGGGGCAACACCTTCCCGTCGGACACACCCCAGGCAAAGAGACAGGTCGACAAGCCGAGCGCGAATCCCGCCACTCGTTGGGTCGTGAGCGCGAACGGATGGATCATGTCGAACAGGAACACCGCGCGGGTGGCGGTCATACCGGCGTCGGCGATCGTGAAGCTGTGCGCGAGGGACCACCCTGCTCCGCCCATGAACGCCACGGTCACCGTCCACGCGCCATAGGAGAACGTGCCCACGATCACGCCGGCGCGGACGGCGTTCTCCCCCGGAGTCGCCACGTGCGCACGCGCCAGGCCCACGAGCCCCGTGAGGGCCAGCGGGAAACCGAACAGGAAGGTCCAGTGGATCGCCCGCCACGCATGGCACTGCGCGATGGTGGTGAGCTGAGCAGCACCATCGCCCGTGAGATCGGGATGCAGCACGCCCGCCACCACCGCAAGCAACGCGCCGAAAAGCAGACATGACGGGTACACCAGGCGGGCGAGCATGCGCGCAATCTAGCCGTCGCTGGACGCCGCGCTATATATTGGCCGCATGCAGCTGTCCCGGATTCTGCGCGAAGGGTTTAATGGCGGCCCGATCGGCGCCGGGGGGGGCGGCGTCTGGTTCCTGATCGTCGACGTAATCGCCGGACGGCCGTTCTTCACGCCGGCCATGCTCGGCTCCGCGGTGTTCTGGGGAGTGCACGACCCCGCTCAGGTCGTCATCGAATACTCCCGCATCATCGGCTACACGATGATCCACGTGAGCGCGTTCATCATCGTGGGCACGATCGCCGCCCTGCTGGCCGCGGAAGTCGAAGTCGCCCCGCCGACGCTGTATCTCCTCGTCGTGTTCTTCGCGATCTTCGAGTTCGGGTTCTACGTCACGGTGGCGATCCTCGCGCAGCCGCTGCTCGGCTCGCTCGCCTGGTGGAACGTGGCGATCGGCAACGCCATCGCCGCCTTCGGCATGGGCTATTACCTGTGGCACGTGCACCCCAAGATCGCCGCGACTCTCAAGCTGCATCCGCTGGGGGAGACGGACGAGGGCGAATAAGACGCGGAAGGCAGAAGTCGGAACGCGGAACAGAGGAGCCAGACTCACCTGCGCTGTTCCGCGTTCCGCGTTCGAACTTCCGCGTTCTCGTGGCCTGCCAGGGCGTCAACGCACGCCGGGCCCCCTGACCTCGAACAGCGCCTCCAGTCCGCCCACCGAGCTCCCGCCCACGAATACCCGGAACTTCCCGGGCTCCACCACGAACTTCATGTTCCGGTTGTAGAGACCCAGCTCCTTTGACGTGAGCCGGAAGTCCACCGTGCGCGCTTCTCCCGGTTTGAGAGAGATCCGACGGAATCCGGCTAACGCGCGCACCGGCCGCGTCACGCTCGCTACCTCGTCGTGCACGTACAGCTGGACCACTTCGGCACCCTCGCGCGTACCGGTGTTGGTGACCGTCACGGAGACGCGCAGCGTCCCAGCGGGCGTGATGCTGGGAGTGCTGAGCCGGAGGTCCGAGTAGCCGAAAGTGGTGTAGCTCAACCCGTGGCCGAAGGGGAAAAGCGGGGTCACGGGCAGGTCGATGTACTTCGACGTGTATTTGTCGGACCCGGTGGGACGTCCGGTGTTCTTGTGATTGTAATAGAGGGGGATTTGACCCACGGAGCGGGGGAAGGTCGCCGGCAGCTTGCCGCTCGGGCTCACATCACCGAACAGTACCGCCGCGACCGCTGGGCCAGTCTCGACCCCCAGGAACCACGACTCGAGAATGGCGGGGACGTGCTCCGCGGCCCACGGTATGGTGAGCGGCCGGCCGTTCATGATGACGAGCACGACGGGCGTACCGGTTGCGTAGACGGCTTCGAGCAGCTGCTGCTGCACGCCGGGCAAATCGATGTTGGCGCGACTCGCCGCCTCCCCGCTCATGTCCCCCGCTTCCCCGAGCACCAGCACCGCGACGTCCGCCTGTTTCGCGGCCGCGACCGCGCCCGCGAACCCCGCTGTCGCGGTGTCGGTGATGCCACAGCCCTTCTCGTATACGACGCTCACGCTCCCCTCCCCGGTGCGCGCCTTGATCCCCTCGAGGGGAGTCACAGCGTCTCGCGGGTCGCCCCGCCCCGGCCACGAGCCGAGCGCCGCGACCCTGTCGTCAGCGAGGGGACCGATCACAGCGACGCTACGCACCCGCGGGCCGAGCGGCAGCAGCGACGCGTCGTTCTTGAGCAGCACGATCGACTCCTCGGCCACGCGACGCGCGACCTGCCGATGCTCGGGTGCGAGCAACACCGAGCGCTCGCGCTCGACGGTGGTGCCGTGGTAGGGATCGTCGAACAAGCCGAGCGCGGCCTTGGTCCGGAGCACGCGGCGCACCGCCTCGTTCACCACGCCTAACCGGATGCGCCCGGCCCGGACCAGCGCCGGGAGATCGTCCACATAGATCCGGCTCACCATGTCCATGTCCACGCCGGCCTCGAGCGCGAGCTTCCCCGCCTCGGCGCGCGACCCGGCCACGCCGTGATTGAGAAGCTCCGCCACCGCTGTCCAGTCGCTCACCACCAGGCCCCGGAAGCCCCACTCACGGCGCAGCAGCGTGGTCATGAGCCAGGGACTCGCCGTGCTGGGGATGCCGCCGATCTCGTTGAACGACGTCATGACGCTTCCAGCGCCCGCTTTGAGGGCGGCCTGGTACGGCGGCAGGTACACCTCGCGCAGAGTGCGCTCTGAGAGATCGACGGTGTTGTAGTCCCGGCCGCCTTCGGCGCCGCCGTAGGCGGCAAAGTGCTTGACGGTGGCGAGCACCGCGTCGGGGGCGCGCGGGTCGGCGCCCTGAAAGCCCCGCACGCGTGCCGCGGCCATTGCCGATCCCAGGTACGGATCCTCTCCCGAGCCCTCGGCGATGCGGCCCCAGCGGGGATCGCGGGCGATATCCACCATGGGCGCGAAGGTCCAGTGCAGGCCGGCCGCGGCGGCCTCTTTGGCCGCCACGTGGGCGGCCGCCTCCACGGCTTCCGGATCCCAGGAAGCAGCCTCACCGAGCGGAATCGGGAAGATGGTCCGGTAACCGTGGATCACGTCATGGCCGAAGATCAATGGGATGCGGAGCCGCGACTCCGTCACGGCGATGTGCTGCGCGTCTCGCGTCGCCGCCGCCCCCGTCAGGTTGAAGAGGCTGCCGACCAAGCCCTTGCGAATCAGCGCTAGTTGCTCGGGGCTTGGCTGATTGTCCACCGAGAGCTGGTTGAGCTGGCCCAGCTTCTCTTCCAGAGTCATGCGGGCGAGGAGGGAAGTGATCTTCCGCTCGGTGGCGGGGGTTTGCGCCGCGAGGGTCGCCGGGACGCCGCGGCCCAAGGCGAGCATTCCGACAATGCACAGGGTGTGGCGAAGGCGCATCGGGGTCATGGAGATCACGCGGTGAATGGTGGAGGAACGGGTGAAAAGTAGAGTCCCAATCTATGCGATCGTTGTGTCTTGACAAAGTTCCCGCCGCGCGTGATAACGGTGGCAACGGAGGAGTCCACCATGAGAGTCTTTGTTCTGTTGCGGCACGCGGGCCTGCTCATGCTGCTGGGCGGAGTGCTGGCCGTCTCGCTCGCCCGAAACGCTCCGGCGCAGACGAGCACCGGGAGCATCCGGGGATACGTGACCGACTCGAGCGGCGCGGCGATCGCGGGCGCCCGCGTCACCGCGGTGAACAACCAGACGTCGGCGCAGCGCGAAGTCACCACCCAAAGCAACGGCTTCTACGCGGTCCTCGGCCTCGTGCCGGCCGAGTACGAAGTGACCGCCCGCCAGATCGGCATGGCGCCCCAGAAGCTGCGCGTGCGGGTGTTGATCGGTGAGGTGTTCCCGTTGGACTTCAAGCTCGCCGCCTCGGCGATTCAGGTCGAAGGGGTGGCTGTGGTTGCGGCAGCCGTTGGCGTGGAGATGCGCACGTCGGAAGTCGCGACCAACGTGACGCAGCAACAAATCGCAGCGCTCCCAAGCCCGAGCCGGAACTTCCTCGACCTGGCAGCGCTCGCCCCTGGCGTCACGGTGTCAAACGATGGGATCAATAGCACGTCGCGCACCTTTTCGGCGGGAGGGCAGAGCGCGAACACGGTCAACATCTTCGTTGACGGCACGAGCCTCAAGAACGACCTGACCGGTGGAGGAGTCACGGGACAGGACGCGAGCAAAGGCAATCCGTTCCCGCGGAGCGCCATCCAAGAGTACCGCGTCATCGGCCAGAACTTCAAGGCGGAGTACCAGAAGGCATCGAGCGCGATCATCACGGCGACCACGAAGTCCGGCGGCAACGAATGGCATGGGAACGCGCTCTTCGGTTATCAGAACAAGGATTTCGTTGCACTCGACTCACTGCAACGTAAGGCCGGCATTACCACGAAGCCCGATTACACGCGATCGCTCGTGAGCCTCAGTCTTGGCGGCCCCATCCAACGGGATCGGTTGTTCTTCTTCGGGTCGTACGAGGGGAATTACCAGAACCGGACAAGCCTCGTGAACTTCCCTGTGCCGGCGACGGGGTTTCCAGCGCTCGATACTGTCAACGTCAGACAGTACAACGGGAATTTCAAATCGCCGTTCCACGAGACCATGCTATTCGGGAAGGTCAACTATGCCATCGACCCGAAGTCTTCGGCCGAGCTGAGCTTCAGCACGAGGCACGAAACCGATGTGCGCGACTTCGGCGACCGGAGCCACAACTGCCCGGAAGATATGTGTGCATTCTCGGAAGCGGTGAACTTCGCGCAGGACGTCTCGATTGGACAGCTACGGTACAACCGCTATGCCGGTGCGTGGCTCAACGAAGCGAAGGTGGACTATTCGCGCTTCCGTCGGCAGCCGAGCCCCGATACACCCGGCCTACCTGCCCGCGTGTACTCGTACAGAGACGCCAGCAGCGGCAACATGACGAACAACTTCATCGGGAGCAACCTCAGCATCCAGGACTTCACCCAAAAGCGCCTCGGTTTCCGCGACGACCTCACGTACTCCCATGGCGGGCAGCACGTGTTCAAAATGGGCGCCAGCGTGGACCTCGTGTCGTATGACGTGTTCAAGGGGAACGACGAGACGCCACGGTTCGCCTATCGCGACAGCGTGAACGGACAGTCCTATGCCTTCAGGAATCCCTACGAACTGAGGTACGGCACCGGCAACGCAGCGCTGAACAAAAATAACCAGGAGATCGGTGCGTACGTGCAGGACGACTGGAGCCCCACACCCAGGTTGACGATCAACGTCGGCATCCGGTGGGACTTCGAGACGAAGATGATGAACTACGACTACGTGACGCCGAAGAATGTGGTCGACACGCTCACCCGCTACAATGACTCTCTCCCCGTGCCGCTCGACTTGAGCCGGTTCATCAGTACGGGCAGCAACCGAAAGCCCTTCTACGGCGCTTTCCAACCCCGCATTGGGTTCTCATACAGTCTGGACTCGGACAACAAGACGACGATCTTCGGCGGCTTCGGGATCTACTATGACCGCACGCTTTTCGACGTGTCGGTGGACGAGACCCTCAAGTTGACTCACCCGACGTTCACCATCAACTTTGCCCATCCCGACTCGACCCCTGGCCCGGGCCAAGTGGCCTGGAGCAACGCGTACCTGACTGCCGACAAGGCCACCCTGGACGCCCTCGTGCACACGCAGGGCGTCCCCGAAGCGTGGCTGATCGACAAAGACGTGAAGGTGCCAAAGTCGCGGCAGTGGAACGTGGGGATCCGCCGTATCCTCGGCAGCTTCGCTGTTTCGGCCACCTACGCGGGCGTGCGGGGCGTGGACCAGCTGGCGCTCAACTGGGCCCAGTTCGCCCTCAACCCGAACGGGTCCTGCTGCAAGAGCTTCAACATCGGCGCTCACGGTTTCAGTAACTTGATTTACTCGACGAACGACGCGAAGACGTGGTACGATGCGTTGCAGATTACCATCGACCGTCCGTATCGTCGGTCTACCGAGAACTTCGGTTGGGGCGCAGGTCTGGCGTACGCCTACGCCACCCGGTCGGTGCAGGGTCAGGACAATCTCGGCGACCTGTTCGACTTCCCGAACACTATCGGTATCCCGAAACATCCGGCCAATGACGAGAAGAGCCGAGCCGTGGCCAATTGGATCGTTGACCTGCCATATGCCTTCGGCATCCAGTTCAGCGGTCTGATCACGCTGGGCAGTGGCAACCACCGGGATGTGGGCGGCCCACCGCGATTCAACCCGACCGGTTACATCCGCGGAGGTTTTACGCCGCCGCAATACAGCTTCATCATCCCCAACGCGTGGGCGTACCGAACGGTCGACGTCCGGCTGCGCAAGGACTTTCCGAACATCTCGGGCACGACGTTGGGCGTTACGCTGGACGTCTTCAACGTGTTCAACTACACAAACCTCGACTATCCCAACTTCAACAACGGCAATCCGGATCCGAACGGCTTGCTCAGCGATGGCCGTCGGGCGCAGATCGGCGTAGAGTACAATTTCTAGACACTGACCCGGGGCGGGCCGCCGGTGCACACAGCACCGGTGGCCCGCACCAGGGGACTGCAGCGATATTCTCCCCACATGACGCGTAGGATACCGGTCGCCGCCGCTCTCGCCGCGACGATCCTCACGGGGTGCGGTGTCAACCACTCCGAAGGCCCGACGCCGCCCGATTCGGCCCGCGCCGCCGCGTTTCTCGACACGCTCGAGGAGCGCACCTTTCATTACTTCTGGGATCTCACGAACACCCAGAACGGCCTGACGCCGGACCGGGCGCCGTCACCGTCGTTCTCGAGTATCGCAGCCGTCGGCTTCGCCCTCACCGCGTACCCGATCGGTGTCGAGCGCGGCTACATCACGCGCGCGCAGGCGGCCCAGCGGACCGTCACGACGCTGCGCTTCTTCTGGACCGCGCCACAAGATTCCGCCGTCTCGGGCTCCACCGGCTACCACGGGTTCTTCTATCACTTCCTCGACATGAGCACGGGGCACCGCTTCCAAAACGTGGAGCTGTCGACCATCGATACCTCCCTGCTGCTCGCGGGGATCCTGCTGTCCCAGTCGTACTACGACGGCGCCGATCCGGTCGAAACCGAGATCCGCCGGCTCGCCGACTCCATCTATTTCCGGGTGGACTGGAACTGGGCACAGGCGCGGCCGCCCGCGGTGAGCATGGGCTGGCACCCGGAAGGCGGATTCATCCCCACGGATTGGGTCGGCTACAACGAGGCGATGATTCTGTACGCCTTGGCCCTCGGCTCGCCCACGCACCCCGTCGACTCCGCCGCCTGGAACCGGTGGGTGAGCGGCTATCAGTGGGGCCCGTTCCGGGGGCAGGATTACGTGCAGTTCGGGCCGCTGTTCGGCCACGAGTACTCGCACGTCTGGATCGACTTTCGCGGCATTCAGGACGCCTTCATGCGGGGCCGGGGCATCGACTACTTCGAGAACTCGCGCCGCGCGACCTACGCGCACCGGGCGTACGCCGCCGCCAATCCCATGGCGTGGAGCGGCTACAGTAGCCAGATCTGGGGGCTCACCGCCTCAGACGGCCCAGCCAACGCGACCCTGGTGCTCAACGGGCGATCGCGGCAGTTCCATACGTACTGGGCGCGAGGGGTGTCGCAGTTCGAGTCGAACGACGACGGCACCCTCGCCCCCACCGCCGCCGGCGGCGCGGTGGCATTCGCCCCCGAGATCGCCATCCCCGCGCTCCTCGCCATGCGCGAGACGTACGGGTCTCACCTGTTCTCGACCTACGGTTTCCGCGACGCGTTCAACCCCACCTTCACCGCCACGGGCGCCCCGGTGGAGCGCGGCACCGTGGACCCCACGCTCGGCTGGTTCGACATCGACTACCTGGGTATCGACCAGGGGCCGATCGTCGCGATGATCGAGAACTACCGCACGGGACTGATCTGGCGGCTGATACGCAGCAACGCGCATATCGTCCAGGGACTGTGCCGGGCGGGTTTCACGGGAGGGTGGCTCGCGGGTAAGTGCCCTCCGTGAGGATGCCGCGCCTCGTTCTTCCCAGGCTCAAGCCTGGGCCCGGCACGACACTGTCCTTAAGGGCACCGCTTCACCGGGCCCACCCTTCAGGGTGGGAATACCGACTTGTGGTCGGGCTCATGGTCGTCGCCGCCGTCGCCGTCCCGCGGCTCTCCGCCCAAGCTTCCGGCACCCGGACCTACTGCAATCCCCTGGACATCGAGTACCGCTACAGCCTCAAGCAGGTCGATCAGAAGATCTCGTACCGCGCGGGCGCGGACCCCGTCATCGTCAATCACAAGGGTGCGTACTACCTCTTTGTGACCAACTCGGGCGGGTGGTGGCGCTCCACGGACCTGGGTCGCTGGCGGTTCGTGACGCCCGACCGGTGGCTCGACGGGGACATCAACGCGCCCGCCGCCCTGTCGGTGCGGGACACGATGTACCTGTTCCCGTCGGCCTTCGAGCCCGCGCCGCTCTTCTTCACGACGACGCCGGAGACCGGGCATCTCGAGCTCCTCACCCCGCTCATGCCGGAGCTCCCGGGAGCCCAGGGACCGTGGGACCCGGACATCTTCCACGACGCGGATACCGATCGGTGGTACATGTACTTCGGCTCCTCGAACCTGTACCCGATCTACGGGATCGAGCTCGATCCCCGCCGTCGCCTGGCGTATATCGCGCGGGCGCGCGAGCTATTGAAGCTTCGTCCCGCGGAGCATGGATGGGAGCGCTTCGGTCAGGATCACCGCGATACCATCACGTCGTTCATCGAGGGCGCCGCGATGACCAAGTACCGCGGCAAGTACTACCTGCAGTACGCGGCGCCGGGCACGGAATACAACGTCTACGCGAACGGCACCTACATCGGTGACAACCCGCTCGGCCCCTTCACGTACGCGCCGTACAACCCGATCGCCTACAAGCCGGGTGGGTTCGTCCAGGGCGCCGGGCACGGCAACACCTTCCAGGACAACTTCGGTAACTACTGGAACACGGGGACGCCGTGGGTGGCGGTGAACTGGAACTTCGAGCGCAGAATCGCGATGTTCCCGGCCGGGTTCGACGGCGACGACCAGATGTTCGTCAACACCCGCTTCGGCGATTTCCCGCACTATCTGCCCACGGAGAAATGGACCGATCGCAACGCGCTGTTCACCGGTTGGATGCTCCTGTCCTACCGCAAGCCGGCCACCGCGTCCTCGGTGCAGGATACGTTCGTGGCCGCGAACGTGACCGACGAGAATCCGCGGACGTTTTGGGTGGCGCGGCGCAACGCCCCGGACCAATGGCTGACGATCGACCTGCAGGGAGTGTTCGACGTGAAGGCCGTGCAGGTGAACTACACCGACTACCAGTCGAACATCTTCGTTAACGACTCGACGGTCTACACGCGGTTCCGCATCCGCGGGTCGGTCGACGGCAGGAAATGGCGGCTCCTGGCCGCCTTGAGTCGCGAAACCCGCGACCGGCCCAACGCCTACATCGAGCTGCCCGCCGCGGTCAAGGCACGATACATCCGGTACGAGCATGTGTACGTCGCGGCTCCCAACCTCGCCATCAGCGACCTCCGGGTGTTTGGTAATGGCGCCGGCAGCGTGCCGCCCGCGCCCCGCGGCCTGGCGGTGCGCCGCGACAGCGATCCCCGCAACGCGTTCATCACCTGGGAGCGAGTGCCGCAGGCGGTGGGCTACAACGTCCTGTGGGGCATAGCGCCCGACAAGCTGTATCAGACCTATCAGGTGTTCGCCGATCGAGGCGATACGCTCGAGCTACGGGCCCTGACCGTGGGACAAGGCTACTACTTCGCGGTCGAGGCATTCAACGAGAATGGGGTGTCGAGGCCGGGTGAAGTCGTGTTCGTGAAAGGACAATGATGAAGCGGATTGCGGTGCTGACGAGCGGGGGGGACGCGCCCGGGATGAACGCGGCGCTCCGCGCCGTCGTGCGCGTGGGCGTGTCGAGCGGGCTCGAGGTGGTCGGTGTCCGACAGGGCTACACCGGGCTGATCGCGGGCCAGCTCCAGCCGCTCGGGCCCCGCGACGTGGCCAGCATCATACACGTGGGCGGCACCATGCTCGGCAGCGCCCGGTGCGCGGAGTTCCGCACCCCCGAGGGGCGGAAGTGCGCGCTGCAGGTGCTCGAACAGGCCGCGATCGATGGGCTGGTCGTGATCGGCGGCAACGGCTCGCTCTCGGGCGCCCACGCGCTGTCGCAATCCGGGTTCCCCGTGGTGGGCGTCGCCTCGACCATCGACAACGACTTGAACGGCGCGGATATCACCATCGGTGTCGACACCGCCCTCAACACGGCGCTCGAGGCGATCGACCGCCTGAAGACCACCGCCACCTCACACCAGCGCGCCTTCGTGGTCGAGGTGATGGGACGCTCGCACGGCTATCTGGCGCTGATGGTCGGCATTGCGGGCGGCGCGGATGTGATCGTCATTCCCGAGGTGGAAAGCGATCCCGACACTGTGGCCGCGGCGCTGCGGGACGCCTACACTCGCGGCAAG
>Ga0137358_10001618_pt1 | contig 12331 bp, 14 predicted proteins | sample Mad1_20_16metaG_FD_105551 | JGI IMG/M metagenome (GOLD analysis project Ga0137358, IMG submission 105551) | Vadose zone soil microbial communities from Angelo Coast Range Reserve, California, USA - Mad1_20_16 metaG | ecosystem: Environmental > Terrestrial > Soil > Vadose zone | place: USA... | reverse complement strand
ACCTAATCCCAGTACCGAAACGATGCCCGCGCCGGCCCTTGACAAGCGGAGTGACCCGTCCTCAGTCGAGAACCCTCTTGATGTTTGATGACATGCAAGGCAGAAGAAAGATCACCATCGTCTTGTTTCCACTGTGTATCGTAATCACGTGTGCATCGTGCCTTATACTCTTCAAATCGGAGGTCTTGTAGAATTTCCTTGAGTCCCCGAGATGATCCGGTCTGTCATATACTATCACTTAATCACGTCGTCACCTTGCTCATCACGGATGTCCTGTGAGAAAGGCGGTACAAGTGGTGTGGAAAGAAAAGGCTGAATGGGGAGGACGCACCCGCACGCACATTTACGCCTTTCGTGGTTCGGTGAACAGGAAGAACCGGATGCCAGTGATGCAAGTGGACTCGGAAAAAAGAACCCTATTTTGACTTCTACCCTGATTCACTCCAATCATGGCCCGTCAACAGCGTCTAACGGAAACGAATTGCCGACAATTGAATCACTACCCGAGACCGGAGAAGAGCCTGAGCCTGAGTTGACCTGCCTCGACTCGATCGACTCGATCACACAGTCTAATAAGAGTCAGCGGGCACACAGCACCGCGCTTGATCGAGTTAGATCAGATCAATTCTGGTAGTTGCGTTTCTTCAGGAGATTTCCGCTCGAGATTTTCAACGACTGCGACCCAATCGGCATGAGAGTTTCCTCTCGACTCTCGAGACCTGATTGTAGGGATTCCGGATTGAGTTGGAACTAGATTCATTACAGCGAAGTTGGCGGCCCCGAGATTTCCCACGACGGCACCGTCGTGTACAAGCTCGAAGCGAAGTTGACACCCGTGGTCCCCACATCATGTCCGAATGGGTGGCTTGGCACTGGAGTTACCCACCGCGTATGGTACATGCCAACGTTCAACATTTCAAGCTGTCCTCCCAATTCAGTCGAGGCCGTCCAAGTTTCAGAGATACAAACCCTAATATGATCATCATCACGGTCGACTGGAGTGATGCCCTACTAAGCGCACGGGAACCAGACGGAAACTAGAGTCCGGACCCACTTTCCAAGAGACGAAGAAGGCATGAGTGTACGCTTCGCCAGCGTACCGGGCGCGGCTGCAATTTTTTTAGAAGCTAAAGGAAAGAGGGGTTGCCAGGTTGCATGCCAAGTTCATGCTATCAGATCGTCAGCTGTGAAATTTCCTTTCTAAGCAAAAGCGCAACCTGGAAAAGTAGTGCCTGCCATTGTTCCGTTTCCGAGCTGTTGGCGTATGAGCGATATTCTGGGCTTTCGAGCGTGAAGCCTGTACCCTCTACGGCCTCTATGGCCTATAGGAACCGTCCCTGAATTCAAACTTCTTGTTGGTACCTGAGTCCAATGACTATTAATTGCGCCCAAACCCGGCTTCCTGAAGCGGTATACAGTATTCGAGACATTCAAGCCAAAAGTTTGGCTTAATCCCTTGGCTGGTAGCATCTGTAGCGATGGGTTGCTACTCAGACAGAATACCACATTTGTGGTGTAGGTAGGTTAAATATATATGTGAACTTGTCGTGCTCTGATACTGTATGCTCGGAGGTACTCTGGCGCAAGGAACAAGATTCAGGATCCACGCCAAACAGTGTTCCCACGCACGAAGTAATTCTGGCCAATACGAGGACGTTGTCGGATCACGAGAACTGATACTTGTTGATGTGGAATGGCGTACTGTATGACTATGACGACGCCAAAGTCCTGTAGACGTCGATTTAGCTTCGGAAAAGTTTTCACCTCGAATGATTGATGCTGAGGCTGGAATGAGGAAGAACACGAGCCACGCCTGAAACAGTGCAAATTACCACCGTGGGTTTTTATACGACATCATTCATACAGCCAGGAACAAAGGGCGGAGGGCAATCTGAGTACAACATCCTAAGGAGGAAACTTAGAAATTACCAACAATGGACGGGAACTGTGAGCGTGCGACGACACGAAGTGCTGTCGGGGAATCGTGGTGGTGCGTGAAGCTTCCTCACGGAAGCGGCCCCATAACATTAAGGGATAACTGAACCGGAGACAGGAGGTGTAACAAGAATGAAACTGTGGCCGCTGCCAACAGGCTGAAATTGCCCTCTTCAATGTCAATATCGTGCTGATAGTGGTTGGGCTTCTGTAGTGCTGGGAAAGGGAGACATAGTCGTTGAATCTATGTCGGGTAGACTGCTTGATCTAGACCGTCGCATGGTTCGTGTGGGTCGTGAGGAAAGAACAATAGCTGCTGTGGGAAGTTTGGGAGCAACTTCAAGTGATGCTAGTTCCGTGTCCTCTGTATGTCCCAGAGGGGAACTTTCTTGTGCCATCCGAGGTATGGTACTGGTATGAACTGGCGGAGAGGAGATTGAAACCACAGAAAATGGAGGTGGTAAGTCCGAAGGGTCCGTATCATGCATAAAAACGGGAAGGATCGCCCCCGTTGACGGGTATGTGGACTGGAACGGCAGCGGTGTTTGGTGAAACATTTCAGTGGATGACAAATCTGACTGTGTCGTGACAGAAGACCCCTCTGGAGGACCAACATATGGTGGTGGTGCATTCGATGGAGCTCTCGGGAAGTATCTCGGGAGCAGCGATGGATTCCCAGAAACGTCCGAATGAATAGACTGAGTTTCGACCTGACGATCTCTGTCTTGCATCTGTCGCCGTGAGATGCTGCGGCGAGGCCGAAAGAAGCAAAACTCGAGACAGGCAACAAATATCACAATCACAGCGATAGATCCTCCTACCGCGCCAGCGATGGCTACGATATTAAGCTTGTGTGCACTAATTTTAACACGTGAATAAAGATGGAAAGGAGAGATAAATTTGTAAGTGACAATGTCCTCGTAGAGAACAGAAACACAACTCACTCTGCGGAGGGTGCCTGGCTGTGTGTGGGACATGAACCCGAGTCCGAGCATTCTGTACGGGTCACCACATAGTAATCGAACAGAAGAACTGAGTTGGGCCCGAGGTTGACCAAAAGAGTGTGTGTAGAGTCCGACAGTCCCCCTCGTGAGAATACAGAAACCTTAGGCTGGAAGCCGCGATTGGTCGTCGAGCCACGATGGAGAAAGCTGCCTGCGGGCTCGGAATCAAGGGTAAAGGTGAGATTCATGAGCGTTGGCGGGCTATCGGCATTGGGTGGTGTTCCCAGAGGGAGAATGCAATATAGGTAGATGGCTGATCCTAGAAAACTGGTCAAGGACGATCGTTGGTGAAGAGACGAGACAGACCAGTGAAATTGAGTTGAAATGAAACGGGAAGATCGTGAGAGGAGTCAGGAGCGGCGCGTCTCTCGTCACTCAGGTCGTTTCTCCTCTTTGACGTACTCTCCGCGGATGCGCCGTCGCTTCTTCGTCTTCCACCGGCACTGTTGGTGCCACTCACGTTGGGTGTTGGTGGGATGTGGAGACCGTGGTGCCAGGTTTTATTATAAGCAATTGACAGGGAAGGTGGGGTCAGGCAGCCTGCACATTCTGACGTATTCCCACTGAAGAACCATGCAGCAAGTGGCTCATAAATGATCGAAGGATCCGTGTCGTCGACGGTGACGTTAACCTGGCCCGCCTCAGCAAAATACGGCCGGCCGAGGAGAGAAAAGCCTAAGGGGAGGAAGAGGGCATAGAACGCGGTCCTAATAATCCAAATCACTGGTATGTCAGGCTGAACGTTGTCCAACCGAGAAGCGGGTACTCACAGCATCTCTGGGGATCGTCAGAAGGTCGTAAGGAAAAAAAAAAAACAGCCAAAATCTGTCCAAGTGGCACGTGCGTAAATCGCAACACGCGAGGGAAAGAAAGGGACGGGATGAGAACAAGCGAGGACAGGACATTTTAATACGCCACTCTATTAGAGTTTGACAGTGAGGGTACCCACGACTTTGGGCGAGTAGTTCGATCGAAAAAACGCATTTGTGCAGGTTTCAGCATGTCGAACCAGGCGAAATGGGCGCGACAGGAGAATGGCCAGCTCCGAGCGATCACGATGTCGTTACCGCCGGTGATCCATTGTGGGGGTGTTTGGCTCAGAGTCGTGTATAGCCAACTAGCTTCGTCGTTACTGCGGTCTGTGGGAGACTGTCGGTACTAGTGCCATGAGTGTGCCATGAAGCCAATTCATTTTACTGTAGTGGTGGCGGGAGTAGTGCGGCAGCCGAGACAAGCCGCTTACCCAAACCCTCTCCAGGTCATCCATCCACATCCATAATCTCGACATCACGTCTCGAGCCCTCCCGTGCGTCTCTCCCCGCCCCCCAAACTTATTTGTCAGTGACACAGCACCTCGGCTCGCCTTTCTATGCAGTCACAGCTTCGATGCCATGATATTGCAAAAGTACTCAAGATCCGTCGACGGCACTATACCAGTCGCTGCTTTGCTTTATGACGAGGAGGAGAACTACGCCAGTCAAGACAACGTCGGCATTTATGACGGGTACGGCTCCTTCATCGATCTTTCCCCCAATGTCTCGACTATCACTTCGTGTCTTATTCCGTCGTCCGGGACATTCTCTCCGAGCGTCCAACATTCTGAATCCCCATTCTCGTTTTAATTTTTCCGTCTGTTTGACTCGGCGCAGGTGCAGAAATCGCTCTCGTATCCTCCGAGGGGCAGATTCCTGGCTCTGACCTCTCTGTAGCCTCAATTGTAGGCTTGCAGCCTGCCGATTTCCGCCCTTCCGTGTGCCATCATCATCGTCCTCATCTCTCCCACATCCTGACTGATGTCTTAGTTTTCAGAAATCTCCCAATCACCAGAATGGCACGATTTCCGTTACAAGCCATCGGCTATTCTATATCGATGCCGCCAAGCCCCACTCGCGATCCTTTTCCCTTGACCTGTCGAGCGTCGTCAGGACCCAGCATTATACAGGGCTCTTCACATCATCGCCCAAAGTTACAGTCTACTTGACCCCAGAAGCACCTGCCGTAGAGGATGGCCACGAAACCGACGCAAATTGGCAGTGCGAAGTATGTGACTATCGCAACCCGCCAGGTGCGGGCCCGACGGGCGCCAAATGCGCGCTTTGTGGTGTTCCACGCCCCAAAGCACTTTCTACTACGCCGACGCCACCTCGAGCAGCCTCTGCGCCACCATCATCAACACATCTATCCCCTTCTTCCCCAACTCCCCCTGCTAGTCAAGCGAAGGAAATTGCATGTCCTGCGTGCACTTTCCTTAATCGTCCCTCGCTAGCAGAGTGCGAGATCTGCGGGACGGCACTTCCCCAGGCAGCTTCCGTTTCGTCACGTCCCGAGACCCCGAGACCTGAAGGAGCTGGCGATGACAGTGCAATAGTGAAGTTGAGCTTCCGTCGAGGCGGCGATAAGGCGTTGTACGCAACCCTCAAGCGCAGCATCCTAGGGAGAGCTTGGCAGGTTAGTGTATACTCCTAGAAGTGTGCAACAGAATAGCTGATCCTTGAGCCGCCCAGACAAACTCAGTCGCCCAAAGAGCCACCTCATCGAACACAGAACGTTTCGGCATTGGTAAGTAGCAGCACGGCTTCTTTTTATCGTTCTTTGGGGCTGAGAGCGAGCACCGTTAGATGGCCTTGTCCGTGGGGTAGAGTCATCTGCGCAATCAGCACAACTCGACATGAATGATGCGTTGAAGGATCTCGATGCACTGATGATCAAGGCTCGGGAGATGGTACGCCTGGCCGGGGAGTTGAATGACCGGCTGACCGCCGTGACTGATCTCAACGTGTCGTCTGGTGGAGCGGAACCAGAAACGGCAACGTTCATACGCTCATCACTGGCACAGCTTGGTCTACGAATGACGGATGTACCGGTCACTTTGGACATGGCCCGCGACGAGAAGCGATGGTACGAGCAACTTGCGCGGGAACTTGCCGCTGTGCTGCAGGGTTCCGGTGGGAAGAACGGAGCTGGAATGATGGGGGATCGTGGCATCATACCTCTAGACGAAGTCTGGGGTGGATGGAATCGCGCGAGGGGAGTAGGTGAGGTTGCCTACATTCTTCCTCATACACTTTGCTGGGTTCTGAAATACATGCGCATTCGTAGCTCTCTTGACACCCTCGCAATTTTTACAGGTACTGCCTCATTTACCGGCATATACGGATCCAATAATTACGGAACGTACATTCCACGCAAGCGGCCTACGTGTGCTACACACGCCCACCTACACACCGGCCGCCTTCGCTGCCCGTCTTCATGGGATGTTGCTCTTATCGGGTGCTCGCACTACGCTGGAGATTGCGCAAGAGGAAGTCGTTCCTATTGGCCTTGCCTCTGAGATGGTGGACGAGGCCGAGGCTCAAGGCGTAGTGTGTCGTGATGAGGCAGAGCACGGCGAGATTCGTTGGTGGATGAACGTCTTTCAAGGATACGTGTGGGACGGACAGGACACGTGATAGTATCACCTTCGCCTAGAGACTCGCACGTTGGTTGCATGATTGCTATGCACGGACTCCTCGGCTTAATCGGGCTTCGGCGGTGGCAAGGATTGAACGTCATTGTCAGAATGCGATGCAGAAAGATTATGAACAGGCCTGAGCGCATCATCAATTTAACTGATACAGGGGTGTATGGATGTGCCCATGAGGAAAAGTAGGAGGTACGATGCCGTGAGCGCTGATGATATTCGATAACCCGCGGGTGAGATAACGTTGTCGTGTTCAAGCCCAGACAGATGTAATAGAACACCATGGCAAAAGATCCGTTGTATCAAGTCAAATCTCAAAGATTGATGGGTATCTGACATGATAATTGGTGGTGGTGTGGGGATGGGAAAATCTGCTCGAGGTGGCGGACAAATACCTGAATGCCGAGAGAGGACCGGTTTTGGATTCCTGGGTGGAAGTGGTGTAGAATTGACACGTACCCCAGAACTCAGGTCCACGAGGTTACGCCCAAATCCCCAGCCTTATCATATATCTCTTTTTATTATTACTGTTTTGTTCACATGTCCATTAGAATGGATCTAGAAGTAGAAGGGACTGTCCGCCACTGGCGCAAACAAAAAGAAAAAGTGTGATGTGACTGAACACGTTTGTGCTCTTCGGAACTTTCTTACTGTAGTGCCAAGACAAGAAGATTCACTTTCTTCTCCCGCCCGCTTAGCAAGGTTCCCCCCACTGGCTTCTCCTCCTCCTCCCCCGGGTATCCCGAGGGGAGTCGTAGAAAGGCAGGGCACGGGTCACCGTTTATCCCAGGATCCCCGGATCCAGGGCGAGAGTTCGCTCTGATCCGCACCGCACCGCACCACCGCACCGCATGGCACGACAACAACAAACAACAATTTTTGTCGAACGGTGATCTTGGCGATTGTTCGATACGGTGGCTGGCTAACTGACAGATTGTCATGATTCGAGCTGAGCTGTTATTGCCTACCCTCTCTGCCTGGGTGGTTGGTTGGTCCTCGGATTTGATTGTCACAAGTTTATGTCAATTGTCGTTATGTTCCTTGTCTCCCCCCCCCCTATCATCAGATGGTGGGACGACACGACGTTCGGAACTTGAAGGCGACCCGAAAAGGTCAACCAACATTTCTAAATTAATTTTTTTTTTCCGTTGGGGTTTGAATTGAAAAAGAAAAGCTTGATGAGGGGAGCGCGGCGGGGCCCGCAGCCCTGAGCTGGACTTTTCTTGTCCTCGGAGGCGGCCGGCCGGCAATAAGTACACTATTTGCCAATCTTTTTGTTTGTCCGTGATCCCGTGCGCGTGCATCATGCATGGCGAAAAAAAAAACCCCCGCGTTGCGCCCGTCAGAAACTTTTCCGACGTGACGCTATACTCTTACGAGTTGCACGATGGGCGCCGTAGTGCTGCGTCGTGCTGCCCACGTTCATCAGAGCCACCGCCTATCAAAAACAGGGACCACGAGGAGGGCCGGGCGGAAGCAGATGGGAGGAGGTCGTTGGGCGGATGTACTGCAAGGGATGGCCGGATGCAGAAAAAAAGCCCTGAAGAAAGGGCATTCGTGACCGGCCAGCGCAGCGATCACCGCCGCTCTAACTTGGCCCATAATATGCATAATATTCCGCATATTCGCATGGGAAAGCATCACAAGACGATGACGTGCTCGGGACTCTTGACGGATGGCGCAGGGGAGGGAATGATTGACGTGTGGACGAGATCAAAAAATCAAAATAAATACATAAAATACCTAGCAAAAAGCCCTTGGTCCCAATGGAAGAGCACACCCACCCACACCGCCAAACTTTGTATTTCGGAGACAGTAACAAGCCGACTTCTGTAGAAGCCATCAGTGTGGGCTCCCATGAGGTCCGCGTGACCCACGCCACTAATTGCGATTACGTGAATCGACCTGGTTCTAGGCATGCGGTTCAATGCGTGCAGAGATACGGGGAGACGGAATAGGCATGGTACCAAGTTGCCCGTTGTCAACCACGATAATGAGGTCAGAAGGCCGACTAACCCGGAACATTGCTATACGAATAAATTGTGTTAAGAAATTAAAACAGGCTGGATTAGGTACTACATCATCAAGGGATAATACACGTGAGGGGCGAGGCGAACGTGGCTGCGTAGACGTAGTTGCGTAAAAAGACAGTTACGTGCAAAGGATGGGGATGAAATAGCGAGCGAGACAAGGAAAGAAAATGGTGAATGAGTGGAAAATGCAGTACAGTAGCAGACGACGCCTCGTAATCGTGAATCGATGGTAGGGATGACAGGAAACAGGGAGCTATTGCGGTGGTGCGTATATGTATACGAAATGATGCGACAACAAAAAGCACAACGATCCAAAGGATGCGAACTAGCGCGAGAAGAAAATGAATAGATAAAAGCCACCGAATTCGAATGAAGGGGGCTTGAAAGAAGATTAGACGGGTTACCTACCCGCATTAGTAGTGTATGATATGGAATTATCGACAATTGTGGACCACAAGGAGACAGATGCGAGAAATTACGGGGGCGATATATAATATTAAGATTGATTATGGATGTGAATAAAGTACTCTTCGTTATGGCGATTGACTTGATTGCAGTTGAAGTTCACATGACAACTTGTTGCGGCTCCCCATGGTTGGCAGTGAAGAAGTCGGGTGCCGCATGGGCTTGATAGAAAGGATCGGTCTGGGGGTAGGAAGACTCCGGAACGGTGGAAGACGCCTCCGTCAGGTAAAGACCATCGTAAGAGCTTGGATCGCAGGAGTTGGTAAGCTCAAAGCCCATCGAAGTCGTGGCAATTGGGGCAAAGTTTGTTGGCCCCTGCACTGGTTCATCCGCAGCACGTGGGATCCTTGACTGATGCAATGGCGTGGGTTCCAATGGGATGTGGTACCCTGCGGGACTTGAGCGGGTGGAACTGTTCGGCGCATGTCCAGAAGCCATTGCACCCGCATATGGGTGGTAACCCCTGGGGGCGGGGCTAGCCGGGCGATAATCAGACATAGAGGCTGCAGTTATTGGCCGTCTGATATGCTCCCCGTTCTGAGCAAGTGATGGAGTTACGCTACGATGACGCCTGATGGGACCGGAACCCGATGGTTGCGAGTGTTCTAAGCTCTGATTGTATAGCGACGGCTGTTCGAACGCAGATTTATGGGGTGGCGCAGAGACAGGAGTGTACGAACCAGCCACGCGGCTGGAGTATGAAGGATAGTGTGCCGACGGACCGTTAATCTGTTGCGTCACCTGCGCAGGCGATGCTTCCGGACTGCAGAATCCCGGGCTCGGCAGGGGTGTGGTCTGCATACACCAGGGTGATGAAGTGCCTACGGCGGAATAACCACTCTGCTCCCGCGTGCCTGGCTGCGCAAACTGGACATTGGGCATTGATGATGGGAAGATATCGTGCGCAGTTCCGTGCACACCCGTTGCCACAGAGGGAAGAAGCCCCTCATCAGGAAGCTCGCCCTGTACCTCGACTTCAACCATCCGAGCAGACGCGTAGGCCGCAAAGTCGCTGTCGTCACCGTCCAATTGGTCTAGCCCCTCCATATCTGCATCGGACTCTTCATCGCCGAATAAACCCGAATCGAAAGCCGATGCGCCCGTGTCACTTGAGCGGGTATGAATGCGCGCATGCTGAGTAAGGTTATCTGAACGAGAGAAACGCTTGCGACAGATTGGACATTGGTATGGGCGTTCCATGGTATGCGTGCGCATGTGCCGCTTAAGATGCTCGAGGCGCTTGAACAAACGACCACACGAGAACAACGGGCATGAAAAGGCCTTCACTCTTTGCAATGTTGCCGGAAGGCTTGAAGAAGAGTGGGAGGCAGAACCCCCGGAATGTAAATAGGGCGACGGCCAGGAAGTGGAGAATCCCTGCGGGTGAGAGGTGTGACCAAAGTTTTGCCCTTGTGACTCATACATGGGATATGTGTTCTGCCTTTGAGGATGACGCAAGATCCCATCGACCTCCGAAGTGAGGCTCAAACCGTTGGTGGGGTTAGAGGTGGAGAGGATGTTCTCTGGGAAGCTAGATGACCCGGCACGATGTCCAATAGAACTCGAAAATCCGAAACGAAAAGGATTAGCCTGGGCAAGGAAAGCATCTGAGGCATTCTTGGACAGCCCCAATCGGTGGCCGACGCTTGGTGCAACCTGGTTCTCATCCACAGATTGTCGAACGCTACCAACACTCGAGGCGTTATCGGAGATGTCCTCGGAGGATTTGCGTGCCATCTTGGGTTGTCGGCGGCGTCGGCGCTTGTAGGTGGGGGAGCCCTCGGGCAAGCAAAACATCGACAAGAAAGCTGCGCTGGGACCCGCACGCGGGCGAGCATCTTCGCCAGAGCGCTCATCAGATGATGATGAGCCGTCTTCGCGGGAACGGCCCACTAAGGAGTCCGCGGGATTGATCATCTTGTTCACAGCGCTTGTATCGGCACTATCGGAGCCATGTGCGTCCTCGTCGTCTACTTCACCCTTTTGCGTCCTGCTGAACTGATCGTAAAGGGACCGTTTGGGGTCGTAGGTGAATGACATCGCCGGCTCGCCAGTGACAACGGTGGTGGGCTCTTGACCCATCTTCTCTCGTTTCAGATCGCGCTCAAGGGCATCAAGGAAGAGCCTGTCATGAGGGACGGAGTACCTACAAAGGGATTAATTAGACGACAGGAGAAAAGATGTTGAAATGGCCGTACCAGTAGAAGACCTTTTGTTTCTTCTGTGTACGTATGCACTGATACTTGAACAAAAGATCCAGGAAAGGAGACTACGGAAGGAAAAGTATCAGATCATGATAAACGAGGGGGAAAACCTGCCCAGACCTTTGGTTCTTCCAGAGATGCATCAACGCCCGGCTTGAGATTTCTGAGATCGCTGAAGACGCCTTCTTCAAACTTTTTCATGTTCTTGACAGGCCGACCAAAAGCTTCGAATCGGAACACAAGGGCACGGACAATATCGGTACCGGTGATGTGATAGAGCCCGTTCCAGAGGACACAGGTGACGTATTCCTGATTAGGAAGGAGAAAGCGATTGAGAGCGGGATGTGCGGCGTTCGGGTGAGTGGGGTGCTCGGCGCTCATATCCGGAACAGTAGTGCAGCCGGACCATGCTGAAGGTGCAGTGGCAAGGAAAAACTTAAGTCGGTCGAGATTAGCTAATCGATCCTGTTCCTGGTGAGTCAGAGGCCGTGATAGTCCGCCACCTTCCTGACTATTCTGAAAACACTGGATGGGAGACGAAGGGAGGTCGGAGATATTGGACAGGAGGACAAGGTCCTGGTCTTCGTCTTCGAGCGGTGTTGGAGTCATGGTGGTCGTTGGCGTGTCAGATGGTTGAGTAGGTTCCGTAAGTTGGTGGGGCCGATAGTGGGGAGCGTGGACAAAATTGTCGGGAGCGAAAAGTGCAGAGGATGGGATGGCAGAAGAGTGTTGAGGGTAGTGAGGATATGTGGAGTGAGAAATATAATGAATATGCGAGGAGGAAGACGATGAGGCGTCCATGATTAGGGAAGGAGTAAATTGGAGCGAGTCGAGATTAGTGCACAGGAAGGGAGTGTCTGAGTAAGATAGCTATCGCTGGGACTATATGCTGGGATCAGGTGAGGGTTGACCGGGCTACGCGGGAGCACTAACCAGAGCGATGATGACGACCTGACACCGCCTGATGATAAGGAATTAAAGCGGTGGAGTGGGCAATGGGGAGATGAATACCCAAGGCTGTACCGATGGACAGGTCCCGATGTCGATGGGAGGAGGGATAGGGAAAGGGCGGGAGGAAGAAAAGAAAGGGAAAGGGGAGGGGGAAAGAAATTAAGAGGGACGGGGGAAGATGAGCCGCCAAGATATAAGAGTGCGCGGCGTTTAAGAAAGGGGAAGAGAGGAAGGAAGGGGAAGGAATGCCCACGAGGCAACCTGTCCGCTTTATTTATT
>Ga0137358_10001616_pt1 | contig 12332 bp, 11 predicted proteins | sample Mad1_20_16metaG_FD_105551 | JGI IMG/M metagenome (GOLD analysis project Ga0137358, IMG submission 105551) | Vadose zone soil microbial communities from Angelo Coast Range Reserve, California, USA - Mad1_20_16 metaG | ecosystem: Environmental > Terrestrial > Soil > Vadose zone | place: USA... | reverse complement strand
CCACTAACATATCCGGCATGCGACGTATGTACGCTCCAGGTATCCCGGGCGACCAGCCGCTGCACCGTGACTTCGACTGGGCATGGATAGCGGCAGCGCGCCAAGTGATCGAGCTCAACCTGCGCGATTTACTCAGGAGGAGTCGCCATCAGAGCGTGCTTCGTGCGCTTCTCAGTCTCGAGGGGCTCCGATCCTGCTCCGCGCCAGGGTTCCCGGCCGCTGCACCCGAGCCGGCGGTGGATTTGGGTGAAGATGGTGAGGGCGGACGGACGTTCAAGGACGGAGAAGGGTGGGACTGGGCTGGTGTGGAAGGACAGTGGCGGTGCGTTACTCGGCTTTCCTCTCTTGGGTTGGCACACCCCGTGCTAAAAGTAGAGCTTGGGGTGCTTATAGACGATGTGTTTGTTGGATGGATTATCGTGATTTAATCGGTGCGTTGCGTGGCTCACCACTAACCCACATGATCAGCTCACACAAGCTACTCATGCAGGCAATAACGTGCGCTTTCCCGTCCTCTCTCTTCCCATCTAGTTACCCAAACCCCATTAACTGGTAGGCAAAACCGCTAGCAGCACGTTTCAGAAATCCGGCACTGGACGAAGTGATGCGGATTATCCCGTTCACGTTACACATCACGCACTATTCACGCGCGCCCGCTTCCTGGCCAGGCCGACCCAAGATCCACGTAGCGGGCTACGCGCCAACCGACACCCCCGCCGGAACAATGACAATGGCCGAGTCCGAAAATATAAAGAGGCGCCTTAGCGGGACGGTAGAAATGACCGCCTCGGGCGACGTGCGCTGGACAGTCGTGCGTCCGTTCTTATCCCCATATTTCCTTTGCCTCTTGGTAATGGAAGAAATAAAATAAAAAGTGGACGGGACTGATTTTGTTGTATTTTTTTAGCTTTCTTTTCGCGAGGACGGACAGGGTCGATGGTTCACCCAAGGCGTACAGATCGGCGGGCGCGGCTCAGCCATGGGGGTGATCGGTATGTGGACCAGCGCCGAACACGAGCTATCCGACCCACTCGGTGCGCATCATCAACTGTCGTCCTGCACCTCCGCGCATCCACTAATCTAAACCCCGCCGCTTTGTTACTGTTTTAGGTCCATTTTGGGCGTGGAAAGTTGGCCTCCCGGACGTTCAAGTTTCTCCTATTACGATGAGTGCGCGTTTACAAGGCCCCAGTTGGATTGGCGGTGGCACTGTGCCTAGCCACGGTGCTGGAGAAACGGAGGATGGTGATGATGGTGGTGATAATTCGTGATTGAAAGAAGGGCGTAAAGATGTTTTTTTCGTTCTAGGTAACGGCCGACTGTTCCGTTTGACCCATACTGTACGTGTCATGGCCTTGTACTTGTACCTGTTCTTTGTTGCTTTCGACGCTTTACGCTTTCAATTCTCCCGCTTTGTCTCAGTATTATTCATCGTCGCACACAGTAGTATCTCAATCTCAACACGCAGCTTTTGTTGTTGTTCGTTTGGCTGGTGGTTTTTTTTTCAGAAGGAGGGAATACTGTACATTCCACTGAAGGAACATACTCCACAGTACATGCACCGTCACTAGGAGAATCGCCTACGGATCTGTTACCAGATTGCAGACGGTCTGGTATTCTGCAATTGATGCTTCTGACAACGCATTCACCCAATTTATCGATTCCTGTCGAAAAGCAGGCCACCCCATAACTGTGGTCCATCGTTGAGAACATGTTCTTGGGCAGAATTACTGGCCCGGCCCTGCAATGCATTGCGGAGCTCTTTCATCGCCTAGACTATTTATCGTATCCACACGCCTGCCAGCTTTCATTCCCACTACAGCCATGGTCTTTGAGAGTATCACGGCGCCAAACATTCCACCAACACTGGCATTCTGTTTCTGTCTTAGCACAGCGATATTTCTTTGTTGTTTACGTAGTGCGGGTGCAAGATTTGCTATCAAAAAACCATAAGCCTCTTCTTAATACTACTGTGGACGTAACCTGTATTTATACCACGCAAGATGGTGGACACACCGTTTACAGGCCCTTGAGTTGGTAGGCGTGCCAGCGAACTCGAGACGATGTATCTCGGCATTGGCCGCGCGCAGTTTAGCGTCTCTTGGCAGTGCCATCCCGGACATTACACGGCTTTCCAACGTCAGCCTTCGACCACACCCCGTCAATACTCATTGAATCCAATGACTCACTACTCGTCTACTACTACAATCGATCTTCCGAACACTGGAGGTCTCAGCAGAGGAGGTCTTACTAGCGATTCCCAAAACCCAAGGTACGAAGCTCCCTCCTTCTCGATGTTCTGTCGGCTTAGTAAAACATCGACCGACGGGCGATAGACAACCTAACACTCTTATCCACACCCTCGACGATGATTCCCTTCTTAACGTATTTTCTTTCTGTCGGCCGTTGATCTTGGACGAATGCGACGCCGATCCTTGGCAATTCTTTCGAGGGTGGAACCAAGATCGAGGGTGGGTCCGAGAGCGATGGTGGTACAGGCTTATACAAGTCTGTCATCGATGGCGATGCCTCATTCTTGAGTCTGCATTTCACCTACACCTTTCCCTTGTTTGCGTACCTGGGACACCGGTAGCAGACATGTTGGCGCATTCACCTCCCCTTCCCCTCATCATCGATTATCTTTATGAAGATGATGATATCACCGCAAAAGATAAAGAAGGGATTATCCATGCATTGCAGCACCGCGATCGCGTGCGCCGCATCCGTATCGTGAATCCTGTTCCAATATTGGAGAAGCTCATTATCACCTTAGACGGAGAATATCCGATTCTGGAGCACATGTTAATTGAGCATCAGCGGTATCAGCGGCCTGTGACCTGGCGCAATAGGGATCTGAATCTTCCAGAAACATTTCGGGCACCCCATCTACGTCACCTCCTACTGATGAACTTTGCCATTCCAATCGGGTCTCCATTACTCGTGGCCATGGGGAACCTTGTTACGCTGTCCCTCGTCCTGATTCCACCCTCCGCTTACTTCCACCCAAATGCGATGCTCCAACGGCTTTCGCTCATGCCTCAGCTGGAGACACTTGCGATCACCTTTAACTCCCATTTTCCCAGCGGTGACATTCAGAGGCAACTGTTGCGTACGCCAATCATGACGCGCGCCACAGTTCCTAACCTTCGCTGGTTTGCGTTCCAAGGAGCCAGTGCCTACTTGGAAGCACTTCTTCCCTGGATCACCATCCCTCTCCTAGAAAGGCTTCAAGTCTATTTCTTCAATCAGCTGACATATTCCATTCTTCACCTCCAACAGTTTATGAGCACTTCAGGGAACCTCCGGCTCAACACTGTCGAGCTCACGTTCTGTGATGATTGTTTATGGGTGGCCGCATACCCCCATAAGGAGGCCAAGCTATTTACTTTGGACATGATGCTCGGTGGCAGACACCTCGATTGGCAGGTGGCATGCACAGCACAAGTTTTTCACACACTCAGGACCAAATTCTCTGTGGTGGAGCACCTTACGCTCACATATCGCCGGCACGTTATATCCTCGGAGTGGAACGATGAAGCCGACCGGACACAGTGGCGGGAACTTCTTGGGGCACTTTGAAAGGTGAAGACCCTTTGTGTGGACAAGGCACTCGTCGAGCAACTCTCTCGTTCTCTACAACCAAGTAAAGGAGAATTGCCTACGGAGCTGTTACCCGAGCTGCAGGAGCTCTCGTGTTCTGAACTCTCGTTCTCGCTCGACGCATTCACGCCGTTCGTCGATGCCCGCCAGAAAGCAGGTCGTCCCGTAACTGTAACTCATCGTTGAGAAGCACTTCTTCGACAGAATTACTGGGCTGCGATGCGTGGCGAACCGTTCTTTTGTCGCCTAGACTGCTTCTCGCACGGTTTCCAGCATTCATCCTTACCAGTCACGACCTTTCCAATCGCAGAGGATGTGAGTATGCACCAACGTATCCTGACCACCATACTGTCTCAATCTGACATCTGTGATATTTCTTCATTATGTATGCACGGACACGAGCTTCTTTCTTCCCGAGTCTGGTGTTTAGCTTTTCTCTGTAGAGCGTATAACGTAATGTTCAGGATGACACACCAAACTACTGCTGCTTGTGAAGCAGCTGTAGTAGTACTGTACATCTCACATCTCAACTCTTCGGATCAGACGGCGATTGCCGGTGGCAGACACGTGGTGAAGCCGGGTCGGCCGCTGTAAAAATCAAGAAATGGATGTCAACATCATAGCATACGGAACGTGTACTACTGTAGTACTGTAGGTGCCTTCAAAAATATATACGAGAGCCTCTCTGTTCAAGATACAGATGACAAGATGAGAGAATGTAGCAACGAGGGAAAGAGACCGACCGGTCAATACGCGGCGCGTTGTACTCGAGTACATGCGAGATAATGCGGTGGTGTTACTGGCGATGACCACTCAGGGGTGGGTGTATACTTGCGTGGACGATGCAGTGCAGAGGTGGCACCAAACTATCGTATGATATTACAATGGCATGACAGGCCCAACAAAATGGGGTGCATAGTAAGCACGCATAAAAAAGGTAATATAGTCTCACTGCGTGAAGAGTTTGCAGATCAGCCCGACCGCATCTGAAGAAAGAATGAAGGGACAATGAAGATACGCACAAACCACACAAAACACTGAAAGTGTCAACATGCACAGCACCCCTCGGGACAAAACTATCAAGACATCGGACCGCCGCCTCCGACAGAACCACCAGCAGACGCCTTCCGCTCGCGGTATTCATGGTATTCACGTTCTCTTCTTGCCCGTTCACGCGTAAAGTCAAATTTGTGAGGTGTATGTCCGATAGGCGCAGGACTACCAATTCCTCTTCCACCAAAACCGGACATACTAGCACCGATAGGAACACCAGGTCCGACACCAACATCGAGACGTGCATGCCAGTCGCGTCCACGGGACGAGCTACCAGCGCTAAGGTATCCATAGTCCCTTTCTCTTTCCCGGGAACACGAGCGGGAGTGAGAGCGTAAACGGTGGATTGGACGATCACGCGAGCGCGAGCGCGAGCGTCCCGGGGAGGATGATCGGGAGCGGGAACGAGTGCGAGCGGAGCAAGAACGGGAGGTGCGTCTACGGCTACGACCGCGGTAGTACCCGCGCCCGCGTTCGTGTTCTCTTCGCGCGTTGCCGTAGTAATCGTGATCTCGCGAGAGCGAGCGGTGACTACCGCGACGGTAATTCAAGTGGCCCCGCATGGCTCTGAAACCGCGCGCGCCTCTCCTCCCCCTCGAAAATGGGTGAGACAAACTGGGTTCTATGTGTTCGGTTTTGATGGCAAGCTGCGGACGCAAGGGAGATTGAGGTTCTTCTTTCACTTTGTGCGGAATCGGGATCGCATTGGGAGGGTCTTGAGTTGGTTGCTGTTGTTGTTGTTGCTGTTGTTGCTGTTGCTGTTGCTGCTGCTGTTGTTGTTGCTGCTGCTGTTGAAGTTGAAGAAGCTGCTGTTGTGGGAGGGAAAGGAATGTCCCCAACTGCTGTAATGAAGTCAAAACAGCAGCACTTATATTGCCAGCCTGATCTTCAACTGAAGTTTCTGGTGATCCCGGGGACGTTTGCAGAATCGGTGATTGTGTTGATTGTACCGGATTCACATTCGACATAGCCTTAAGCCCTGCAGAAAACGTCAAGATTTGCTGCAATTTGTCAAGGGTCTCAATATCAATCGGCGCGATCGCGCTACCTGGCACTGGCACTGGTTGTTCCGGCGGTACGTTTGTTGCAGGAACAGGAACAGGAGCCGTGGGGGGCGTAGACGCACTGGCAGACGATGAGGAGCTACGGGCACTCGCTGCGCGCAGTGCGGCGAGGCGGTCCATCGGCGTGCGAAGCGGGGCAGGTGCGGTCGATGGTTCGGTTTTTTCGACTTTTATCTGCGGGGTGGCTAATGGGGGTTGCATTAGGGGCGGCGGCGCAGAGGCCGTGTGGGCTTCGGATTGTGATCTGATGGATGACTCATGGGATGTGAGAGAATGCGATGGCGATATGGGCTTGTCATTTCCGGATTTCATCGTGAAGCTGGTCATACGAGGAGGAGCCGAGGCGGGCACCGGAGCTGCTGGCCCAGGATCACTCGGACTCGGACGACATTCTGTTGTTGCGAGTAGACGGGCGACTTTGGCGAGAGGCTGGCCTGATGATTTTCGCCTTGAGGGAACGTACTCGTCATCATCGTTCCCATCTTCGGAATCGGTGGAATGACCACTGTTCGAGTCATCTTTCTGCGCTTGATGCTTGCGCTTTTTTGTTGTCGGTGGACGTCCAGGTTTAGGGTTAGGCGTGGGTTCCGTAGGTGTTGCAGTAGCTGCAGCATGTGGTGCTGATTTAGAAGGGAGGGCAGATGCGGGCGCACGAGGAAGTGGAGAAAGCGTAGACTGTGCACTCTTATCTCCTTTCCCGTCGCTTCGCAGGACGAGCCTCGGCAATTTTTCCAGGATAAACCTGAAAAGTAATTTACTGACTCGCCCGTTAGTGCGTACATCCTTTTCTACGGAACGCACATCGGTGCGCATCTTGTCCACTGCATGGCTAAGCTGGGTCAAGCTTAACATCGCACGTTTCATATATATCATAACCCCAATCATGACAAATTCGATTGGGGAGACACGCCGCGTGAACGCTTTCTTGTAGGCCTTTTCCCGCGTGAGGGAGAGGTACACGCGGAAGGTATCGAGTACGCCCGTGCGCAATTTGGGTGGGACGGGTGTTGTCCGTGTCAACCATTTTTCCATGGTTTGGGCAGTGGGTGGTACTCTGTGTGCGGGAAGTTGATCAATAAGGTAGACGATTGAAGCTAGCCCATGGAAGTCGCGACCACGAGCACGACCCCAGTCGAAAGAGTTGCCAAAGCCATCATCGCCAAGAACCTGGGACTGAACTTCTCGGATAAAGTTAGGCCAATGCCCGGTAATAGCCTGCATGCGCTCTACTTTGTGTCAGATGAGACGTCGGAGATGTGTCGATGATTACACACCAGCGGGTGTTAGTGCTACGCCCAGCTGGACACGCTGGAGTCGTGTGTTGGTGAAAGAAAACAAAAAGTTTGGCAGTGAGGACACACCTGAAAAATTTCACGCTCTTGTTCCTCGGACAAGCTGTCGTATTCGACGCATACAATCTGCTTATTCGCGAAAGCCTGTTGCAGAGGCGTTGGTAAAATGATGCGGGGATTCGCCCCGTGTTTCTTGCACCAGTAGCGTTTGGCGCTGATACTGAAGGCATGGTCAACACACGAGCCAATTTGAGGTTGAAACAATTTACTGGTCTCTATCTGCGGTTCTCAGTCAACATCAGATGAGGAATCATACATATAATAGGGAGGATAGACCTACGTGGGATCTGCAAGCAGCGATGCCTAGAATCAGCACAACTGCAAGAACAAGTAAAATAGCAAAAACATTGAGAATCGGGCGCACGGATTGATACTCATGCCCTCAGGTAGTAGTGCACACTGAATTGCAAGCAACAACGCGGGTAAAGTTGATGGGGCAGGGGCTCCATTGCGGTCTACCATCGGAGTTGTTTGCAAACCAGCGTCCTCTACCCCACCATTTTCCGATCCTGACATCCCATTTTCCGAGGTGTCATTGTGAACGTAACACTCACAAGTCCATCCAAGAACCTTTGCTTTACCGTTAGAGACGGGATGGAAGCAACTTGAATCCATATTGGGCTCACTTTTGTATCGAAGTCAAACGTTGTTTCCCATCTATGCAAACACGGCTCTCACTCCCATCATCCGATGTTGAAACAGCTTTTGAGAGAATTTGAGTGGCTTGAGACAAAATGGAAGAAAATGGTCGACTGACCAAAGATGATGGGCGGAATGTAGTAGTTGCGAAAGACAGAGTCTATGAGGCCTATCTGCTTTTGTTCTGACCAGACAACATCTACGCAAGGAGTGAGCAACACGACATTGACGGACAAGATAAGAGACAAGGATACCTCTTTGATAGTCTGGATCTAAGTTGATCGATCCATCGATGATTTGTTCTGATGGAAGAGTGAGCAGGAAAAAAAAATAGAGGAAGACAAGAGGGACCATATAGAGCCCGGACTGAGTAAGAAGTCGAGCGTGGTGGTCTTAGCGGGTTGACGATGGTGTAAGGCTGCTGATCGCCCTTGGGCTTTTTGGCACTCGGCCTCTTTACTGTGTCTGGGGTGTATTCATCGTCTTCGGAGGACGAGGTTATGTCAGAAAGATCTGAAGCGTAGAAATCAGAGAAGGACATGTCGGTGGGAAGCGTAAAGCGCACGAGGCGGACACACCTTCAAAAGCTCGATTCCCAGCCCCGCCTCATTCAGTCTTTATTTCAAATAAATTTGCAAATTAGTACTTATCCCACGTGGTCGAACCCGCTTTGGGCACCTTCCCTGACGGTGACGGCAAGGTAAGGTAAATGCTCATCCAAACGCATCCCCAATCCGCAGAAAATGCTGTCAGTCGTGGATAATTCGTCGTCTGCCACATCAGGAATCGCGGGATCACGCCAACCATGAAGAGTAAGGTGACTAACTTATCTGTCATACTGTAGTTGCCGTCTTGTTTGCTCCGATGCTGCTACAATTAATGGCATTCAGTCAATGTGTTCAAGACTAGCATAGATAACACGATTACCTAGACAATAGCGCTACGAGAATCAGTAAACTAAATATAGTAATGTACATTTTCACTTTTTGGATCAGAATTTGTTGCCAAGCCAAGTCCCCGTACCGCCAACCACTCGGAAACCCCCGACTGACAATCGATGATCGATGGTCATTGTGAGCGAAGTGCAGCCTGTGCAGGTTCCACTGCACTGTTCTTCTGGTGAATGACCAACCTCTTTATCTTCACCACCACTACTCTAGCTTTTGAGGGCGCCAACCCCGACACTATTCCATCACTCCAGAAATCGTCCAATACCTTGCTCCCCGACAAATGGGCAGTGGTTCACATAATGTAATCAATTCACGTCCTCGATGATGATTCATTGCGTAACAGGGGACTGGGTCCGTGGATGTTGAAGGTCGCGCATGTTTGCCAGAGATGGCGAAACCTCATACTTTGGTTCGTCGCCACCCGGGCCTCCGCCTTGTCCTCCCTGAGGAATTCTGACGAAACTAACTATATGGGCAGAGTTAGGTCAAGTGCCATGCAGGGATCTATGATGTTAAATAAGGTTAGGGCGGATAAGAGAATAGATCACCTCGGTGACCCGTGCGTGTAAGCACAGGACTGGGGGTAATGAATGCCAAGGGTTGAGACAGGAGGCATGGAACCAAAGTAGCGTGAAACGAGCCGGTATTTATGGATGGGACATCCGCTGCCCGGGCCGTCCCAGTCTTGATCATTCCCCCCAGCGCTGGTACTCGGTCTCTGTGTGTACGAGTTGAGTTGTGAATTAAGCTCACACACGGATTGAACAATGTCACCATGCAGGAAGCAGATTCAACTCCTGGTATCCACGGCTCAAGCCGTCGTTGTCGGTACAGTGCACTCTTCAGTTACATCCAGACCCACCAATGCTGGACCATGTCGTGAAAAGTGGCTCATTGTCCTTCTTTCCATACACCTCGGGACAGACTAAGGTTGCCAGTAACGTCTAGGGGAGAGCACTGCATCTGGCGTGAGTCCAAGCACTAGCTCCGACACGAGTGCGGGCAATAAAAGGTCTTCCGCGATCACCGCTATGGTGTCGTTCTGTGGTAGACTGCTCTCTTCGAGTGAAGCGCTGAGTTGTAGCGCGAGTGGGCTCGGGACAATAGTAAAGGTCTGGAGAGGGAAATCAGCGTGAGGAGCTGTCGATGGCAATGCTAGCGAAAAGGTCCAATCAGAGAGAAAAAGAGAGGTATCCTGGGTCCCAGGACTGGCACACAGAAAAGGGGGAAAAACGCGAGCTGAGCTGCTCTGTTGTAGTCCATCAGCTCTACTCATCAACTAGTCCTTTTGTGTCGTAGGCCAGGCCGTTGACACTTGACGTGGCACGTGGCGTGTGAAGCGAAAATGAATACCCATCCTGACCCACAGATGGGGCAGTAAGGGGATGGGGCAGTCCACTTGCTTGGCAACGCCTCCCATGAGGTCCACCAACGTCCAACATCTCACTTTGCCAGTAACACATCCAATACTACCTTGGTTCCCGACATGCCAGTGGCTCTTCGCTTTTCAACCAGCTCTCAATCCACTGAACGAATAGGCCAAGGTATAATAAGTGATGAGTCTTCACGGCAGAGGTACGTTTCCTCCTGGTATGTTTACCATCTTGTAATTAATAGGCAATAGTCCACATGCTGCCAGTGTATCGATCAATATCCTCGATGATGACTCACTGCTCAACATATTTCATCTCTATCGCCCATTTTTCTTGGGTGAAGACGAGGAAGACGTAAGCCGTCTCCGAGGGGGCGAGTGGCCATGGGTCCGGGGACGTTGGTGGTATAGGCCTGCGCATGTTTGCCGAAGATGGCGAAACCTCATGCTTGGCTCAGCATCCTACCTGGGTCTTTCACTCGTCTGTACGAGTGGCACGCCCGTTGCAAGCATGCTGGCACATTCACCTCCCCTTCCGCTCACTGTCGATTACCATGGCAAAGATGGCATCACTGCAGAAGATGAAGAGGGGTTAATGCTTGCTCTCGACCAGCGTGATCGTGTCCGCCACCTCCGCCTTGTCCTCCCTATTTGGAACCTCCAGAAGCTTGTCATGGCAATCGATGGGGAATTCCTAATCCTGGAATACCTAATTGTGAAGCCTCGGATGGAGGGTAACACGGCCTTGATGCTCCGCGAAACACTTCAAGCCCCAGATTTAAAGCACCTCACGCTAATGGGCTTCGCCTTTCCAATAGGATCTCGATTACTCGCGACTTTTGCAGGCCTTGTCACGCTCGATCTTATTATAATCCACCCATCCGCCTACTTCCAACCAAATATTCTGCTCCAATGGATTTCATTCATGCCCCAGCTAGAGACGCTCGTGATCGACTTTTCACTCCCTCTTCCCAATCGTGATGAGGAGAGTCAAATCACCCATACGCTAATCGCTACACACACCATACTTCCTAACCTTCATTGGATTTGGTTCCGAGGTGTTAGCGCTTACTTGGAGGCGATTGTTTGTCGGATCACCACCCCCCGCCTCCGAAAGCTGCACGTTCAGTTCTTCGAACAACTCACGTTTTCCGTTCCGCGTCTCGTTCAGTTTATGAACACAACAGAGAACTTCAGGTTCGACCGTGCCGTGCTCGATTTCATTGATAAGCGAGTCTGTGTGGAGACGCATCTTCGCGAGACCAATGCGTACGCCTTTTCCATTAAAGTCTACTGCTGGCACCTCGACTGGCAGGTATCTTCTGCGGTGCAAATTTCGGATGCGCTCAGCCAAGTGCTCTCTGTAGTGAACCATCTCGATGTTAGACACAAGGTACATACTCGGTCATCTGAAGAGCACAATGACATCGACCGCATCGAGTGGCGCAAACTTCTCAGGTCGTTTAACAACGTGAAGACCCTTCGCATCCAGGATGGGCTCGTCGAGGAACTCTCTCATTGTCTACGGTTAGAGGATGGAGAGCCCCCTCTGGAGCTGTTACCCGAACTGCAGGAGCTTAAATATTATCAGAGTCGACATGCAGCTGATGCATTCACCTCATTCATTGACTCCCGCCAGAATGCAGGCCGCCTTGTAACTCTAGTCCGTCGTCGCCCAAGACCAAGCCCTTCGTAGTCTTTTGAAGCCCCCGCAATCGCATCGGCGAGCAGCAAAGCTGGGTATAAGATCGAAACTTGAACCCCGGGTCCCACATGCGAACCACCGAGCTGTTCATTCATTTGACTGCTTCCCACTCCCCTTACTCCTGCCGTCATTCATCTCCTCCACATTTATGACCTTTCCATCAAAAGATTTCGCGACGCCGAAAATCCCTCAAGAACATAACATCCTGTGGATACATTTATCAGTTTTATGTGGTCAGATTCTTAGCCCCCTCCGTAGTTCATGGTAACAACCTTGGTTTTTCGGATCACTGTTCCAACCGTACCGTACGATGACCACGTAATGCACGCATAACACATCATTAAGTCGTGCGCGCACAGCAAGGCGCGTACGGCAATCACGTCCTGTCGTACTATAATATCATATGGTATAGAAGGAGAGTCGAGGCGGTGTGTCCGAGAAGTCCGAAAGTTGTCCGACGACACAGATATAAAATGAGCGGTAACAGACGAGAATGAATGGGATTTAGAATTGAAACTCAGGAACCGCTAACGCGACGGGAAACTAAAGTAGAAATGAATACACAGCACCTAGGGCAGCTAAACCAAGTCCAGCAAT
>Ga0137358_10001597_pt1 | contig 12388 bp, 10 predicted proteins | sample Mad1_20_16metaG_FD_105551 | JGI IMG/M metagenome (GOLD analysis project Ga0137358, IMG submission 105551) | Vadose zone soil microbial communities from Angelo Coast Range Reserve, California, USA - Mad1_20_16 metaG | ecosystem: Environmental > Terrestrial > Soil > Vadose zone | place: USA... | reverse complement strand
TGCTATCGTGTTCCGGATGTTATTTTACATTCCCCGTTTCACAAACACAGTTTGCATAATCGCGACCGCGTTGCGGAAGGTGAGTGACGGTAGTAAAGGAGGGGACAGTCGGCACAGAGAATAGGAGGTCGAGCTTCAAGTTGTCGGCGGTGACTGTATCGGTACGTCGATAGGGAGTCGAACGACGGAGATGAAGGATGGTTTAAGTTCAGAAGGTGTAGTTGGTGCTCCGAGGGGAGTCGGTCGACCAACTGAATTATGTCAGATCAGTACCAATTTGGGATCCGTATCGTATCTCCCACGGCGCCGCCGCAAAATGATATATCGCAGCACTCATGCCAGTGGGAGGTTATCATCACGGTGCATGACACGTCTCTCCCTTGGGGAGAATATGTTCATCTGGTCATCCAAGCCGCCCGTCGTAAGAGAAAAAACTCTCGGGCGCGAAGATCCCCCAATAGGGCCGGGATTAGCACAATCTATGTTTTAATACCCATGCCCAGTCACGGTAACAAGAGCATAAGAACGCATACTGTCCCGTCTATGCGTCCACCGTGGCACTGGTGGCCTGAGACCTCGAAGATAGCAGCAAGGTACTTGACATCGGGCGAGAGTAAGTTACTTACAAAGTCTGTGATAGTCAAAACTTAACCTTACCATCGTACATGCCGACGACCCCCCGTTTCGACACCTTCCAATGGCTCACGGGATTCTTCATAGCATTTATTCCTATTACTTCTTGACGGGGCTCTAGCATTATTAATGGGATGCCATGGAAGAATCGTGACTATATTCTGCCTGTGGGATGCGCTCCCCAGCTGGTGATCACCTTTGTGAAAAAGATGTTCCGGATCGTTAGTTGGAGGGACGCGACTGGGTCTTGCAATGTGAACACGTCATCCTCACGTAGAAGACAATTGGGCCGTCTGTGTATGACACGAGGAAGAGGGTTGGAGGTGATGGTACTCATCGTACGAGTCACTACGGCATTACAGTGCGATGCGAGCCTACAATTCGTGGCCTTTCAACGTTTCTAATGAAAGCGCGCCGATGTTCTTACCAGCTTGTTCAATCGTGAATTTTACAACGAGTTGGTGCCTGGCAACGGACTACGAAATCAATGAAGTCGCCATTTTGGAATCCGATGCTCGGGTCTAAATGCTCATGTTATGTTCCGCGTCCTACATGTCGGACACGCAGCAATGGAACAGAAACATGATCCAGGCTTTCCTGAAAGTGGGGAAAGGGTTGAGTTTCCTCGCACGATGCTCACTGGCTTCCGTCCCAGCTTCGTCCCAGCAAAAAAGTTCTTTGAGGAGTTGCAGAACAGATATGTCGCTCTCTGGTTTGAACTGCATCTCCTCTACGAGGCCACATTACACCCACCCCCATTCTAGCGACGAAAGTTGAATACGTCGGCGCTCGAGCGTATATAACACTTCCTAGTATCGATGTTGCAGTAAGTAGTAGCGACCTGAGGTCACTCGCGGCATCGTGTGCCAGTAGCATCCTCGCAATCACGGCTGGTGTTGAGGCTCCGCGGGAGGAGGGGCTTCATCACATACGGTACCCAGGGGGGACGGACAAAGGCGAAGGCGAGGCAGCCGATCAGCTGATCGGCTGCGGCCGAGCAACCACGGCACGGGCGGTGGTCCTGTTCAAGCACTCGTCTTCAAGCGCTCGTCAGGCTACACAGCGCTGGACACATGTCTCCTCCCTTAGATCATCCTTGACACAGGTCGAACATTCTTGTGAACGCCGCCTTACTTTTGTATGTCATCCATAACATAATACCTCAGATTATCTCGGAAACAAGTTGAGCCCGGCTACGCGCAAGTGACAAGGAATAATGGATTACTACAATTAAGCTGCATTTGCCAGCCACCCGGGGGCTAGGGGGGGGACACTGACATAAGTCGGAAATGCCAGAGCTGAAACAGAGGAAGAAAGGAGGTCAGATACCTTAACCACGGGACAGTTCAGCACGCTCTTCACGAATAGTTACGATCACCAATCACGTCCGCCATGTAACCGTGACCTGAGCTCAAAATGAGGGTGCCAGCGTGATGGCCGACCCTGGCACACTGTCGACACGACCTCATCCTGGCCGTCATGACTTTTGGTTCCCTTCCCTTGTATGAATTGTCGAGGTACAGTTAATATCCGGACACATGTACAGGAAGCCGTTTGTTGTGGTACCTTAGAATCTACCTCGTGTGATCATTAGTTTTGTCGTTGGAAGCAACCTTGAGACCAGCAAGAGAATTGTTAAGAAAGGCGGAAGCAAATGAATGACGACCTTCGAAGACAAAGTGCTGTCGTCATCATCGGTTTCGTGTCCCTTATATGAAGAAGTACAGTAATGGAGTTAGAGAGTGAGCCCACATGGCATACGAAAGCTCTGGGTAATGTCTTCTAATACGGAGCGCCGGTTTCAACAGAAATGTGTCCTTGGGATGAAGGAGTGATAGAAATTCGATTGGAAGATTCCGAGTCGGTCATGTGGGAATACGGAAGGAGCATGCCGATGCATACCGCTGGCATGGGGTGAAATCTAGTTGATAATAGGGCAAAAACGCGAGAGGAAAGGACTGGGTGGAAGGGTATTGAGCTTACTTCGCATACTGTAGACGATGGATCTGTTATGGCAAAGTGGCGTTGGGGGCGGCAGCATGGCTCGCTGTGGCAACAGTAGTGCACGCTACCGGTCGACGCGACTAGCGCCGACTGGTTAAAGATATGGGAAGCAGGGGAAAGAAGGCCCACACATGTTGGTATGTCATGCGAAGCAGAACCCTTAACCAGGGCAGGGTTATGAGGATGTAATTACTCGTCAGCCCCGTCAATCTCGGCTTCGAACTATATCCATTGAGGATCCGTGCTCAGAAGGCGCCGAGTTCCACCGGATACAAGAATCCGTCTTCGTAGAAAGAGGCGGTGAAATATTGCCAATGTGAACGTAAGCGTAAGCGTTTTACACGCGCTGATCAAAACTATTGACTCGCCTTAGCTCAGAAACAAAATCATGATGATGGTTGACGAGGGGACACCAAGCATTTTTTGCCACCCAGAATAGTAGAATTTGACGACATTAGCAAGGGATAGTATTTATATGGGGGGGTCGTCATTGTCAAACCTGAAATATTGTAAATAGCGAAGCGAAGGATCCCTCAGTGCCGCAGTGCCGTCGGCGGCTCCGATCAACAACCGCGGTCCACCACGTGACCAAAATTGACAACGGCAAGCGATGTGTGTTGTGTGTTGTGCAGCTGTTCTCGCATAGATCAAGCCAGTGCAAACCTCGCCTTGGAACCCTTGCGCCATCAATTGGGAACCACCCCGGTTCTGTTCTTGCACGGATTGTTACGTATTCCCCGTAAGCGGTCATGCGACGGGGACTTTTACCTGTCTGTCAGTAAATAACCCCATAAGTTGTTCAACCTAAGGGATTGAACAGCTTCGTGTCATCTTGTTCACACCTTGGCTCACATGCTGGTCGTCCATCATACTCCGAGTCAAGCACGTGCCACATACCGCGCCCCAAGGCACACTTGATATTGTCATACATCCGAAGGGCAAGAGAGTTCCACAGCCGAGCTGATAGCAAATCGTTTCAATATCGGACATGCCGAGATTGAACATCGCCATGAACCTTACTTACGGGATGGTTTCAGGAAAGTCAAGCGAGAAGCGGTGTTGTAGGCATTAATATTCAAGACGATAATGCGGATAGACCTGAACCAGTTCGCAGGTCATTGTCTCCCGTTCTCGTTGGATTCGGTAAATGCACTTGGTATCACGAATGACTTTCTAGAACAGTGCGACCTTCGGGTAGCCCGTTGAGGCTGGAAATGCAGGTGAGTGCCCCTATCTATCATACATGATGGAGAGAACAGCACCTGCAGTCACAATATTGTTGATCTATAGACGTTATGAACGACTTCTGCGGGTTCTTTGAAGTGAACGAAGGTTGCGAGGAATGTCGGCTTCGTCGCTGTCGTACTACCACAGAGTGGCGATATTGCCGATAGACTCGGAGGGGCCTTCGCCGTCGCTACTGCCTATTGTTCCCAAATTCTGGCTATTGTCTCGACGTCCGGTCCGACGAAACATAAAAAAAAGAACAAATTATGACTGTATACGTACGCGCCTCTGGAACTGGACTTGAGATAACCCCTAAACATGGATCCCTCATGACAGACGCTTCTGAATCTGTCTGTCTGTCAGGGCGTGCCTTGAATTCACTGATGCTGGAATCGCCAGGAGCCTCATTATCAAGTCGGCTATGTGGAGAGAATAATGATTTCAACTGTCACCTTCCCGGAAGCCCCCGGTTCTATCGTCGATGGAAGCCCAGAGCGCTCGGAGCCTGAGGTTATCAACCCAATTTAGTGTGTTGCTCGAGCATTTTTGTCCCCGACAAACTCGGAGAACACGGCGCTTGCGATCGGTGAGTCGGCGACGCCACATGACGTATATTCTGCTGCATGGCTAGCAGAAGGGTGATGGGAAGAAGATTTCGGGTGCAAACGACAGATCACTTTATTCAATAGTCTTGTAATAATAGTGTCACCATCGTAGAAAGGGGGTGTGATGTACTGCTTTGCACTTGACAGAATGATAGAAACACGGATACTAGCAGCGTGAATACATACATCGCATCCTAGAGAGCATTAGACGGCTATCAAGCGCACTATTTCACATGGGGTTCACGTGGCAGGAACTCTTTTGAGAGCTATAGTCAGGTGAATTTCAGTTTCCTCCACATGACTAACCCAACAATCATGGAATCGCCATTCGGGAGAGGCTCGCTGATTGGCGTTCGCTCCTGAGAGGTGGGGTGAAAAGTTCGTTGTGGGACCCGGGACTTGGTCGCTCATGGGGTGGTACCCAGCGTAGCTGGTTTCGCCTTCGCCTTGTCTGAGATTACTGTACGAATTACCTGGCTGCATAGAGTGGTAAAATAAGCGAAAGATTGTCCCAACCCATTATTTGAAACAAACTGACCATCGGGTAGTCGTTATGGTACAGGGCTTGGGAGCCTAGTGATTCCCAAGTGCTAGCCATGGTGTAGCCATACTCCGAGTTGGAGCCGCCTCCATGTGCCATGGTTGGAAGTCTGGGATATTCTGCAGTTTGATCTCTATGGACCCCCTGCTTGTCCTTTCAAGCCATCAGAAATGCCTGTCATGAGAGAAGAATCTCCGAGTCATACGAGTATGGTATAAGGTTGTGCATCGTAGAACGGTGCTACCCTCTGGACAAAGCCGGAAATCATTTGGTTTGACTAAGGAGAAGATGCGTAATAAGCATTCGGAATGTCGACAGAGACGAATAGATCCTCACGACTCTGGGAAGAGACGACGAGTGGTAACTTGAACTTGGGGTCGACTGGTACTGTCTGTAAGGTTGTACGTATGCCGGTTGCATTTGGTTGATAATGCTTCGATGGAGTGGGCCGAAAAGACGCTCTACACCATAGTTAATACTTTATGCCTGTGCTTGCATGCCCTGTGGCCCACTAAAGAACTTTTTGCCCTGTTGAGGTCTAACTCGGATCGTGACTCGGACGCCAAGCTATCGAATCCGATTACACGAATTTCGTTAGCCTGGTGGTGAATGGCATGCGTGATACACGCGCTCGGGTAATCGTAGATGAGATGGGCGCGTGCAGGTCCCAGTTTCTGGAGAGAGCTCGCCGTTACTTTGAAAAGCATCCCACTTTATTTTCCGCTTCAGACGGGCGCCAGCTGCCGGAGAATGCCGGCGTAGAAATCGGGCCTCGAACGAAAAAGGAAAGCTTCGAGTTCTCGAACCCGAGAGTGCAAAAAACGTGGAGTTCCGCAGGTAGCGGCTGTGTGCTTGGCCAATTTCCTGGGAACAACGTTTACTACAATACATGCTTTCAATTTCTCTCAAATGAACAGCGCCACGAACAAAAAAACTTTTCATAAAACCAAATATACAAATCTACTATCTCGGATCGCGTCTTTGCAACAGGGTAACTGAAGAGCATCGGGCCATTCTGCTCCAATGCTGAACGTACCTTTTACCCCAAATCCCAGTGTAAGTAGAGCTCGTAGGTTTCTCCCAAGCTATTTGGGCTTCCGAGTTACACAACGCTTCAATTCCTTTGACTTTGAACTGGACATTCACACAACCTGTGACATAGAGCAAAACGTTTTCAAAGTGGTCAGCTTCTGACGGGAAGACTGCGATAAGCATGCATGTACTCGACCCATCTGCCCCAACAGTTGATAATAATACCTCACATGGCCGACTTTAGTCCCAGTAAGCGATGCGGAACGCGATTGTGGTCAAAATATGGTTGTCAAGCCGCTTAGCAGCCTCGTTACAAGGTTGTGTGGGACAGTAGCATAGGAGAAGGCCTTCGGTGCAAAGAGAGGGAGGTGAGGCGTTAAGTGGTAGGGCGCCTCGACAGCGAGAGATGAAAGTATGGACGAGCGTTGGCGATGAGAGAGTTGTTTTGGAGAGTGAATGAAGTGTTCAGCTCAAAAGTCCTACTGCGTTAGCGTTAGGGTCGCATCAACGCCAGTTGGCGGGAGTGTTGAGAAAAAGGTTACGAATGTCAATGCGCATCCTCCTCATCCTCAATGGCGACACGTGCCTGTACGGTAACCGGGTTCATCTGTGACCGGGTTCATCTACTCAGGCTGTCAGATCCCGCTACCCATCACTGGCTTCTCGTAAGCCTTTTAAGCGACTACGTGGTAACTATAAAACTGTGTCCAGTCACTCACTGGCAGGCCATGAGTCCAATTGAATCATCGAAGTGACCCACTGCTTGCCGTCCCACGGCGATCACGTCAGCGAAAAAGAGGTCCGAGTCCTGGATGGCTTTCAATTTCGGGCTCGTGAACCTGTTAGTTGCTAAGCGACACAGTACAGGAATGAGGCTGAACGCGTGCCACCTATGTTCCCGACCCAAAATTACTGGTAGACTCGGAGTTCACAAACGAGACCTTCGAGAGCAGCTTTAGGAGCTCAAGTGATGGTACAGTGGGCCCACTTACCCCCAGTATGTAGGTCATCGCTTTCTTCCTGTCGAGGTCGACAATGCCGGTGATTCCGGTGTAATGATCACCTTCTAGAATAAATAGTAGCGCGACAGATTTCCGGCGAGCGATCGATCGCAACTATGATTTGAAATACGGAAGTTGCCAGGAATCTCACTAGAATCGCTGGGGAAATCACAACTACAACTCCACCGGGCATGGAGAATTACCTCCAATTGGCATAGTACTGTATGTCCAGCTGAGGAACCCGTCGAATGGGTTGGAGAGGCACATCGCCACGATAGCCAATAAACTGGGGACACTCACGGATCCCTCCATTTTCGTGGTTGAGGCGATGTGCATTTCACGCTGCAAAGCTGTAGATGCCAACCTATGCCGTGGAAGATGGTTTTCGAATTCGAAGCAATGAGCTACACTTGGAAAGAAGGGGTGCCTTGTCATGCCACCGCCCATGTCGGATGATGCACCAGTCACTGCTCAATGCCGCGAGGGCCGAGTCCAGTATCTTAATAAAGCAAACGTCACATTCAGGAAAATTTATGGACAAATCAATCCCATCATTAACGGACAACATAGTCAAGTCTTCTTGAGAGCTATAGTGACGTGAACTTCATCTTGCTCCGCATGGCTAACCCAACAGTTATGGAAGCGCCATAGGAGGGGGCTGCCTTGAGTGGCGTCCGCCCTTGGGAGGTGGGGTGAAAAGTTCATTGTGGGATCTGGGACTTGCTCGGTACCAAAGTTGTACCCGGTGTAGTTGATTTCGCCTTGTCCAAAGTTACTGTACGGGATACTTGGCTTCATTAAAAGTCAGAATAAATTATTGGTTGTCCACAAACATTATTGTAAGTGGAACACTGACCATCGGGTACTCGCTGTTGTACAGGGCTTGAGAGGCCGGGGTATCCCAAGACCTAGCCATGGCGGCATTGTGGAAGTCATACCCGGAATTCAAACCTCCTCCATACGTGCCATTGCCATATACAGGTCTAGAAGGTACAGCGTAGTGGTCGCTGTAGATGTCCTGCTGATTCTATCGAGCAATCAGGGGTGCTTCCTGTCGGAGAGACATCAGGGTCATACGGTTGTGTAAGGTTGTGAATCATAAGATGGTGCCACCCTCTGGCCAAAGCCAGAAGTCATGGAGTCGGCCTAGTGAGGAGTTGATATGCGATGAGCATCGACTATTGACTGTGAAGAACGCACCCTCACAACTTGCGGGTGTGATGGGGATCCTGAGCCTGAGTTTTGACTCAGGATAGACGAGTACTGTCCGTAGGCTTGTTGCGTGTACGCTGGCTGCATCTTGGGGGGCCATGGAGACATTTCCGGCCATGGTTTATATTCTCTTTCCAACGCTTGCGAGTTTCAAGCCGAGTGTTTCCCTATACAGATATTAGGATACCGTAATGAATGACAACAGATCCCAGGAACCGGCGGCTTGCCAGGGGAAAAATATTTGCCGCTTTTCGTTAGATTTTGACTGAAATGAAAGACAGGTGTGTAACACGCGTTCGCGTAAAATCAAAGGTTTGATGGGAGTACGTAGTAGCCTCCAGTTTCTGGAGGGCTGTTACTTCGTAAAGCGCCATACAAAAGACATGCACACTCAGACTGGCAGATTGGAACCTCGAACCGACCGACTCGGAGGATTCGAAGAGACCGTGAGGCTGGTTGCGTTATTGATCCCGAAAAATAATGTGGCTGTAAATCAGGCTTCGGCTATAACTCATCCACTCAATCTCGCGATCTCACACCCATGTGAACTGGGAATGAAAGCTGCCAGTGGAATTAACACGGTTGTCCCGTTCTCAGCTGTATCCACCACATTGGTATGCCACTTCAAGTATCTCTCGTAGTACCGCAAAAAACGACTGTCAGGAGTCAGCCTGGATCTTTGTTTTTCACATACCAGGCACTACACTCACATTGCTACTATTGCCTATTGTAAAAGGTACACGCACGACAGGGCGCCGGGCGTTCAAAGGACTCGGACGGGAAGCCACAGCAATGACAGTACTGGGCCTCGAGCTTTGGGAACTCAATGCTTTCGTTATCAATATGAAATGGTCTAGCCGAGCCGCAGACCAAAAAAAAAATCTTGTATAAGATTCAAATCTACCTCCGTATTATGTTACCCTAGGGAGGTGGATCATGGGTAAACCGTGTCGTACAATGACTATCCTTATTACGCCCAGAAGCACTGCGGACGCCTCCGCCTGACTCAACCTGAGTCCTTAGGTAGGGAGTAGATGGTTTCGAGCGCCGGACCAACAAACACTTCTCATATACCTTTCGGCTCGGGTCCCACTGTAAGAGCAAAGCATCTTGAACTTAATAAGAACAAGTGGCAGTCTCTACAAGGACTAGACGAATAACAGGTCGGATTTTGATAAGAATACTGTCATAGGTGCGTTTGCACTCAACGCGGCGACCCCAACACTTGAAGGTATAGGTTATGCGGTGAACGAGAAGATCCTTGATTGTCAAATCGCCAATAAAGTGAAAAAAAAAAAAACTCTACATTATACAGAACGTTTTACACTATAACATAGTTGACCGAGTCTAGATCCTGCACGTCTGGAGCCGTTCGCGGTTCTTGCACGACGTTGCAGGCAAGGGGCGAATCCATAACTCCACATGGCCCGCTTTGTCCGAGTGAGCAGCCAACGTGGAAGGAACGCGATGGCGGTCAGCATGTCGTTTTCGAGCTGTTTGACAAGAACGGATTGTATAATCGCGACCTTGTCGGACGGTGCGAGATGAAAGCGCGGGAGAGGCCCTTCGGCGCTAAGAGGTGAGAAGTGAAGCGTTGAATGGTCTACGGTGAGCTTGTCGGGCACGGGACAGCGACGAGCAGAGAGAAAGAGACGAGGTCAGGGAGAGATAGTGGTGGTATAAGTGTAGCCTGGGAGGGTGAGTATCCGCTCGAGAAATCCGTCTGGGCATAGGTCATATCAGCGCCAATTCGGCAGGAACCTTATGGAAAATATCTGTCCGAGGATACGTTTGTTATCCTCTCCCACACTGCCAGAGCGATACGCACACCCATCGCAACGGAGGCCATCAAGAGCAACATACGATGACGCATTGCTTCCGTGGCAGGAACATCATCACCAGGTCATCCCAGTCACTGGTGTATACAAAGAAAACTATCAGACAAGATCCTCCGCTTAACTTGGATACTCACAACAATGAACTTGGTCGTGCGATGTATGTTGGTGACTTCGAATACGCAGAATGGGTAGCGGACCTCGGAGGTAATAGCAACATAAAAATGACCTGTGAGAAGAATATACGAAGTCTGCGAAAAGTTAAACCCATCCACAACTCGGCGGCCGTTGATCGCGATACGTACCGACGACGTCTCGCCTAATCCTTTCCATGGTTCACGGGGTCCTTCGAAACTTTATCCCTGTCATCTCTCCCACCCCTTGCTGTGGTTCTAATATTGACGCAATGTCATGAAGAAATCAAATATAAGGTACTATCCAGCAAGTTTAAGTCCACTTCCCAGCTGGTAAAGTGCTAGATGAATCGCTAAGATGATTGGTAGGACTCGGAGGGCGAGGAGATGGCAGAGACTTGGCATGCGTGGGTAACAAATTGCCAGTGCCGGTGAGGGAAAATGAAGATGCAAAGAGGCTGGTGATGTTGTCATTTGTCACTGTGGGCATTTTAATTCAACCAATCAGATTGAAGTATTTTTTAGCCGACTGAATTGGTTTACATTGGTTTACATTGTGGTGTCCTACCAAATTTAGAAGTCACGGTCCCGGCGATTTGTGCCTACAGTCAACGTGCAACTTCCAACTGGCGTCGTAATTCTTACCCGTATTGTAAATGACTCAGGGTCGATAGAAGGATCAAAGATACGTGCTGGCTGCCAGTGGTCGTCGTCACATGACACGCCATCGCCGAGTCGGGAAATAGAGGGAGCTCACACAACTGAAGCCATGATCACAGAATGGGATTCAGAAGTCAGCGGACTCAATACGCGCACATGTGAACTCTGTGTACCGTATTAAGTTACTAATGAGGCGTGGCATCTGTCATCTGATCACTACAGCAGCAGAACAGCAACAGGATCAGCTGTTACTCAATATCCAATATCCGCAGTCAGGGTTGCCAGTCAGGGTTGCCGAACAGAGTTTCATAGTTGGAAACCGAGATTGACGGGTTGGTTGGTCACTTGCCCTTGTTCGAGACTTGCCTTGTTCTCCTGCTGCGCGATCCACTACAGTAGATGCCATGCCCGTGACACGTTTGGGCTCTTCTTACCCCGTCTGCAGTGGGAGATTACCGCAGGCGCTATTTGGTCCGTGAATGAGGTTGTGTTCTGGAATTATTACTAACGCACAACGATGCCAGATTGCAGTGACATGGGAAACAGAGCTCAAAATTCGTCTCCTACCCACAAATCCAGCCAAATTATTCTACGACATGCCGAGCAAAGCCCTACATCCCGTTCACATGCCTCCTCTCCCCCCTCACGCCTCCTCCCGATTGACTTCGTATTTCGCCGCACCGTGCGGTGTGCAGCATGCATCAGCACACTGTTCTCCTTTGCCGCGTGGCCCAACCGTTTAACTCTTATCGTCTCTCCATTTCAAAGGCACGTGTCACATGAAGGTGGCGCTCTGTTTCGTTCATACACCTCTCGTATGCCACATCATATGGGCTAACTTTCCAACTTCTTTCACTTCTTTCAGGGACGCCATTCCGATGAAGGCGGCGCTCCGTTTCGGAAGGTCATCATTTATTGCTCCCATCCATTTAAACTGTTCTTTTATTCACGGCAATACCTATCAGATATCTGTTACCCAATCCACGGCTCTGCTAAGGGAACTTCACGTGATCGTGACAGGACGCACTTGGAACTTGAAGTCTACGTGGGCACCAAGCAATGGGTTACAACACACTCTGGTATGCAACGTGTGCTGGAATTGACAAAGTTGGCCATTGCACACGCTGGGAGAATGGGGCAATATAGAAAAAGAATCTTCATTCCCGATGAACGCTGATTTCGATTCTTGCTTTCTATAGTGCTCTCATCGGCCCCGCACTTACAGAACACAGTGTATGTGTGCATCCATGCTTTACATGCAGCAAACTCACAAGGGACAAGGAGTTATTATATGCATTTCCCCCCGCCCCGAGGTGATTGATTGACCACGAGAATGTCCGAATTGCATGAGGAGGTGTCAAACATGAAATGGAAGGAGGGACGCCACTCACGACAGTTGTGAGCTTTCCGCGCACTCCGCGAGCAGTCCCGGCCGTCGATCACCACCGACTCGGACGTCCGCCACATGACTATGGGAAAGCGCAATAGGCGGCGCAATGAAATG
>Ga0137358_10001596_pt1 | contig 12390 bp, 10 predicted proteins | sample Mad1_20_16metaG_FD_105551 | JGI IMG/M metagenome (GOLD analysis project Ga0137358, IMG submission 105551) | Vadose zone soil microbial communities from Angelo Coast Range Reserve, California, USA - Mad1_20_16 metaG | ecosystem: Environmental > Terrestrial > Soil > Vadose zone | place: USA... | reverse complement strand
CGCCAGTCGGTGCGTGAAACTGCCAATCCGCTGCCGCCATCATGCCGGACACAATGAAGGCGACCGGCCGCGTTCCCAGGCCAAGCATGATCGCGACACCGCCGAAGAACTCAAGTATGCCGCCGATGCCCGTCTGAGACAAAAGGGGCGGGGTAGGCTGGCCGGGAATTCCGCCAAACCAGCCGAACAAAATCAGGCTGCCGGTTTGGATGAATAGGAAACCCGCCACCACCCGAAGCAAGAAATACGTGACCTGTGCTGCGCGGTCCCTGTTCATGATGATTTGAAGCATAGTGATCCTGGTTGGGATTGATGTAGCTGAATTAATCGCTTCAGGACCTGCTGGACCGGTCCTGCGGTCGGGCTATCTTTTGTTGGGGTCATGGTTGGTCACCGATTTTGTTTCGGTTTCATCCCTGCGACGAATGAAGGAAGACGTTCAGGACATTCGTCATTGGCGATTTTCGCGCCTACGACGGCGCATCGAAGATCCGCGTCAAAACGATCTACCGAGCGCGGTGCAAGCGTCTTACATTTTCGCCAAGTACTCCTGTGGGGACCAAGGGTCTGGTTCAACCCCTTCGACCGCCCCGAATTCCCGTGGAAGACACGCGTCATAACGATCTCCTGATCGGCTGTCAAGTTTTCTTGCCCAAGGGTCCGGCGAACAGCGACGCCGGAAATCACCCAATTAGTCTTCAATAAGGCCGAGAAGCAAAAACGGTTGCAAAGCCGGGACTTTGGAATTACGAAAAGAACTCGCAAAGCGCGGTTAGCTCAGTGGTAGAGCACTACCTTGACACGGTAGGGGTCAGAGGTTCGAACCCTCTATCGCGCACCATCAATGCGCCTTTTTAAGTAAGCTCCACCAAGTCCAGTCTTCAGCTGACGCTAGCGACTTTGAGCCAGAACGCGATCACGGCACGCTTCGTAGTAGACTAGCTTGATGGCAGGTGACCGCCGTTGCGATCGCCTGGTGTGCAGTCATGACAGCAATTTCATTGCTCTCATGATTGCATGATGAGGACGACGGTTACTCTGGGTCCTGATGTCGAGCGCCTTCTGAAGGAAGCTGCCCACGAGACCCGACAAAGCTTTAAGCAGGTACTGAATGATGCGGTTCGCGCAGGCCTCCGAGCCTCCTCTGCAACCGTCAGGCGCAAACGTTTTCCTGTGAAAGCCCGGCCCCTGGGTCTTCGCTCGGGCCTCGATTCGACCAAGCTGGCGGAGCTCGTTGATGAGCTGGAGATCGAGACGTTTCTGGAGTCTACAGCGTTCGAGCATTCTCTTCTCCTTTAACGATTGAAGAAGCGGCCACTCACGTGTCCGATTGGCTCGATCAACCGAATGCTCAGTTTGTCGAAATGCAGTTAAGAGATGTCCGGCACGCATTGGCGCTACTCCGTTCGGCTGGAACCGGAGGAAACCTAACGACAGACGCACAAGTTGCTGCGATCGCTCTCCGCCTCGGTGCTGTTGTCCATACTACCGATACCGATTAAACCTGATTTCGCGCTCTAAGCTGGCGCTATCCCCTGACGGTTTAAGCCGAAAATCTGCTGGTTACCGCTTACAAATGACACCCGTCGTGGAACACCATTTATAAGGGCTCGAACAGCAACCGTATCGGAGACAGACACGTCGGCAAGCTACGGCGCGGTCTAGCGCGGAGTTTGAGAAATACCAGAGAGCTGGCCGCGATTCGGCGGGCTGCCCATACGCGTCAACTTAAGGAGGCGACACGGGGAAAGGGCGAGTGGACGAAGGGCTCTGTGATCTGCCCATTGCGGTATTGGTTATCGGTCATTGCTCTACCGTCCATGACCGAACGGTTGGTCCTCGGCCGGATTCCAGACTTGGATTCGGTAATACCAGACCTCATACCCGCCAACATGCCGAACTTCCCGGACTCCTCCATAAAGACTGAGAACAGCTTCCTTCGTTGTGAGACCTTGGTAAAGGTGTTGCAGCCGCGCCTCCTCGTACGATTCGGGGGTGATCGTGTAAATATAGACGGGAGCAAACGCCACCCTGCCGCGCGCATCAAAAGGGATCGCAATCGCATCCCACCCGTGTCCTCGATTTTGCATACTTGGCTCTTCGACGGGCGCACCGCCGAGCCCCCAGTTCCACCATTTTTTCGAGTCGACCGAGACCTGGTAATAGCTTTGATGCGGACCCGCCTGAATCAAATCACGGTCACCAGCGATACGTGGGACCATTCCGCAAAAACCTGCGCCGAGCGATCCTAGCAAAAAAAGACTGACCAGAACCTGTTTTATCATACCATTTCTGAAGAGATTCGAACCGAGGAATGTAAAACGAAATCGGCTGACTGACCACCCCTTTACGGCAAGGCCTTTTTCCGTAGGATCCAACAAAGGCGCTCAATTCGCGGCTTTCGATGCTTAATTTTCGTCTCACCGATTAAAGGATTACCGACTCCACCTGCTTCCCACGGTTGCTAGATCCGCCGCCGATGGTAAACCTCACTTAGCATGCAAGAGCTGAATATCGGAATTATCGGTCTCGGCTGGCCTGGCGAACGTCATGCCGAAGGAATACAGGGAAGCGGTGTTGCGGAGTTATACGCGGCGTGTGATTTGGATGAAAAACGACGCGAAAATTTTCGCCAAAAGTATGCGCCAACCCGAATTTTTGCGGATTACAAGGAAATGCTGGCGGATCCCAGACTGGATGCCGTTGTAGTCAGTCTGCCCAACTCGCTGCATTACCCGATCACGCTCAAGGCATTGGAAGCAGGGAAGCATGTTCTGTGTGAAAAACCTCCCACCCTGAACGCCGAACAGATGCACGGGTTGCACGCCGAGGCAGAAAAACGTGGATTGATCTATTTCTTCGGGCGGCAAATGCGTTTTTCTGGACCGAACCAGGCAGCTCGAAAGGTGGTAGGCGAACGACGCCTCGGCGAAATTTATTTTGCGAAAACGATGTGGGTGCGCTCTCGCGGAACCCCTGGTGGGATTGACGGCTGGTTCACTGACCGCTCGCGCTCCGGCGGCGGTGCGCTCATCGATCTCGGTATTCATGCAATTGACGCGGCTTGGTACCTCATGGGTACGCCTAAGCCTCGCTCAGTATCAGCGCAGACTTACCAAAAATTTCCGCAATTGGTAAAAGTTCCAATATTCGATGTCGAAGACAGTGCATACGGAATGATTCGATTCGAGAACGGTGGCTCGCTCCTTTTCGAGGTTTCTTGGGCGGCGAATCTGACTGACGACATTCCGATGGGCAGGCACGGATCGCGGGAACTCTTCAGCACAATTGTCTATGGCCCCAAAGGCTCAATTCGCATCGTCGATGACCAGGTATCAGATCAAGCGCAAAAAGTACCGAGTCTGACCTTGTTCGAAGACCAAAATGGGAAATTAGAGCGAGTGGATCTTCCTTTCGAATCGGTTCCTCATGAGTTCGTCCCGCAGATGCAGAATTTTGTCCGGGCAATTCATGGGCTCGAGCCGCCGATCAATAGCTCCATCCAAGCGGTGCAGCTAATGGAAATGCTCGATGCAATCTACCACTCGAGCTTGACCGGAAATGAGGTTCGATTCGGCTGAGCGAGCGGCCGGGTTGAATGGTCTTCGAGACAGGGGGTTGCCACCGGTCACTGATTACTGATTCTCCGGACTCGGCGAGGCTTCCGGGGTCGGAGTTGGTTCGGCGCTATTCGGGGCCGCACCTGTTTCGGCTGCACCATGTTCGCTTTTGTAGCCCGCAAGTGTGTCGCCCAAATAGTAGATTGGCAGCGCCACCAGTTGTCCCAGGATATCGCCCAAATCTTTGTTTCCACGCACGAAACTGATTAAACCGGTATCTGTCCGGCTCAGTACAGAATAGCTCTCGTAATCCTGCATAAACCTCGCCAGCGACTTTAATCCTGTGACCGAAACCGGCGAGAGATCGCCCGGATTGGAGGAAGCGAGCTGTTTCTCCTGCAAGGCATAATAGGTACTCTGGAATTGTTTACTTATATATTGTAACGAGTTTCCATGATCCGGTAGCCCTTTGGAAATAGTCGCAAAATCTGGTCGAATTTTCAGCCCTGCAACTTTCCCAGATTTCGTATCTTTGAGCGCGCGCACCAACTTATCGTTTGACGCGAAAACTAAATAATCGGCAAAGCGCGCGAGCGTAGGCCGGAGATACGGCGCAGCACCGTTCAGATTGACGATGCGAAGTTTCAAATCCGGCTCATCCATTTTTTCCACGTCCTGACTCAGCTCGGCCAGCGCTTCTAACATGGTAAATAGCTTTTCGTCGCGAACCTTCCAGAGTATAGCTGCTGCCGGTTCGGATATTTCTTGTTCACCGCCCGCAATCGGTATTCGCACTTTAGAATTCGGATCGAGCGTCACAATGTAGCCGGCCTGATCGCCCAACGAGGCAAGGATCTCGGAAAGCTCCATTCCGGTTGCACCGGCGACTTGTTTGGGAAATTCCTGCACAAACTGAACTGCATCGGGGACTTGAGATGCAGTCAGATCCTTTTCCAAAGTGCTCCAAAGCCCGGAGAGATCGAAATCAGAAAAAGCGAACGCTTCGGTATTCGCCGGTATGAAGTCGATTACATCGAACGAATGCGGTTGTTTACAAAACGTGGCCCAGAGAAAACCGGTCGGAGCCGGAGCAAAGACGACCGATTTCGTCAAATAGGTGCTGGCAGATTCTTGTTTGGAACTGCCTCCGATCGCCTGCAATCCCGACACACCGCTGGAGGTAAGCAATTGCAAGGCAAGGTCGAATTGCTGTTTTGTCTTTGCCGATTCTTTAGGCGTTAGCTTTCCCGACAGGACCGTGGCATCGCGAGCGGCTGTGACGCCCTTTGTTATCTGCGCTAAGATTTTGTCGATCTCGCAATAGTAGTAGAGTCCTCCCTCGCTATCGAGTTGCGAGGTGACGATAGAAAATGGCGTTTTTGGACTGGCGGAAGCTATCGCCGCAGGCGATGAGGCTGGCGTCGGACTGCCTTCCGCTTTATTAGGAGGGGGCGCTTGATTGTTACAACCAGTGAAGAGAAAAGTAAGCAGCAATAAGGAAGCGAAACGGCGCTTGATCATAAGTGAAGGATGCAGGGAGATTGCCTTGACTGTGCAACAAGTGACGAGACAAATTTGGCTATCTCCGGCAACTTTCCGACACTTGCCGCCGCGCTGTCGTTCGTGACGCTACGTTTTAGCTCAAGAATGAGTTCCCAATTTACCATTGACCAAATCAGAGAGGCCGCTCAATCGGCCAGCGTGACAGGCATCATTCACGCCCAGATCGAGACCAACATCGAAAGGCGTACACGCGAGCTGAAACCGTTTTTTGAACTCACAATCCGCGATCTAACCGGCTCCTTGATTGTCCGGGTTTGGCAAGATCATCCTTGTTTTGCTTTTTGCGGTGAACTTTCGACTGGTGGCTGCGTCGCTTTAGAAGGCGAATTTGTCCTGGGCACAACGTTCGGCTTAGAACCTAAGAATTGGTCAATTCGGTCCCTGAATTCTGAGGAGAGACAAGTACTATTTACCGGTTCGCCGGAATCACAGGAACTGCAGCAACGTGAGTACGGGGAAATCGAACGAACTGTAGCCTCTATCAGGGATCCACGTTTACGGCGAGTCAGTGAACTCTTTCTTGAGGAGTTCAGCGAACGGTTTCGAAGAGCAGCCGGTGCGCGCAGCGTGCATCACGCGCGTCGTGGCGGACTCGTACAGCACGTTTCCCAAATGCTTAAAGCAGCGACTGCTCTAACCACCGTTTACTCGCACCTGAATCGCGATCTGTTACTCGCCGGCGTACTTTTTCATGATGCCGGCAAGCTTTGGGAAAATGCTTTCCCGAAGGAGGGCTTTCAGATGCCCTATGATTTACTCGGGGAACTGGTGGGCCACATCACGATCGGAGCAGAATTGGTGAATCGGCTCTGGACTAAGTTGCGGCAAGAGCCCCTTTATGAATCGTGGAAGAATGTGACGCCGGAGAGCGAGCTTGTCCGCTGGCATTTGCTTCACCTGATCGCGGCGCACCACGGAGAAAAGCAGTTTGGATCTCCGATCGAACCAAAGACTCCGGAGGCAATTGCGCTGCACTTTATCGACAATCTGGACGCCAAACTTGAAATTATGGCTGGCGCCTATCGGATCGGACATCGACTGAGCGCTGATATCATCGAGCGAGTGCGTCCGTTGCCCGGCCATTTGGTGGAGCCGCTTCCAGTGTTTGAGCAAGGCGATGGAGGGCGACGGTAGGGATGAGCTCATGCTCGTCGATCTCTTGACTGTGTCGAAAAGGTTAGTCGCCGCTACCGCCGAGAATAAGAACGGCCAAACGCAGGCATTTGGCCGTTCCGAGCGTCTCTCTAGGATCCAAACCTCAATGAGTAGCCGAATGAATTTCTCGACGCTCCATTTTGCGCCAAGTTATCCATAGGATCAGCTAACGTTGCCCTTCTTTGAAACGTTCATGACTGTTTGAAGAACTATTGAGACGAGTCTCTCGACTGGCGAAATTTAGCGGGACTCGAACAAATTAGGCAAGCGCAGGTTGCAATTTTCTTTCTTCCTTGTCCGGAGCCTCACCACGCCGCTCCCGGTCTTTCGAGTGGTTCTTGGCCAGGAGCAGGTAGATTGCAGGCACCACAAATAGTGTAAAGAAAGTGCCAATGACCATGCCGGGCACCAGCACTCGACCAATACTGTTCCTTGCTCCAGCGCCTGGGCCGGTAACGAACATAAGAAGAAAGTGACCGGAAACGGTCGCTACCGAAGTCATCAATATCGGGCGAAGCCGAGTACCGCAAGCCTCGACAATCGCGTGCAGCTTATCGCGACCCTGCTCTTGCAGCTTGTTAGCAAATTCAACAATCAATATACCGTTCTTTGAGACCAATCCTACCAAGGTAATTAGTCCGACCTGACTATAGATGTTAATACTTGTGAAGCCCAAGAAAGCGATCGACAACGCGCCGACTAAGCCCAGCGGCACCGAGCCGAGTAAGATAATGAATGGGTCGCGGAAGCTTTCAAACTGTGCAGCCAGCACCAGGTAAATCACGATGAGCGAAAGAACCATCGTCGGAACAAAAGCGTTTCCTTCCTTTCGCAGCTGCCGTGACTCGTCCGCATAATCGATTGTATAGCCACGCGGCAAGATCTTCGCGGCCTCGTCTTCCAAGACTTTGAGCGAGTCGTCGATCGTTGCCCCAAAGCCATTAGCTCCGGAAATCGTAAACGAATTGAGCTGCTGAAAATGATTCAACGTTTCGGGCTGCACTTCGCGTTCGAGGTGAGCAATCGTGGAAAGCTGGATTTGCGCACCGTTTGGTCCGCTCACATATCGGTTAGCCAGGTCCGTAGGTGTCAGCCGTTCCACTCGCTTCAGTTGAGGAATTACCTGATAGCTTCGCCCCTGAATACTGAAGTAATTCACATATCCGCTGCTGAGTAGTGTCGTCAGATCGCCACCAACCTGCTGAAGGTTGAGACCCATTGCTGCAACCTTATCGCGGTCAAATATAATTCGGGTTTGGGGCTGATCGTATTTCAAATCGGAATCCGCGAAAAAGAATTTTCCACTTTTATTGGCGGCAAGGAGAAGTTGATTTGAAAACTCAAGCATCTCCCGGGGTTGGGCCGTAGATTTGACCACCATCTCGACCGGGAAATTGCCGCCCCCAGGGAGAGCCGGAGGAAGCGTCGCCAGGACATTCACGCCAGGGATCAGCGCCATCTTTTTGCTCACTTCGCCCAGTACTTGCGCCATAGTCCGACTGCGCTGTTTCCATGGTTTCGCCACCAAGCCGGAAAACCCTGGACCAGGAATCGGAGTAACCTGGAAGGTTTGCGCGGTTTCCGGAAAACTCTTGAAGATGTCGTTCACTTCCCGCGCGAAAAGCATGGTCTGATCCAGAGTAGCATCGGGCGCTGATTGGACGATGCCGAAGACGACTCCTTGATCTTCCTTCGGTGCGAGCTCGTGTTGAGACATTACCCAGAAGGCGAGAATCAAGGGCGACACGAGTAGCGCGAAAATAATGACCACGGGATAGACGGTTAATAGTCCGGAGAGGATCCGCGTGTAACCGCGCCGCAAAGAATCGAATCTGCGCGTAATCCAGCCGGCGAGACCGCGTTCGGAAAAGCCCGGCTTTAGCAGCCGAGATGCGAGCATTGGCGATAGCGTAAGAGCGACAAACCCGGAAACCACTACCGCGCCAGCAAGAGTAAACGCAAATTCGCGAAACAAGGTTCCAGTCAAGCCGCCCTGAATGCCGATTGGCGCGTAGACCGCCGCCAGAGTAATCGTCATTGCGATGATCGGGCCGAACAGTTCACGAGCTCCTTTGAGCGCCGCGTTAGTTGGAGCCATGCCTTCCTGGATATGGCGCTCCACGTTCTCTACCACGACGATCGCGTCATCGACGACCAAGCCGACGGCGAGAACGATGGCCAACAGAGTCAGCAGATTTAGTGTGAAACCGAAGAGCAGCATGAGGAAGACCGCACCGATCAGGGACACTGGGATTGCCAGAATCGGTGCGATGACAGCGCGCAGCGAACCCATGAAAAGGAAAATGACGATCATGACGATGCAGAGCGTCTCGATCAGCGTCTCGGTCACATCATGAATGGCGCTGCTGATGTATTCCGTAGAGTCGTACGGTATATCCAGTTCCATACCCGCCGGGAGTTGTTTCTGGATCTCCGGCAATGCCGCCCGCACCCCTTTCACCACGTCGAGGGCATTAGCCGTCGGCAAGACGAAGATACCCATGAACGTCGCAGTATTGCCCGAGAAGCGGACATCGGAGTCATAGCTTTGGGCTCCCAGCTCGATATCGGCCACATCGCGCAGCCGAACAATCGCACCGTTCGATTGCTTGATCGCTAATTGTTTGAAGTCCTCAACCGATTGCAGGTCGGTATTAGCGACGAGATTGATCGATGTCATCGACCCTTTCGTCTGACCGACGGCGGAAAGATAGTTATTCGCTTGGAGAATGCTTTGAATTTGGCTTGGCGAGACATTCAGAGCTGCCATACGGTCCGATTTCAGCCAGATTCGCATCGCGAAGGTGCGGGCTCCGAGAATCTGTGCATCTTGCACCCCATTGACCGCCGATAATTTCGGCTGCACCACCCGCGTGAGATAGTCAGTGATCTGATTCCTATCCAAGTCTTTGGAATAGAAACTCAGGTACATTGATGCGAATTGATTATCGACTGAGGTAATCTGTATAACTGGTAGCTGAGAAGCAGGCGGAAGTTGGTTACGGACCTGGTTGACCTTCGTCTGCACTTGGGTCATCGCCGCATTTGGATCGTAATTGAGCTTGAGGTGTACGCTGATTATACTCGATCCGAGCAGGCTCTGTGAGGACATATAGTCGATGCCCTCAGCACTCGCGATCGATTGCTCAAGCGGAGTCGTGATGAAGCCGCGTACCAGATCAGCGTCGGCGCCATAGTACGCCGTGGTAATTTTGATAACAGAGATATCGCTTTTCGGATACTGGCGAACGTTCAGACTATGGAGCGCCTGATACCCGCCAAGAATGATCAGAATGTTGACTACCCACGCAAGAACGGGTCGTCGAATGAATATGTCCGTAAAGTTCATCGAGTTGTCCTGGGTTGAGTCTCCTGAGAACGCTTAACTATCCGAGGGAGTTGGAGAGGTTTCGCTGCCTGGTGTAGCTTTATTATTTACAATGATTGCTTCGCCGCTTCTTAGCCGAAAGACCCCGGAGGTAACAACCTCGTCTCCCGGCTTCAGGCCGGAGACGATGGCCGTAAGGTCACCCTTGCTCTGACCAAGTTTAACGAACTGCTCCTTAACGCCCTTGAATGTCTTGCCATCATCTGATTTCAAGTCAGATACGATGAACACGGAATCACCGTACGGCGCATAATGGATGGACGAAGAGGGGATCGCAACCACCTCTTGAGCCTCGGGAAGAACTACTTTGACCTTGGCGTACATCCCCGGTCGCAGTTGGGTCTCGGAATTAGGCAAGGTGGCTTGGATCTGGACGTTCCGGGAATTTTGGTCCACCAGCGAATTGATTGCCGTGACTTTTCCGGGGAAGACTTTGTCTCCGTAGGCGTCCATGTTAATCTCCACCGATTGACCCACGGTCAATTGACTGAGGTTTTGCTGCGGCAGACTGAAATTGACATAGATCGGATCAAAGGATTGCAAAGTGACCACTGCGTCGCCGGTGTTCAAGTATTGTCCCAAGTTGATTTGTCGGATTCCTACTACCCCGGCAAACGGGGCCCGCAATGTTTTCCTGGCAATGAGCGCCTTGAATTGGTCGACGGTGGCTTGTGCTTGGTGAAACTGCGCGGTCGCACTGTCGTAATCGGATTGCGAGACCGTCTTCTTTGCGACCAATTCTTGGTTTCGCGTAAGCGTGATTTGCGTCCAGTCCCGTTGGGCTTCGGCTTGGGCAAGCTGGGCTTGCTCCTGGTCAGTGTTCAATTGAACAAGGAGATCGCCCGCCTTCACCTGGCTTCCAGACTCGAATGCGATCTTACTCACGATTCCTGCCAAATCAGTGCTAATAGTGACCCCGTTTATCGCAGTAACTGTGCCAATCGTCTCAAGAGTCGGTTGCCATTGGGATTTCTCCGCTACTGTGGTCGTGACTGCCGTAGGCGGCGGCAAAAATGCCCCCGACTTCGCCAACTGAGCGAAGCCCATGATTTGGTTCACTTTGAAAAAGACGAGTCCGCCGTAAATTAGTCCGACGACCACTATCATCAGTAGGATTGTGATAATAAATTTCTTCATGGAAAGAAAGGGGGTTAGGCTACCTTGGAGGCCTGGTTCTCCTCCAATCGGACCGCTGAGAGTTGCTGTTGGATTTTTGCTAAGAGGGAGATCAGTAACTGACGCTCGGCTTCAGTCAAGGAAGCAACTAAGTCGGAAAACCAACGGCAATACGCAGGCCGGATCCGATCTAAGAGTTGTTTCCCTTCCGGGGTCACGTGCACTCGAACTTGCCGACGATCCTCCGGGTCGCACTTCCTAACCACCAATCCGTCTCGCTCCATTCCGTCCAGGAGCCCACTAACGGTGGCGCGAGTTACCCCGGTACAATCCGCGAGTTCGGCCGGACTAGGTGGATCCTCACAGTGTCCGGCAATCATGAGGAGATTGAAACGGCCAGGGCGAACACCTTGCGACGAAAGAAATTGATCGTTGAGCGCAAGCAATTCGTCTCCTGTTTTCAGAAGATGCATCCAGGTGAGGCAGGCAGACGGATCAAGCTCCGGATATTGTCGCGACTCTTGCAACAACACATCGTAGTGAGGTAATTCTTTAAGGATTGCTTGATCGCCTGACATGGTTAACCGCCTTAAATATTAGGTTCCTAACTGTTGTCAAGTCCCTTTCCAATTTGGGTTAAACGGTCGTGAATACATCCGCACAGCACGCACACCCCTCGCCCAGAGGGACCGAGTTCGTTGCCAGAACACGGCGGAAGAGAACGAAGTTACACTTTTTCCAAATATATGCTGAGAAGTGCTATGTCAGCCGGTGTGATCCCACTGATCCGGCCAGCCTGGCCGAGTGTGCCGGGCCGAATTTTGCTGAACTTCTGGAACGCTTCAGCTCGGAGACCGAAGACGTCCCCATAGTTCATCGAAGACGGAATTGTCTTCGATTCCGCCCGCGCGGCCTTGGTAATCGCGTCCTCCTGCCTCCGTATATATCCTTCATATTTGAAATCGGTTTCAACCTGATCCCAAACCGATCGCGAAAACCTGCCGGCCAGGTCCGTCGGGAGTTGGTCGACAGAAAACTCTGGACGCTTCAGCCATTGGTCCAGTCGGGCACCTTGGTACCGGATCGAAGTGGCGAGTTCTTTTACCTCCCGGATCTCTGCTCCACGAGCAGTCACTCGATGCCACGCCCCGGCACGCGCGAGTCCGGCAGCGAAAGCTTTCGGAGTCAGACGCAAATCGGCATTGTCCTGGCGCAGAAGCAACCGGAATTCGGCGCGACTCGTAAACATACGATACGGTTCCTGCGTCCCCTTGGTCACGAGATCATCGATCAGCACGCCAACGTAAGCTTCGCTTCGCTGCAGGATAAAGGGTGGTTTCCCCAGAATTCTTAGAGCTGCGTTAGCGCCGGCAATCAGGCCTTGGGCAGCTGCTTCTTCGTATCCGGAGGTACCGTTGATTTGGCCGGCAAAAAACAATCCCGGCACCAGGCGGGTCTGAAGCGTCTGATCGAGCTGGGTAGGCGGACAATAATCGTATTCGACCGCGTAACCCGGCCGCAGGATCTCGGCTTTTTCCAGACCGGGGACTGATCGGATAAAGGCATATTGCACCTCAAAAGGCAGGCTGGTCGAAAGGCCATTGACGT
>Ga0137358_10001585_pt1 | contig 12427 bp, 20 predicted proteins | sample Mad1_20_16metaG_FD_105551 | JGI IMG/M metagenome (GOLD analysis project Ga0137358, IMG submission 105551) | Vadose zone soil microbial communities from Angelo Coast Range Reserve, California, USA - Mad1_20_16 metaG | ecosystem: Environmental > Terrestrial > Soil > Vadose zone | place: USA... | reverse complement strand
TCATGGAAGCACGGACCCAACTGTTTCGGATGGTATACTAGACTGCGACTGTCATGTTTCGGTACGTTGTGATAGTCAATTCCAGATAACCACACTCATATTTGTCGTTCACAGGTGGATGACGATTGCATACTGTGTGAAGGCGGGTGCAAGAAGTGGTATCACGTTTGGTATGTGAGCTACAAGTAACAATTGCGCACACCTCACCAGTACTTATAGGTGCATGGGGTACGCGGCTACCATTCGGCATTTGGGTGGTTATCGGAAGTGATCCGCTCTTAGATACCACTCTCACCGCGACAAGCGTCTGCCCCCAAAGTTTATATGCTTTCATTGTAGCTTGCGACAAGACAAAAACTGGGAGATTATCAAAGTGCAAACTTGGTATGAAGAGTTACTTGGGAACTTCGGCCGTCTAGCCCTTTTCCGGTCAGCAAATTTTAAAGCTCTAGTCTGGAATACCAACGAGTGCCGTAATTCACAGTCGGGCAATCAAAATTGCGGAGATCCACGCACCCGAGTCCTCGAGTGCGTTTGCAAAGTTGATTGGTGCGTGAACCGATCATAGGGGTGTCAGTTGTGTCAGGACCATACAGAGTGCGAGCCTATTGTGGCAGCGCAATTGTTCAGAAGACTCCAAGTCGAAGGTTTAACCTCTAGGAAAGTCATTGTGTTTGTTTGCTGAACGAATCTTAGGATTCATCGCGCCGAGAAATAACAACGATGGAATTGTCCCTCCTAATCCGAAGAGTGGAAAGAAAAACAACAAAGGTAAAGTCAAACAACAGGGAGCCGTGAGACAAAAATATGTCTTTGTCGCGGCCTCAAAACGGGGGCAGAGGTATCGCGATTACTTTAATCCAAATAGTGCCGTACAACTTCGGGTAATGGGAATGGAAGACACTGTGGTGGGTGCTTTACCTCAGCCAACAAAACTCTTATTTTTTGTTTATCTTGTGGCTGGCCATCGCAAGGCTGTGTTGCGAGCCCGCTTCTGAACCGTATCTGACAACCATGTGCACCCCAGAATCGCGCATCAAAACCCACCGATTGTACCCCACAGGCGGTTTCATCGCTTGGGGAAGCAAGCAATGCAGCTATAGGGCCCGTCATTACGTCCGTCGACCCTTATCGCAAGTTGGTTGACCCTTGACAGCCCCCTAGATATGACTCAGAACCTCGTTATTATGGGGTCCAAATGCAGACGGATACGCAGAATCTTGTCACGTCACCCCCAGGCTATGTGAACAATGAATTCAAGCGCAAGGCCAACCTAGACACCGCGGGAGATATCAACAGGGAGTTCGGCGCACGGAAGAAAATCAAGGTTTCGGTGGTCCCTGCTGTCAATCTGTATGAATAAACTGTGGGGGCTCTCTCTGGGCGGCTTTACTTCTGTTGTCACCTGTGGGATCATTCTTATTTGCCTGACTGGACTTTGTACCTTAACTCGCCCATCAAGTGTCACTTAATGGTCTTCTGCGTTGCCTCCGTTCGTTGGAGTATACATCGTCGTCCACTCGCGCTCTGGCACGATTCGGGCACAGCCCAATTTCCCGATAGCTTTGCTCTACTGCAGACGCGTGAGCGAAAGGTAGCTCGACCAAATTGGCGGAGTTAGGGTTGTGCTAAGAAGGTTTAGGCGTCCTGTCGCGAGATTTTACACCTGTTGCTGTGGATATGTGTCGTCAAAGGCACGACACGTCATAAAGGTGGGATGGGATGGCAATCCAAAAAGAATGAGATTTCGAGTATTTATGAGATCTGGAAGACGGTGATAACCGAATACCGGTAGAAAACCGGTAATTGTAAGCATGTACAGAAGCGCAATGGAGCAAGGCAATGCGTGATTGAGGCCCTGTTTCTTTGGCTTCTTGGGCGGCACAAGGAGGCCACGTCTACGCGATACTAGAAATGGCCCGAGGTTGCGCGCGCAGCAGCGGAGTTTGAATACTGGAAGGATGATACAGTGTGTGGGAAATATATTTCTCGTCTCTATAGAGAAAAAAAAATGTACACCACGCTAACGAGCCTGGTAGCTGGTGGGATGGCAGCTACGAGGAGATACGGAGGAGCTGTCTATGCCTTGCACCATTAATTCATCTCCTGCGAGGGCCTCGCGCGCGCATCGTCGAGCCATGGGATTGCGGACGACGGGTGAAAACGAGCGCAAGGGGAATTGATGGAGAAGAAAGGCAATTAGCCGAGAGGAGATATAGGACAGCGGCTAGGTTAAGGGCAGGCTCGGAGATAATGGGCCGAGAGAGGGTCTAGACGCGAAGTCGGGCCGAGACCAGTCGCGAGTCGGCGTTCGATCTCAATTAATCAAAGCCAGTCGGGGGTCGGCAATTTTGATCTCGTATCGGTGTGCTGGGGGTTTACAACGCGGACGGCCGTGGTTACAAGTCCTTCAGGTATCTGGTCACCACGTAGTTTTCCACCGTGGCTGCGTCCCCGAGAACAATGTGTGACTCCCAGTAAGAATATCCCGTTGCAACCATTCACGGAAACGTCCTCTTTCGCCTTTAGAATTTAGGCCACCAGTCCCCTTCATCTATTACAAACACCCTTCATCCCTCTTTGCTTTCTCTTCCAATCACCTCCGCGTCAACCCATGCCTTTCAAACTTTCCGCCACCCTTCAAGCCCATTCCAGCGATGTAGGCCATCCTCCCCCTCACGCGCCCTTTTCGGCCTTCTGACCATTCCTCAGGTCAGAGCCGTCGTCGCCCCTTCAAACGATCTAATTCTATCGGCTTCGCGCGATTCTACAGCGATCTCATGGATAAAGGCATCAGACTCCTCTTTCTCTCCTGCGCATACATTCCGCGCTGGTTCTCGCTTCATTAATGCTGTCGCTTACCTGAAACCCACCCCAGAAGCACCACAGGGTAAGAACACGAGTCAGCCGGACTTCGGACTAACCTCATGATGGCGCTGTTCGCAGGCTACATCGTTACGGGCGGTCAAGACTCGGTCATAAACATATGGGAGATTGGGCATCATCGAGAGGAGCCCCTATATTCCCTGCTGGGTCACTCGGACAACGTTTGTGCGTTACATGTGGGGGGGAATGATTCCATCATTTCAGGGTCATGGGACAAGTGCGCCCTTCTCTTTCCCGTCCGCCTTTAACGAAGCTGATACTTTTTTCAAAGTACTGCTAAAGTATGGACAAAATTTCAGCTTGTGTACGACCTCGTGGGCCACACGCAGTCTGTGTGGGCGGTGGCATCAACAGATGGCGATCAGTATCTCACCGGTGCGCTCCTCGTATTTCACATTTCCATATGAATATCAGACCCCTTGCCGCAGGCTCTGCCGACAAAACAATAAAACTTTGGCAGCAACATAAGTGTCTCAGGACCTATCACGGCCACAAGGATGCAGTTCGCGCCCTGGCGCTCTTGACAGATATAGGCTTCGCTTCCGGCTCCAATGACAGGTGCGTGTATGACTGCTAGCTGACACTGTGCTCATTCTTCTCCCGCTCAGTGAGATTACAATATGGACGTTCGAGGGGGACGTAATTCACTCACTGTCTGCACACACGTCTTTCGTATATACGCTAACAATTCTACCGAATGGTGACGCGGCCTCCGGTGGAGAAGACCGAAGCTTGCGTATCTGGCGAGGTATGGCCTCACTATCTAGTTTACCCAGCTCCCATTTGATAGGTCTCCGCACTGAATAGACGGCGAGTGCCACCAAACCATAACCCATCCAGCGATCTCAGTGTGGTCAGTGTCCGCGATGCCCAACGGTGACATCGTGACCGGCGCTAGTGATGGTATCGTGCGGATTTTCAGCGAAGCTGAGGAAAGATGGGCCTCTCCTCAGGACTTGAAAGCATTCGATGATCTGGTCGCAAGTCAGGCCCTGCCGGCGCAGCAAGTGGGAGATGTCAAAAAGTCCGATCTTCCAGGCCCCGAGGGACTGAGCATCCCGGGTATTCACTTTTTGTGACACATGGATCGTCTTCTTATTCTAATTTAGGCCGCAAGCCGGGAGAAGTCAAAATGGTACAAAATGGTACAATAACCGAAGCGCACCAGGTAGGTTTCATTCTTTGCTCGACCATACCCTTGACTGAACTTTCAATTAGTGGGATAGCGTGAATAATCAGTGGCAAAAAATAGGCGAGGTCGTCGATGCTGTTGGTTCAGGACGCAAGCAACTTTACGAGGGGAAGGAGTACGACCACGTCTTCGACGTCGACATCCAGGATGGAGTTCCCCCTCTCAAGCTTCCATACAATGCTAATGGTGTGTTTCGTCATTTGCATAAGGGTCGTGTAGATAACACATGTCTACAGAAAATTCGTTCACCGCTGCCCGACGTTTTCTCGAAAAGAATGACCTTCCGCTTAGTTATATTGACCAAGTTGCTCAATTTATTGAGAAAAATACGAGCGGAGTAAACCTAGGGGGAGGTGACAGCTTCGTGGATCCCTATACAGGTGAACTCATACTTAAATGCCAAGCCCTCGTCCTCTTATTGATGCGCTGCTCGTTATAGGGGCGTCACGACATCGCCCTTCTGCTTCGACTGCATCCTCGACATCGGCATACTCTGATCCTTTTACTGGGGGGTCTAGGTATACATCAAACGAATCATCTACAACTCCTCCCACGGCGTCACCATCGTATAGTGACCCATTCACTGGTTCCAATCGCTACCTTTCAGGCTCTTCAACAATGTCAGGGTCCCCGTCCCCGGCGGTCTCGGTAATCCCAGTGGTGGGTCGATAGAATTGTGGCGCGAGGATTGCTCATGTCTCTAGCAGTCAAAGCCACTGTTGTTCAAGCAGGCGAATGTCTCCGCCATGCAGAGCAAGCTTTACCAATTCGACCAGGCTCTGCGCAGCGAGATTGTACGGAATTCTAGTTTCTTGGGCTTAGCCCGTCTAACTTGTGTACAGTCGACGTCTGTTCTTGCTCTGTATCCTGAGGAGATCGGTCACCTCGAAGAAGTATTCACATTCCTCGCGCAGTCAGCAGCAGAAAGGTCACCCACAGTCAATCTTGCACATACACACGTCGAAACAGTCGTTCAGATTCTCGAACGGTGGCCAGCTTCGCAACGCTTTCCAGGTACTCGTTGCATGGCCCTTAAATTAGGTCCCTTGATCTGAAGCTTTCTGTTCCAGTGATTGACCTTGCGCGCCTTTTAACTGGCTTCTGCGCGGGCCTCATCGACAACAGCACATTTTTCGATGCACTGTTTCGGGCTGCCGACCTCTCAGCTGACAACAGTTCCTCACCATCATCCAAGGCTAAGGAGGCTAATATCCTACTCGTTTTGCGGACCGTGGCGAACGCATTACAAGAGGGTACCAAGATCGGTGATGGCGTTTGGATCAAGGAAGTGAGTCATCATGGCACGTAGTTCTATAATTCGTTTACGTGTTGTTCCGCATGTCCAGATTTTCAAACTTCTGGGAAGTGCACCGTATGAAAAATTCACCAAGGGCCAGCGCCTCGCCCTCTCTGGTGTACTTTTCAAGTAAGTTTGACATTCGTCGGACTATCTTCCCTTCTGGTTTGCATGGACGGAGCTAATGTGTTGGATAGCTTTTCCTGCTTGGCACTACAGGATGGTATTGATGCAGGCTTGCGTGCACAACACATTCGCCTTATAGCCAATGTACGGTTTCTGCTTTGTTGCCACTGGCGCCGAAATGCTGACAGGAACATGTGTATTCACAGATTCTGCGTCTAGAACGTGCGGATGCCGAAGTAGCCTACCGAGCGCTCGTGGGCCTAGGCAATGTGGTAAGCTGATGGGTCCCCCCGTTCCTAGGCTGCAGTTTTATGATGACCGGCGCTGTGACAGCTATACGCGGCAAGGGAGCAAACCACCTCATTCGAGGCGGCCACAATCAATAATCTCAAGACGACTGTCACCGAATTGCCTGGTCAGTTCGGGGACGCGAGGATCAATGAGGTGGTAAGGGAGATCTTGACATTGGTATAATGTACCTGTCCTGCGTCGCGGCAGAGGTTCACATTGCATTTTACTGGGTCTTGAGTGGGAATGAGGCAAGGTGTATCCTGGTCGTCTAGTACGATCAGAACGTTGCGAGGAGAAAAAATAGCGTAACTAGTTAGTCTTCACAGTGATCGACGGTGGGAGCTCGTATGGTAGATGTTAGGTGTTCTTGACGAAGGGCTCGGAACAGCGCATCGATACTCCCAACCTCAAGGAGTTAGTGTATTTGGGTGTCCTGACCAGACTCAATCGACGATACATGTCGCTGGCATTTATTCACTTTCTTGCCCTCTACTCTCAAGTCATGTCGACGGACACTCGGGTTTTTTCATGCCCATACCGGAGTCTACCTCGTGCGGCACGGCCAGACGGAAGAGAATTAGCGGCCAAACGCTCAGAAGCCTCTTCACGCCCTTTCAGCCCATGCGAGCGTATTCTGAGCTCCAAAGGCGGTCGAGGGGTTCGAGGGGTCAATGGATGACCAAAAAAACTCAGTTTGCGGCCTAGGCCTTTGGGAGTACAGACGGCTGGGTGAGGGTGAGGAAAGCGCATCCTGTAGGCTCGAATCGGTGATAATGGAGCGTAATTGCGACAAATTATCTGTGTCACTAGAGGGTTCTCGATGGCACACGCGTGTTCACCTTTTGTTATGTTGTGTACTTTATTCTTCGCAAGTAATTGGGAGACACCCACTGCGGCTAATTCTACAAGGACACCTTGATACAATTCTCAATTCTGAGGGCGAGAGGCAGGCAGATCTGGTAGCGAAAGCATTGAGGGATGTCCCGTTCGACGTCTGCTACTCCAGCGACCCCAAGCTGGCTACGGTTACCGCGAAGTAATTCCTAGCATACCATTCCGGCGTGTAGGGCGGCATCAGGAAAAACCCGCTTTGCTAATGAGCAATAATTTTGCTAACAAGAACTAGCGAGCAATAATTAAGTGTCGCTAAGCGTCGCTAGCTCTCGCTAGTCCTCATTAACAAAGCGGGTTTTTTCTGATGGGTACAGACTCATATAGTAGCGATATGAGAACGGGTGCGTAGGAGAACTGTGTTATCCTGTCTTAGGTGCTAAGTGGCGGGGCCGAACAGTACATGGGCGACCTGCAAGGTTGCAACTGGGAGAAATACAGAGAACAAATTGTGAAAACGGAGAGAGAAAAGAGGAGCCAGAAACAAGATGACAAATAATCTCGCACGCCACGCGGGTGTTGTGCGCGGCTGCCAAGAGCGGAGCACAGCATTGATGAGATAAAGTCTTGGCAAGACCTTGGCTTGACTTTTGGTTATAGTTGTGCGTCTGTGCGTCTCACTCACTGAAATCGTTCGTCCCTTCTTCCTGACCCCATGTCACCCTCAGAACAGTCCCCCCTCCTCAATGGCGACTGGCAACGACAACAAACCCCCTCCTTCTACCAGAAACTCCTTGCGCTCCTGAAAGCAGAGGGTGAACCGTCCTTGCTGGACTCCTACAGCTGGTTCGTCTTCGGCTCCTGGGTGAACCTCCTGTTGCTCCTCGTCCCCGTTGCTGCCGCTTCTCATTTCTTGAACTGGGATGCGCCCCTGCGTTTCGGTTTCAGTTTCGTCGCGATTATCCCCCTAGCCAAAGTGCGTACTACATCATCCGTGACCCCTTTTCGCGATTTTAACCGACCTTCCCTCAGCTGCTCGGCGATGCCACAGAACAGATGTCTGTGTCTCTTGGACAGACTCTCGCTGGCCTGTTGAACGCTACCTTTGGCAACGCGGTTGAAATCATCGTGGGTATCGTCGCGCTATTCAAGGGTGAAATTCGGATCGTGCAGACTTCCGTATGTACCCGGCCCCGAACCTTTCTCCGTACACGTGTTCACCGTGCACAGATGCTCGGTTCTATTTTATCCAATATTCTATTGGTTCTGGGCTGCTCTTTCCTTGCTGGTATGTTGACGTATCACTTCCATGAACCCGTGCGCTCACTGGACGCGTCCCACAGCTGGTGTCTATATAAAGGAGAGCGAATTTCGTGTGACTGCTGCCCAAACGTTAGTACCTCGCCTTTTGTGGTAGTCTTTGTGTGTACTGATATAATCCATCCACAGGGGTGCTTCGCTCATGACTCTTGCGTGCATCAGTACGTTTCCTGAAAGTCCGAGGACTCTTTCAACCCTAATCTAAAGTGGATAGCCCTTGTGATCCCAGCAGCGTATCACGCCTCGAAGCGCGTCATTCCCCCGGTCAAGGGGGGCAGCGTGGCCTCAATGAATGTCGTATTATACCCCGATCTCGACGAAGATGGCCAAAGGGGTATTGTATACATCTCCCGTGGTACTGCGGTACTCCTACTTGGTGTCTACGTGGCCTATCTCGTCTTCCAGCTTAAAACGCATGCGTCACTCTTCATTCCAGTGCGGAAACGGAGAGAGGGTGAGCAGGGTGAACCTCATGAAGCTGCTCAAGAGGTGGAAGAACAGGAGGAAACTCCACCAAAGATGAGCATAGCAGCTGCTGGTCTGGGGTGAGGTTACGTTTTCTACCCCATCATGATTACTCACTCAGTGGGGTTCGCAGCCTTCTGATTGTTACTATTGCCACGTCTCTTGTGGCGGACTGGCGTGAGTATCATTTGCGTTGGGAACTACCTGTGACTGAGCCTTGAATTTGTTCAGTGGTCGCATCGATTGAGGAGACGGCAAATAGGTTCAACATACCAAAGGCATTCATCGGACTTATTCTTCTCCCCATTGTCGTGCGTATGGCCCACATTACCCCTCAGTGCTTCACTTGACACGATCTGTCAGGCAAATGCAGCCGAACATGTCACCTCGGTGTGGATGGCTATGAAGGACAAAATGGAGCTTACTATCGGCATCTGCGTGGGCAGTTCGATCGTACGGAACATCCACTTTCTTTTCCTTCTGGCTCTATGCTAAGCCCCATCGGATTTGTGTCAGCAAATCGCCACTTTCGTCGTGCCGCTCCTCGTGGTGATTGGCTGGTGGTAAGAATCTCATGCCTCATGGAGCAGGATCCCGTCTGCTGACCTGTCCCGCGCCTGCACAGTTCTGGGCACGAACTCCCCCTCGTCTTCGGAGATTTCGAGGTATGCTCTGCCCCGCTGTTTTTGGTCAGTGCCCCGTATTAACATGACTCGCAGACTGTCATCTTTTTCGTCTCGGTGGTACTCGTCAACCTTCTTCTCCAGTACGTTTTCCCATTCTCTCTCACGCACTGGGTCCGCTGACCACTTCCGTTACGCCTTCATTACAGAGATGGGAAATCCAACTACATGGAAGGACTTCTGCTGATCACCCTGTATTTGGTTATTAGCTTGGCCTGTACGTGTTTCGTAGTATTCCATCTCCGCAGCAAACTAACATGACCGTAACCGCATTAGTTTGGGTCTCATAACACTCCTTTTGATATTTCTGGATTTACCATCTCAGGTGGATCAATCTGCATACATTTAATCTTTCTCTACTACTGTATCTTTTGTCCGGCGTTACCTGACCTTCTCCCTTCTACCTTAGTGGGCGTCTGTGTATAATCATGTAGCGATGCGACATGATTCCAGGTCTCTAGAGTGGGATGAGGTCCCGGACTAGAGATCTGCAGTCTGGTTTTGACATTTGCCGTCTGTATCATCTATTACCCTACCATCTTCAAACTTCTATGCGATGTCGCCTCGTGATATTTGCTCTTCCAAAGTACCCTGAGTATTTACTCATGGCAGTGCCTGAAGTCCATACGGATGTGTGACAAATTTGGTGAGGCTGTGAGGACAAGATACCAATACCAAGCCTTCCATTGATAACGGGCGCTTCGCTACCGGCATTCTCCCGCACAAGTTCTTTCCTTTTCAGGACTACAACACTGCCCCGTCCGCCCGAAACAGCGTCCGCAACCCTTCTGTCCTCTCGGTCTGGTCGTCGAGCAAGGGTAATAGATTACTGTATGGTATTTTTGGGGTCTCACCCCTGCTGCGCGGCCGGCTGAGTTCCTCTCAGCTAGGGTTGTGATGCCCTCTACTCCGAGCTGTTATACTAGCAGCCAGAGGCTTGGCTAGATCACATCAGGAAGTCTCTTGCATTTTCTCTTCTCACCTTGTGATCATTTACTGGTATTTGTGGCTGACTTTTTGCCGTGAGATGCCCTCTCACAAATCACGGTTTGAGTTCCGACAGGGCGTCGATTCGCATCATCGATTTATCGATTTATCTATCTCTTACGGCTGTCCTTCCGGCCTCGCTTTTCACACGTGGCATACTATGCTCCTTCTTTCCCCGACAAATAACCCCAAAAATGAAAACATTTGCACATACGTGATCGCTGAGACGCTGACCCTCGGTCTTTGTGGATGGAATTCCTTTCTACCCTGCCGTTCTATGCGTGACAGTGACACAGATGCAGATGCAAAGGATTATTCGTATAGCCGTTCGGAGCTTGTAAAACTTATCTGGATAAGGACCTGAGCTGAGCTCAGGCGAGTCGTTGTGGACTTGATCCTTTGATCTGTGCACTTCTCACACTGGACGAACCTGTGGATGGCGGTTCGGGTAACTTTGCTTCTCCGCTTCGACGAATATCTACGTCAGGGGGCGACGGTTTGCCGCCCTCGCGCACTTGCCATTTTCGATTATCGCGGACTTCGGCATAACACGGACACTTGATTGTCGGCGGTGGCGTTGGCGTTTAATTGGCAGCCGTTTTTCGTGACACCCATCCACCGTAGCACGCCGTTTTGAAATGTGACGGTTTTTTGGGGGGGCATTGGAGCATTGTGCTGATCTTTGCTATGCCAGTGCTAAAGATTACCTTGGAGTCCCTTACCAACCTGTGTTCTTTGGTCTCCCCTTGTGTCCCTCTGGATTTTTGGTACTTTGGGTGTTTTATGTATAAGTTTATCTGCGTCGAGCTTTGGATTGTGCCCATCGACCCTGTGTATTCGCAGCGGCAAGGTCAGGGCGAGGCAAGAGAAGTCGTTGGAGGACCTTTCAGTTCTCCATAGTAACTTGAAGCACCGTTGTCTTCTCGGGATGAGATTCTTCTATTCTATACAACAGGGGCTATCCAGCTCTTAGTATCTAACCTGGACATCCCATTATTCAGATACCCTGCCTTTGTTATCCCCATTCTTGTTGTCGGAGTCTCCGACTTTTCGAACTTTATCAGCGTGTGCAACAATGCGATCATTGAAGCTATGATTTCTTGTTTTTATTTTTATTTTTTATTTCCAGCCTGGGCCTGACAGTTCCTTTCGCACGCCTCTCTAGTGAGCGCCACCACAACTGAAGCGACACTAGCTTGCACGGATGTCCAAAGGGCACGAGGATAAGACCTCTTGGTATAGCCGTTTGGCCGTAATGCCTCAGGCTGCTTGGAGTACAGCTCGGCTGTGATAAACTACTAACGAACGGATGGACGCTCGGTAAACTTGTTCACATTATGTCCTAGTCCCAATCATCTTAGGGCCATGATCGTGCCTTTCGGGTCGCTGCCTAGGGGATATTCTTGCTACTTGCTCTTCCTCTGAGGCTGACAAGGCATGTTGTCTTACACTGGATTAGCTACTGATCAACGTACGGGCGCCTATATTCACAAACTTGTCACGGTTGCGCCCTACTCGCGCGTGCCTTTAAATTCACTACATCATTACCACCTCATCTCATCTTCACTCTGTGACACTCGATTGTCTCTGAGCCCAGGTATGCGATGAGATTTTAGTGGCCTATGGCATTCGTATAAATCCAAGGAGGAGTTTGGTCCGTCCACCATTTTGTTGACGACTTTGTTCAAAGTGCGGAAAGGTTTGCCGATTCCAAATTCTGATCTCCGAACTCAGCTGGCTGGCCCACGAGGTGGATGAATGGAGTTTGTCCTTGTGGATCTCTGTCGGTCCAGATGAGGCCCAGATATGTATTTAATCGAAGCCTGCCCCGCTTTCCTTCGATTCATCCACAACTAAGTTTCCTTTCATCCCTTACCTATCCCTCCCATTACGACTAACAGAATGTCCCATAGCTTCCCCGGTATCGACCAATATTACTGGTCTGACGTCCCGGATATGCCGTTTATTTTCCCGTCGTCCCCCGCGCCGAGTAATTGCTCTAGTGGTCCGCCACAAATGCAACTCGATCGTTTTGACCCTACCTCCACATCGTTTCACCAAAATCAGTTCAAGGAGTTTGAAGACTTCTACGCTTCTCAGTGCGCGGGCATTTCCAACACTTTAGGGCAAGGAGACATATGGAACGCCTTCAATTTGTCACAGCTTTTCTCTGTGAATCCTCGCCACCCCGGCCGGTCTGTGAGACAAACTCCTCCCGGGAAACAGTCTGTCTTCGGCGACACCCAGTCTCCCATTCCCTTTGACATAGACGGCATTTACCTTTCACCGGCTGCCTATAAAAGCCATAACCCTGCACTAATCGCACCCTTTTCTGTGACTGACCCTCCT
>Ga0137358_10001584_pt1 | contig 12433 bp, 19 predicted proteins | sample Mad1_20_16metaG_FD_105551 | JGI IMG/M metagenome (GOLD analysis project Ga0137358, IMG submission 105551) | Vadose zone soil microbial communities from Angelo Coast Range Reserve, California, USA - Mad1_20_16 metaG | ecosystem: Environmental > Terrestrial > Soil > Vadose zone | place: USA... | reverse complement strand
TTGTGAAAATGACAGTTTATTCGAGGTCCTGAACAGCATCAACCTGGGAAATCAGAATAACGGTCGTCCTGACTGGTATATTTCTCTGGACAAGAAGAAGTTGGAAGAAGCAGCAGAAAAACTCTGTCGTTTTGTGGACCCACTTGGCCTCCTGGATAGGGCCAAAGGGCCACGACGGCCGCTCGTCGTCTTATCTTTCGATGAGGCTCATCTTCTTACCGATAATGCAGAGGACCTTGACTCGGGTCCGAATTTGTTCTTCGAGTTACATCAGGTTCTTCAACAGATCCACAAGCATCCAATTTTTTCGCTGTTTCTTTCAACTGCAGGACGTTTCAATCTGCTCTCGGGTTGCCCCCAGATTCAATCAGATCTGTCAAATCGGGTCAGAGATCCCAACCACTGTCCCTTTGATACAATTTCGGAGATCAGTTTCGATGACCTTGCGTACCCTGCAAAAAAAGACCGTGTCACATTGGGTCGGGTGGTAGAAATCGATTGGATTGCTCATCTCGGTCGCCCGTTGTACGTCTACTCTAGCCATCCCTTTGGAGAGCAGCAGCTTTCTTACTACCTCAAATAGATTTGGGTCTCGTTGGGATGTCGCGCTCTTCCGTTCTGAGACAGATATTTTAGACTTTGCGAAGGAGAAGCTGCTGGACGGTTCGCTTGCTCTTACCGAGCATGATCGGCTTGGTTCTCTTGCCTGCCTCTCTGTACGCTTCGCTCTGGAGTTCAACATGGACGGAACAGCTCGAGACGTTATCTGTGCACAAATTGAACGTCATATGCGACTCTGCATCGCAGCGACTGCTAGACTCGAGAAGTTGGTCACTCTTGCTGGGTCAGAACCGCTTCTAGCCGAGGCCGCTTATGAACTCATGGAAGGAAGCGAGGTGCGCTATCTGGCAGACCATTCGGATCTGGGCTGCATCGATCGTGGGCGGCGTGGAGAACTGGTTGCGGCGTTGCTTATCATGCGTGCATACGACGTGGCACGGCCCGCACGGGGGTGGCAATATGATGTAAAAAGATGTGTGTCCGTTGTCGAGTTCATGAAGGCCCTACTTCCGGAATCCGAGTACGGCACCCTTTGCAATTCTCTGCCGACAGTTTGGTGTGAGAACGAGGAAAAGCCATTTAAGAAGGCGTTCGAAGACTACGGCATGTGGTTCAACCACGTCATCAAAATTGAGGACAAGAAGATGCTATCGGTCGATTGTCTCTGGAAATTCGTCATGCGTGGAGCGATGATATTGTGTGGAAATGGTCAAGATGGGATCGACATAGTCCTGCCCGTTTGCCACACGAAACGGAAGCTTTCTCCTGACTCTATGACGGCCATAATGATCCGGGTGAAGAATGCGGAACGGTTCAAGAAGGAAGTCAAAAAGACGTTGTTTGATGCAATGAATCCTTTCGACCTGGGCATATTCTCGGAGAATGGACCTTCGAATATCACGAAACCAGTAATTCGGCTTGTCCTTGCTCTCTCCTCTCCTGAGGCTGGCGTAATCTTTCCCAAGAGGGCTTCGCACCAGCGTCATCTCAATGCCTTCACCTCCTTCGACATCTGGCTTGCAGGCTTGTCGAAAGATACGTACAAGCAGATCGGTGGAGATTTGAAATCATATGAAGCTCTTCTGGAACGTTCTCTTCGGCCTCATGACGCATTCGAAATGTTGGATCACCCAGTTGTGGACGAGTATTGGATGGACAAGCATTTGAAGGACAAGCATTTGAAGGACAAGCATTTGAAGGGGTCGAGAGCGGCTCGTAGAAGGATGGCGCCACTGGTATTGCCTGAGCCCGAGCATTATGAAATTCACCGGAAAGACACAGAATCGGCATCGCCAGCTGATTGATTTGTTGGTAGAAACTGTCTTGTATCATGCGGCTACCTTGCGGGAATGAATGGATGTACATTTACGATGCTTCTTATTCCCTGATGTGTTCTCTAGATACGTTAACCAAACTGAGTACGATTTTCATTGCACCATCTGTACTTGCGCATTATGGACACCACCAGACCCGTCAGACGGGCCTCTTCCGTATCACGGATGGTTGAGATCGACAGTGACGACAAGAGCACCTCCGGGCATGTATTCGCAGAGTGTTATTAATATTACGTCGATCAGGTGACGCCCGTGATGGGATCTCGATCTGTGCCTGAACACGGTGGCACTTCTGGTTAAGCGAGGCGCGCACGCAAAGACGTCAATCAACTGTTCACTTTTCCCTTCTCCCACTATGAACGTGGCCGACCTCCTCCAAAATTCTCCCTCTGAAGAGCTCACAAAGCGTAGACAGCAGCAGCAACAGCAGCAGCAACAACAAGCCCAGCAACAGGCGCAACAACAGCAGTCCCTTCATAATCATCAACCACAACCACCACAACACCCCCAGCAACATCATCCTCATCATCTACCCTCTCCTCACGGTGACCGTCCAGAGCACCGATTCTCGACTCAGCCGCCTCCTCACCATCGGCCACCACATCCACCCCACCGCAGCCCAGAGTTTGACCGTCGTGAGCCATATCCGGACTATCCCCCGCACCCACAGGCGCAGCAGCATTCTCCTCCCCTCGGTCCGGGTCCCGGGTCCAACTTTCTTCCTCCTCGTGGTCCACACGCGCCCTCGTCAGTGTATCTGCCTCCTCCGCCCCAGCCTGCTGTCCCACACGGTCATTCTCATCCACATCGACACGAGTACACACCACCCATCTCGCACGCCAAGCCACATGGGCAGCACGTTCCTTCTGCGCACCACCCGCCTCCATTTCCGGGCTCCCCACCGCCTTCCGTGCTGCACGAGCCCTCTCCAATGTACACAGGCCTACCTGCCCCGCACTACCCGCCGTACCAACCGCCACCTGGCCCATCGCTACCCCCACCCTCTAGCGCTCCGGGCGGCCCTCCTATCCCAGCCCCAGTGCCCGTACCGGGTCCCCCCGCGCCCCAACGCTGGGTCTCGCGGCCAGATGTCCCCGCAGCACCGGTGATGTCAAGCTTGCAGCCGCCGCCGCCGCCGCCACCGCCACCCGACAGGGAACGAGATCGTGACCGTGGGAATAACATCCCACATGGCCGTGTGATGTCCGTATCTGGTCCTGGCTCATCCTCTGCCACTCCTGCTCCTTTGTCTGGGCCTGCCCTTGCTCCCGGCACGGTAAACAGGGACCGTGAGCGCGAGCGAGAAAGGGACGGGGACGGGGACAGGGATAGGGATAGGGAAAGAGAGCGAGAAAGAGAGCCTCGCACGCCTATGACCATTCCACCGTCTCTTCTCGAGGACGAGCGTGAACGCGATCGTTTGGAAGGCAAGATACATCATCGTGACCGCGAACGCGACCGTGACCGTGGAAGGGCTCGCCCACACCATCCTCCATTCCCTGCCCCTCCGCCGCAGCCTCAGCCGGTACGTGAACCACGTCCGCGCCTACCTGTAACTGGTGGGCCTCCACCACAGGGTGGGCGGCCTCCGATGGAATTGGACCATGAGCGCGAGCGGGATATCAATTATGAGAGGATTCGACAACGCGAGAGGGACAGAGAGAGGGATTGGGGACGTGAGCGGGAAAGGGAAAGGGATCCACGAGAGAAGGAAGCCCATCAACGTGATGGGTTGGGTTATATCCATCCAATTGTTCCAGCACCTGTACCACGCAAGCCTGACGACGGGTCGTCGCATGTGGGCTACCCTTATGGTCATGTAAGTTTTTCTCCTGTTTGGGGGGTGATTGACAATATGGTTGACCTGAATCTATATAGGTTTCAGGACCACCGCATCCTGATTCCGATGCACACCACCCCCATGCACCTCCGCCGTATGAGCATACTACGCATGTCAATCCATACTCTCACTCTCATTCGCACGCGCACCAGCACCAACACTTGCAGGGCCATCATCCAACTCATCCTCCTCCGGAAATAAGGGCGCCGCCTCCACAACCTCCTCAGAGCTCAGGAGTGAGCCCACATCCGCATGGTCACAACCGTGGGCAAGTTCACTCGCGTCCCCACAGCCATACGCACCAACACCAACACCAACACCACCAGCATCCCCATCCCCATCCCCATCAGCACCAGCACCAACCTCAACACCAACCTCAACACCAGCACCAGCACGTACATCCACGGTCACATTTCCCGACAACTGGCACGCATCACTCGCATGCCTTAGCGATGCATCACTCGCGCGCGCGTCCAGTAGCGCCACCCGTACACCTGGGTGCCTTTGTTCACCCGTTCGGCCCGCTTCCACTCCCACGCAATCGCACAGTCGCACGAGCAACGCTCTACATCCCCGCTCTCGCATTGCCCCGTGTACGACCCGCGCACCCACGTGTATGGGGAAGTGGACCATACACGGATGACTCGGACATTATCTCCGCCGCGGTGCATGCTGGTCGCGTGCGGTGGAGCGAGGTGTCGGAGGCTAGAAGGCGTGGGCATGATGCACGGGTCGAGGTACAAGTGGTGCCTGCCGCTGAGAGGTACTTTGGGGGTGTGGGCACTGCGCCTGAACCGGGGTCCGGCGGCGACCCTGATGATGATGGGCGAGGGTTCTTCAGTGCAGGGTGGGGTAATGGGCACGAAGGCGCGGGAATTGAGATACTCGATGTAGCATTTGTGAAGGTGAGTCACGGAAACTTTTTGTACTATCTCGCTGTGTGTGTGTGTCTTTGGGAAAGTTGACACGTTTTTGGTGGTTGCACAGGGCGGCACGGCTCATCGAGCACCTGGACTTGGACGACAGAATCGCAAGCAGCGCCTTGGAGAATATGCTGCAGAGCGGGGCGCGGTGCTGGGATTTGCGGCGAGCGCTGCCGCATCTGGAGCGGTTGGTGGACGGACGAAACGCGCACGTGGGGTTGGCGTTGGTGTGTCCGGTGTGCCTGACTCGGATGAGACGGACGAAGATGGGATGGAGAGCGAGGAGATCGAAGAGGAAGATGAGGAAGATATGGACGTTGACGCGCTCGCGGCGCGCGTCACGATCGTGTTTGAGGGTGGCCGAGGAGGTGCGCTTCCCGGGTTCGTACCCCTCCCTTTCCTTTCGTCCTGTTCTGGCTTAATAGATTGCGTGTCGGGGGAGTTCAGGTTCAAGTATGAACCTGATGCGCTTCGCGAGGCTGTGCTAAACCCGCGACAGCTGTTATTGCCTTCCACTACTGCCTCCGCATCTCCACGGATGCGCAAGCGCCAACGTGTTGACGACGAGGGTCGCGAAGACGCTATGGCTATGGAAGTTGAGGACCCGACCACCAACGCCAACAGTAATGAATCGCTGCTGCCATTGCGGCGTGGCGTCGAGCTCGAAACAGCCGTCGAACGTTTCTTGCTGTGTATGTATTATGCAGAAGCAGAAGCAGAAGCAGGTGCAGCGGAGAAGGATGTCATCGATGGAGGTGCCGACAAGCAGCTGCTACAAGGAGAAGACAACGATCGACGGCGGTGGGAGATCTGGCTACTCGGGACACTCGATCGAGATGACGGGGACAGGCTGCTACCACCGCTTCCCTCGTCTGCGCCGCCGGGAGAGCCAGATAAGATCAAGGCAGGAAACGGTGGCGCGGTGCCGTTGCAGCGTGGGTTGCGCGCGAAAAATTTGGAGTTTGTAGAGGGGGAAGTGCGCATATTGCAGGATGCGGCGGTGGCTGTAAATGGGGAATTAGAGACGAGCAGCAGCGGCGCGAGGGAAGGGTGGGCTATTGAGGTGCGGCGATGGCGCTGGGCGCGCTGATTAGATTGAATTTGTAATTGTTGATGCGATCACGTGGTTTGGGGGTGAGTTCGACGGGGCGGGTCTTTGTGGTTGATTTGCATTGGCCATGGCCGCGACTCCGGCAGCTAAGAACTCGGTCCATTGGGCACCGTCTCCGATTCTATCGCCCCTCTCTGATCAGTCGTCGTCGTCGTCGTTTACTTCGTCGTCATCAGCAATCCAGTACATCAATTCACAACTCATATCGCATGGCTTTGCTGTACCGCCTGGACTTTCGCTCGACGGACTCTCGGCGACAGATGCGGAGAGCGTGACAAAGTGCTTGCTCTCTATGCTTAGCCAAAGAGTTGTGAGTACATCTTTTTTTGTTTTCCGCTTTGGGTGGCTGCTAAGCGGGTTGTGGTGTGTTACACTGGCACAGGAGGATATGACGCGCGCTGAGGAATTGTCAACCAAGCTTCGCACACTGTCGTATGATCATGAGCGTCTGCGAACTATGCATGGCGCTGCGACGGAGACGGCCGAAAGTGCAGAGCGCGAGGCAGCGGCAGCTCGTGCTAAACTAACGTGAGTCTGCGTCCCTTGATTTTTTTGTTGTTGATGATGTTGGATGGTGGGTGTGGAAACAGGATTGCGAACCGCGCGCAAACGCAGGCGGAAGCTGCCCATAAGCAGACGATGGGCGATTTACAGCGCGCGAGGACAGCGTTGCAGGCTCTGCGTGCGACGCACGTCGCTGAGATCAAGAAGCGCGAGAAGGAGATCGAGGCTATGCGTGAGCGGTGGTCTAAACTTGCCGATGCGCAGCTTCGGATATCGAGTATTCCGAGCGGGATGGTATTCTTGGGATCACCGGCGAACGCGTCTGTGCTTGTGGAAGGCAACGGGAGCACGGTGGGTGGTGGGAGTAAGAAGGGAGTTGGAGTTGGAGTTGTGGAGGGTGCGCTTGAAGGGGCTGAGAAGACCTGTGCGGTGCTCAGGGAGGAGAACTTGGAGTTGAAGGATCTGGTTGTCGATGCTGCTAATGCGGTACGCAAGATTTTGCACAAGGCCGTTTGCTCCGATCCGGACGATCTGGAATTTGTACGTTCCTCCGTTTTCCTTTGTCTCCCCCCTTCTTTTTTGATGGTTGACGCGGTGAGCATAGCCTCCTCCTTTGGCCACGACTGACCTTTTCCCGCTTGGCGCTCGCGACGTTGCGTTTGAACGGCTTAGCGCGTTGCTCACTTCGCTGCGAGATACGCTCACCACACTCAGAGATTCTGAACCTTCTCCTAATAATGCTGGTGCTATTACCTCAGAGTCGGAAGCCAAGAAGCGACAGATATCTTTGGCTGATCTGGCCAAAAAGGCGGCAGAGTCGGACGCAAAGGCGCATAAATGGGAGATTGAGGAATTGCGGAACACGATAGCTGGACTGCGTGATGAACTGAGTGAGTCTTTTTTCTTTCGGGAATGTAGGAATGTTGGCGGTGATGGTGACTCGATGCGTAGAGAAAGTGAGGGCTGAGAAGAAGCTGGCATCCACGAGTCGGTTGCAGGACATTCCTGCCGCACAGGACAAGTTGGCCTCTCACCTTCCCCCGGAAACTCAACATGAAGTGGAAGTGACTAATGCCGAACCGGTCGTACGTTGTTTCCTCGTCTTCGATGTGCAGGCTTACCATTGGCTACCTTTCGTAGTCGAAGCAATACGAAGGGCATGGTGAGCAGCACATCTCGAAGAAGCGGCGGGATTTGCTCTCCACCACTCAGCCAGAAAAACGTGACATTCCGACGACTTCGGCAGCGGAACCTAGTCCATCCCGCGTCTCTCCCCGGAAGACCCGCTCCAAATCCAAAGCGAAAGTAAAAACGAAACTGGTGTATAGATCTCCCCTGAAGGCGGCAAGAACCTCCAGGGCATCCCCTGCATCTACGAAGAAACGTTCCGGCTCCCGTCCAAGACGCTTGACGACGAACAAGCACGTCGAGGCGTCCTTTGAGACGGAAGTCATACCTCCGACTGTGCCCGCATCGCTCCTGCCGACGTCCTTCGTGCTCCCTCCTCCCTCACCGGAATCCCGTCTCCCACGTGCACCACAACCACTACCACCATCAACACACCCCGCCTCTTTCCTCACTTCATTACCATCTTCTGTGCCACCGCTCCTCTTCCTATCAACGACGCCCCCGTTCTCTCCATCAGTACAACAATCGACGCCGTGGCCACCACATTTATCCACCGCTGTCACTGCAACAGAAACGCGGGAAATTGTCGTTCCCGTTGTACCCCCAATACCAACAGCAGCAGGCCCAAATGAATCCGAGTCGCATCACCCACTACCGCTACCACCACCACCGGCATCACCAATGCCGTTCCCAATCGCGAAACCCTTGGCGCGTAACATGTCACATGCTTACTCGCCCGTCAAGCCCAGCCCACTAAGTAGGATCCTCATGCTCGCCGCTTCGCCCGAGAACAGAGCGGCAGCAGCACCTCGAAATGCCGCTACTGCCGCTGTTGTGCTCGACAATGGCCCTTCGAATCCTCATCGTCCCCCTGGTACAAGCGTGTTCGCGTCTGGGATCACTTCTGCACCCGTCTTTGAGCGACGGCCGCCGCCACCGCCAGTAGCCTCGTTGGCGCCTGCACCTGCAACCATCACCCAAGCTGCATCTGTGCCTATGCCTGCACCGCTCCGCACGGACACAATGAGCAATACAACAGGTCCTCAGCGCCGACGACGCTCGTCCAGAAAACGAACATCTCTCGAAGCCGAAATGGACCTCGGCGCAAACGCAGACGCAAGTGCGGATGGGGACTCACGGCCAACATCCAAAACGAAAGTGGACACTACTACTACGATGGCGACGAAGGATCCTCGTGCGCCAGAGAAGGAGAATACGATCAGGAGACGGCTTAGACGGGGTCCTGCGGCCGGCCGTAACGTCAACGTCAACGCTACTGTTAATGCGAATGCGAATGCTGGCCGTGGCGGTGGCATGAAGACTAGGAAGTCGGCGGCAGCGGCAGCAGCAGCGACGACCAAGGCTGAATCAGTGAAGCCTGCACCTGCACCCGCAGCAGTGGCGATGAGTGATCATGATCATGAGCCAGCGGCCGAAGTGCGGCGTATGGGAGGTGCGGCTAGCCGATTGTTAGCTGCTGCGGGTGGAAGTAGTGCCAGTGGTCCGCGGCGCGTTCCGATCCATAGTACGGAGGCTGCTGCGGGGGTGCAGGCGCGACGTGTGTCATGATCTTACCTTGTATATAAATGCGACGAGTGCTTGCGCTCTGTCGGAAGTTGTCCGTGGCGGCGCGGCGTGCTGTGAGGTCCGTAATTTGTTGATGTACAGCGTGCGCTTTATTTAGCTCACGGAGAATACTGTAATGTGCTCTTTCTTTGCATATAGGCGTAGATATACCGTGCATACTATGATAGCAGAGTATGATTATTTTCGAACATAAGATCAAGCCAAATCGAGGTCTAGATTTTTCGCTGGGTCGAGACTGCTGAGCTTGAATCAAGAGCAACTAGCGTGAGGCTTACTCCGAGTCACCCTCGCGCCTCCTTACCATCTAACCTACCTCCCATTTTCACTTCAACCCATTTTTGACTATGAAGAGGCGACGCCAAATGCCAGGGAGAGTCTACTGCGGCGTGTTTACCGCACGACATATCTCAGTCTACTAGTACTTCACTCCCACATTCCTTCAATTTCTGGATTCTGCTGAAGAGACAGCATTCACTGGCAGCCACCCACTGGTAATGTTGGTCTCTTCAACCCTTAAGGACGTGGAAGTGCTCGTGTCCTTTTTACTGGACTTCCACTCGCTTGCGCGAGTTCATCTCGACTCCGGGTAACTGTAGCTTGACCTTCCAACATGATACTAAGGCACTCCCCAACTTGATTATGGATACATTTTACAAGAAACTCCGGAACCATCCTGGCTGTGCACTGCACAAGCTTGTTGACGGGATGCTTGGCAAACAACTTGAGGCGTCGGAAGGAGCACCAGGGTATTCAAATTTAGGCACGATCAGTATTTATTAGATTGGCCTTCGCGGTAGTTCTGGCTCTCGGTTAGACCGGAAGACGGGGAAAAACCGGGAAAAAAAACCTGTCGCTTGCAACTAACTTACCAGTAAGTTAATTGATTCAACACAGCCTTGATATCGATCATAATGCCCTCCCGTTATGCCCCGAGTCAGAGCGCGAGGACAGCGCAATCGGTTTTACGCAGGTGGCCAGTCAGGCCGACTCTTCGCATTAGGTCATAAACTACGCGACGGTCGGCTCGGGTTGCGATACAGCAGTTGTCAGGCCTTTCCTTTTCGTTGAGCTCGAGTGAGATGCTGTTTGTGTCTTCCTTTTTTCGGTGCGCCGTTGAGGACGGTGTTCCCTGAAGTAAAAGGCTATAAAACCCAGCAATCTTTAGAAATCCTGCCTTCTAGAGTGATTCCCCTAATTCCCAATTCACACTCAATCCACGCCCAATGAAGTTCACGCTCAACATCGTCGCTCTGCCCCTTCTGTCACTTTTACTAGCCACCATGGCCCTCGCTGCACCCACGCGTGGCGATGAAACCATTCGTGATGCATCGCCCATTTCGGGACCAATCTCTGAGCGCGCCGCTGCACCGGCCGCTATGGTAGAAAAGCGATTTCGTAGGTCCCGGTTTCTCAGAGTCGGCCGCGTTGTACGAGAAGACCTTTGCTGACTTGCTGACTAGGATTTACTCGCGATAGTGTCGAGGAACTCGAGCAAGCCGTAAAGGACGCCAGGCTTCGACTACAGATTCACGAGGCTCTCTGCAAGGACAATGGGATCCAAGAGGCATGCGATGAAGCGGCTCAGGATGCCATTACGGTTGCAGAAATTTCTGGTGGTTTCACTTATTAGTATAAGGGCGTCGCGTGTATTGCACTTGCGTTTGTGTCATGTACTCTCATTGTTCCGCCCTCGTATCCTGTGGCTGCCTTTTGGCTTCCTCATCCCCACTCGCTCCATGCTCGATTAATAAGTGCACCACCTCGATCCTCCACCTTTCCAATGCACGATGCAGCGGTGTGAAGCGGCGGACCTCCGTCGCATCTTGCTTACATTGAATGGTTCACACCTATCCCAGCCAGACCCGAACCCAAACACCACATGTATAAGGTGTCAAGATCATTTTTGAATGGACGACGAAACGTGGCCATAATTCCAGTTAACTCCATCATTTGTACCATCCACTTACTCCCCTGATTCGGACCTGTTTTTCCCCGAGAATGGAATAGCTTTACCATCCTCAAAGGATGCCATACATTTTACATAAACCCGTTTGCTGATATGCATAGTTACTTGACATTTGGGTAGATAATTTAGACTAAATTATTTCCAACTGGTGTGCCTTAACAATATTGGCATTAGTAATGGTTATCTACTCGTTATCTCCCTTAATTACTCGCTAGCGTTCGCTAGCAAATGGGAGTTTTCCTGATGTGGTCCGTGGCACGTTCCGATCCATAGTACAGAGGCTGCTGCGGGGGTGCAGGCGCGACGTGTGTCATGATCTTACCTTGTATATAAATGCGACAAGTGCCTGCGCTCTGTTGGAAGTTGTCCGTGGCGGCGTGGCGTGCTGTGAGGTCCGTAATTTGTTGATGTACAGCATGCACTTTATTTAGCTCACGGAGAATACTGTAATGTGCTCTTTCTTTGTACATAGGCATAGATATACCGTGCATACTATGATAGCAGAGTGTGATTATTTCCGAACATAAGATCAAGCCAAATCGAGGGTCGAGATTTTTCGCTGGGTCGAGACTGCTGAGCTTGAATCAAGAGTAACTAGCGTGAGACTTACTCTGCTCGCGCCTCCTTACCATCTATCTAACCTACCCCCCATTCTCACTTCAACCCATTTTTGACTATGAGGAGGCGACGCCAAATGCCAGGGAGAGTCTACTGCGGCGTGTTTACTGTACGACATATCTCAGACTACTAGTACTTCACTCGCACATTTCTTCAATTTCTGGATTCTGCTGGGCCCATCAATATCGCTCCATGAATTTTATCTTTTCCTGGGATGGAGACGGCATTCACTGGCAGCCACCCACTGGTAATGTTGGTCTCTTCAACCCTTAAGGACGTGGAAATGCTCGTGTCCTTTTACTGGACTTCCACTCGCTTGCGCAAGTTCATCTCGACTCTGGGTAACTTGACCTTCCAACATGATACTAAGGCACTCCCCAACGTGATTATGGATACATTTTACAAGAAACTCCGGAACGATCCTGGCTGTGCACTGCTCAAGCTTGTTGACAGGATGCTTGGCAAACAACTTGAAGCGTCGGAAGGAGCACACCGTCTTCAAATTTAGGCATGATCAGTATTAGATTGGTCTTTGCGGTAGTTCTGGCTCTCGGTTAGTCCGGAAGACCGGGAAAAACCGGGAAAAAACCTGTCGCTTGCAACTAACTTACCAGTAAGTTAATTGATTCAACACAGCCTTAATATCGATCATCATAATACCCTCCCGTCATGCCCCGATTCAGAGCGCGAGGACAGCGTAATCGTTTTCACGCAGGTGGCCAGTCAGCCGACTCTTCGCATAAGTTCATAAACTACGCGACGGTCAGCTCGGGCTGCGATACAGCAGTGGTCGGGCCTTTCCTTTTCGTTGAGCTCGAGTGAGATGCTGTTTCTTCCCTTTTTCGGTGCGCCGTTGAGGAC
>Ga0137358_10001569_pt1 | contig 12479 bp, 9 predicted proteins | sample Mad1_20_16metaG_FD_105551 | JGI IMG/M metagenome (GOLD analysis project Ga0137358, IMG submission 105551) | Vadose zone soil microbial communities from Angelo Coast Range Reserve, California, USA - Mad1_20_16 metaG | ecosystem: Environmental > Terrestrial > Soil > Vadose zone | place: USA... | reverse complement strand
GCCGCGTAATCAGTCCAGGCAGGGCGGGTCACGAATAATCGCCCTTTTCGTGCAGATATTCTTCGGGTGGGTTTGGGGTAGAGGGGCTATCCTGTTACCGTGGAAAGTGCCAGGGAGGCGCCAATGGCGGATGAGAACAGCAGACGCGCCGAGGACTTGCACGCGGCAGGGATGAAGCTATACGACGCGGGCGATCAGGACGCGGCCGTCGAGCAGTACCTGAAGGCATTGGCACTCGATTCCGACCGGCCGAGCACGCTCTATAACCTGGGGCTCATTTACAAATACCGGCGGGAGTGGCACGCGTCGTTCGGGTACAACCGGCGGGCGCGGGCATTGCGGCCGGATGATGAGGCGACACTCTGGAACCTCGCGATCGCGGCGACGGCGTTGCAGGACTGGCGGACGGCGCGGGACGTGTGGCACACGCTCAAGATCCTTCCGGAGCCCGGCGAGGGGCCCATCAACGAGAACTTCGGCGATACGCCGGTGCGCTTAAATGCGGACGGGACAACGGAGGCACCGACTGAGGTGGTATGGGCGCGGCGACTGTGTCTGGTGCGGGCGCGCATCCTCAACATTCCGACCGGCGCCACGGGATTTCGCCATGGGGACGTGGTGCTCCATGACGGAGCGGCTGTTGGCTATCGGCTAAATGCTGCGGGCCAGGAAGTGCCAGTCTTCAATGTGCTGGAGTTGTTTGAGCCATCGCGGTTCAGCACGTTCGAGGCGATCGTGGAGGTCGATGGGCCGGAGGATATCGAGGCATTGGATCAGGCCTGCGATCGGCCGGGCATCGTGTTCGAGCACTGGACGGCGTCGATCAGGAATCTGTGTAAGGCGTGCAGTGAGGGCCGGCCGCATGAGGGACACGATCACGAGCTGAATGAATCGGACTCCTGGGAGAGGATGCGTCGGGTGGGGTTTGCTGCGCAGGGTGAGGGTTCACTCATGGTCGTGCTCAGAGATTGGGCGGATCGGCGGCGGCGGGTGGCGGATTTTCGGTGTACGTTGGATGCGAGGCTGTCGTAGGAATGGCGGAGTTGCCGCGCTCCCGGGTGTACCAATCGCGTGAACGCGTGGAGGGTTTAATGGGCCCTTCGGGGCGGATATCGTGCTAGCGCGGTCACACTGGCGCACGAGTAGGTGTCCGCATAAACGAGCCCAGTATGAAAGCCACTGCAACATACCAACTCGCATGCAAGGCGACCACTTGAGCCCTCGCAGCAATGAAGGCGTAGACAGAATGTCGTGGCTGACCAAATCGGGAGTGTTGTCGGGGCGGGGAGTGGAGGGAGGCCGCACATATGGTCATAAGGCACGATATGGCTATACCATGTCGGCAGCGGATGCCGGCGGTGGAAGCTTGAAAAGGGCGATCGGACATTCAAAGCCCGCTAAGCCGCCAATTCAGCTCATGGCGCAGCCCGGCGAGAGAATCACCTGCAAATGACCATTTCGTTCTCTTCAATTCTGGCAACGGTGACCGACCCGCTTTTTTTGGCGGGAGTGGTGATCGTCACCGGTTTCTTCGGCGCCCACTATGTGCAGGGACGCAGTTCCCTGGCGCGATTTCTCATCCAGATTCTGTTCTTTGTGATCCTCACCGCGCTGCTGCTGGGGGGCGGCGTTGTTCCCTATCGCCCCGGCGTAGCGACCGGTTCCGAATCCAGGCGCTTCTTCGTGGGCGCCCTCGAAGTCATCTGGTGGCTGGGCGCGGCGTGGCTCACCGTCGGTTTCTTGCGCGCGTTCGTCGTGCTGGGGCGACAGCCGCGCGAATCAAAACTGGTTCAGGACTTGTTGGCCGCCCTCGTCTACATCGGGGCAACCATCGCCATCGTCGCCGATGTTTTCGATCTGCCGGTGAAAGGTCTGCTGGCGACCTCCGGCGCGTTGGCGATCATCATCGGTCTGGCGCTGCAAAGCTCGCTTGGAGACGTTTTCTCCGGCATCGTTCTGAACATCGAGCGCCCTTACCGCGTGGGCGACTGGATCATTCTGGACGACAGCGTCCAAGGCAAGGTGATCGAAACCAATTGGCGCGCGACCCATATCCTGACGGGAAACCGGGATGTGGCGATCATCCCGAACAGCGTCATAGCGAAATCAAAGCTGGTGAACTGCAGCACGCCCACCAAGACTCACGGCGCCAGTATCCACGTCAAATTGGAGCCCTCGCTGACGCCTGCGGCGGGCTGCAATTTGCTGAAGGAAGTGCTCCTCGGCAGCACGCATATCCTGCGGTCGCCCGAGCCGAGCGTCACCGTCAAGGATCTCAGCGCGGAGATGATTGACTTTGAACTCTCCTTTTCAGTTGCGGATATCGGTGCGGTCGACCAGGCCCAAAATGAGCTGTTCGACCGGGTCCATCGTGCGGCGGGCGCGGCAGGAGTGAAATTCTCGCCACGCCTGTCCGGCTCATCGATAAAAACCGTTGCGGAGGATAGAGCCGAGTCCGGGACCCCTGAGCGGCTGCTTGCGGGAATCTCACTTTTCTCGACCTTGACTGCGCAGGAAAATGCCGCGCTGGCGTCGCAGATGCACCGAAAGGATTACAAGCCGGGCGAGGTGATCGTGAAACCGGGTACGGTCTTGCAAGCCTTATGCATCGTCAGTTACGGCGTTCTCGTCGGGTCGGTCGAGGAAAATGGCCGCAAGATGGAGGTCATCCGATTGGCGCCGGGAGATTATTTCGGCGAACTCGGGCTGCTCACCGGTGAGTCGCTGAATGGCGAGCTCGCCGCGCTCACCCGGGCCGTGATCTATGAGATATCCAAGGATGCGATCTCCCCGCTGCTCAAGGCCCGTCCAAGCATTGCCGAGGAACTGAGCGAAAGCCTGGCGAGCCGGCAGCTGGCGCATCGCACCGTGCTTCATCGCCTTGACCAAAAGGACCAGCACCAAGAGGGACTGGCGGACCGGGTCGCGGCCAATATCCGGCACCTGTTCTCACTGCGCTGACGGCAGCCCAGGCATGACTATCGCGGTGGGCCCGATGGCGCGAAACGCAGTGTTGCTCCTGGCCATTGTCGCTTTCCTGTACGCGGCGGTGTGCATGGTGTTATTTGCGATGCAACGTTCGATGATTTACTACCCCCAGCCGGGCGCCGCCGAAAGCCCTGACAGTACGCTGACAATCCCGGTTCAGGGTGCAACGCTGCACGTTTCCGTTCGAGGGCACGCTGGGCCGAAGGCCCTCATCTACTTTGGAGGCAATGCGGAGGATGTGTCGCTCAGTCTTCCGGTCTTTTCTTCGGCATTTCCCGACCGCGCGCTGTTTCTACTTCACTACCGAGGCTACGGAGGAAGCTCCGGAAAACCGTCGGAGGGAGCGATCCAAAGTGACGCTCTGGCGCTGTTCGACCGGGTGCACCTGGAGTATTCGGATATTGCGGTCGTCGGACGCAGCCTGGGCAGCGGCGTCGCGATTCGCCTGGCCGGCAATCGGCCGGTGTCCTCGCTCGTTCTGGTGACACCCTACGACAGCATCCAAGAGCTCGCGGCGCGACAGTTCCCTTATTTTCCGATCCGCTGGCTGCTGACCGACAAGTTCGAGTCCTGGCGGTACGCGCCGGCAATCCGCGTTCCCACCCTTCTGCTTGCCGCAGCGAACGACGAAGTCATTCCCCGCTCGAGCACGGAGAAACTGTATGGGGCCTTTTCGCATGGCGTGGCTTCGCTGAAGTTCATACCCGAAGCGGGTCACAACACCATTTCGAATAGCGCACTGTATTTGAAGGAGATCAGTGCCGCCTTGGCTGCCCGGTAGCCGTTTTTGCGAATTGGCACGCAGCGTCAAGAGGCATTGAAAGAAAGGACCGCGCCAACCCTCCGCTAGTGCGGTAAAGAAAACGTAGAGCTCGCACCCTAATCCTTGGCGCTCTATCCGTGGTCCCGCAATGTAAGAGTGTGCGGCACGAAATTCCGCTACCACTATTTTTTCCATCGTGTTTCCATCGTGGCGTTCGGGGTTTATTGTTGCGTCGCAGCAACATCCGCGGACCACCCTGAAAAATCACCGGATCACGCCACTCCTCTATATATGCTCCAATTACCGGTAACCGAATCCCCGTCCCGGCACTCTATATAGGTACTTAACATAGGTACCAAGCCCCGAGGCCATCCAGGCAAATCCTGACCCGTCATGCCGGAAACGAAAAAAACCTTCGTCGAGCGGTTGTTCGCGGAACATCGGAATGCGCTGCAGGCGTTCTTCTATCGGCGCATCAAGACCAAGCATGACGCCGCAGATTTGGTCCAGGAGGTGTATCTGCGGATACTGCGAGTCAAGGACGCGGACGCCATTCTCAATCCCGAGGGATACCTCTATACGGTCGCCAGCAATCTCGTGCACGAACACTATGTCCTCAGTGAACGTCAGCCGGTGCCCTTCGATCTCGATCACCCGCTCATCGAGAGCGAACTGGGCAGGCCGGCCGGGTTCGAGGAATGGTTCGACATGGAAACACGGGTCGCGCGCCTACGCGACGTGTTGGCGCAGCTGCCGCCGAAGTGCCGCGCCACGGTACACCTGAAATATCAACACGGACTGAGCTACCAGGAGATCGCCGAGCACCTGGGCGTATCGCCGCACATGGTGCAGAAATACCTGGGAATGGCCTTGGCGCATTGCCGCCGACGCATGGAACGCATGAGGTAATGATGAACGCATCCGACGCACAAATTCGCTCCGCGATCACCCAGGTTGCGGCGGAGTGGTACGCAGCGCATCGATCGGGTCCGCTGGCGGAAGCCGATCGGGCCGCATTTCTCGCCTGGCTCAAAGCATCGCCCATCCACATCGAAGAGTACCTCGGCGTCGCTGCGCTGGAGCGCACGCTCGGGGCGGCGAGCGATGATCCGACGCTGTCGGTGGACGCGTTGGTGGAGATGGCGCGCGGCGACCCGACCGGCGGCGTCGTGGACCTGGCGGGGCCTTCGGTACGCTACCCGGCGCCGGTGCACCGCGCTCGGCGCTACTGGGGCAGTATCGCCGCCGCGTGCGTGAGCGTGGGGGGCATTCTCATTGTCTGGCCAATGCGAGACGGTCACGGAGTCGGTGGGGTCAAGGCCTATCGAACCACCCATGGCGAGCAAGGAGTCTGGCCGTTGGCCGACGGTTCGACGCTGCATGTGAACACCGACACCGCGGTGACGGTGCGATTCTCAGCGACCGAGCGATTGGTGGAGGTCGATCATGGGCAGGTAGCGCTCGCGGTCGCGCACGATGATGGCAGACCCTTTCGAGTCCATGCCGGATCGACCGATACGGTGGCGGTCGGCACCGAGTTCGATGTCTATCGCCGGCCCGACGCGACTCTAATCACCGTCGTGACCGGTCAGGTCGCGGTGTCCGTCGGCCCGTTCGCGCCGCCGCAAACCGCACATGGCGGGCACCCTGTCGGACTGCACGTCGGCGCCGGCCGGCAGGTCAGGGTCATTGCCGGAATGCTGCCGTCGGCATCGGAGCCAACCGACCTCCGGGAGACGACGGCCTGGCTCGAGCGAAAAATCGTTTTCGAGCAGCGTCCGCTGGGTGCGGTGGCCGATGAGTTCAATCGCTACAACGACAAGCCGTTCACGATCGACGACCCCGCGCTGCGTCGCTTGCCGATCAGCGGCACCTTCAATGCGGCCGATACCGATTCTTTCGCGGCATTCCTCGAATCCCTGGACGGCGTCCGGGTCGAGAGGCTGCCGACACGCTTCAACGTACTGAATTCTCACGGAAAAACCGGACCCACCCGCAACACGTGAGTGCACCGCCCTGACCGCGGAGCCGCCCGCGACGGCGTGGGCCTCTGGCGAAGTACCGGCCCTTCGGTTTAGAGTCCAACCGTAGGGAGCATTCATCAAATCCAACGGGAGAACGCATGGTCTGGTTAGGCCGGCTAACCGGGCTGTGCGCGCTATGCCTGTTGTTGTTGAACCGGACCGGCGCAGCAACGGCGGCCGATGCGCCGCCCGAACGTATCGTCCTCGAGGCGATTGCGGCCCAGCCCCTGACACAGGCGTTGGCGGCATTTACTTCATCCACGCATCTTCAACTCGTGTATGTCTCGCAACTGGCACTCGGCAGAAACTCCAAGGCCGTTCCCGCCGGGCTGACGGCGACGACGGGCCTTACGCATCTGCTGGAAGGCACGGGCCTCGATTTCAAGTTTCTCAACGACCGCACCATCAAGTTGTTCGAGCGGCCGAGAGCTGCGCGCGCTCCCGCAGCCACGCCTCGCCCCGAATCGAGCGGCAGCAACGCGTCCGTCGCGGACTCGCTCGAGGAGGTCGTGGTATCGGCGACGAAACGCGACGAATTTTTGAGCACGGTACCCATGAGCATCAGCGTGCTATCCCCGCAGGACATCGAAGCGTCCGGAATTCAGGGCATCGCAGGCATTGCCGCCTTGACCACGGGGATCGAATACGATTTCAGCTCGCAATATGGCCCGGGAATCCTCAGCAATATCGCCATTCGGGGAATCAGCGCCGATAAAGGCGATGCGACCACGGGCATCTATGTCGACGATACGCCCATTCAGACTCCACACACCACGTTCGGCAACGCCTACCCGGTAACCTTCGATCTGGCACAGGTTGAGGTGCTGCGTGGCCCGCAGGGAGTGCTCTTCGGCCGCGGCGCAGAAGGCGGGGCTATCCGCTTCATCACCAATGAACCGAGCACCACCACCGTGAGCCAGCTGTATCGCTCCGAGGTCTCAGCGACGGACCACGGCGGCACCAATTTCGAAGCCGGCGCCGCCGCGGGCGGCCCGCTGATCTCCGGCGTGTTGGGCGCCCGGGTGAGCGCCTGGTATCGCAACGACGGCGGCTACGTGAATCGCATCGATCCGTTCACCGGAGCGGTCGTCGACGCCGACGCCAATCGCTCCGCGAGCAGAGCGGTGCGCATCAGCATGGCCTTCGAACCCAACGATGCACTGCGCATCATGCCTTCGTTCAGTTATCAATCGATGAATCTGCATGACACGCCCGTGTTTTACGCCGAACCGCCGCCGCAACCGCCCAACACTCTCCAGAACGGCAAACTGTTGCGCCAGCCGGCCGTGGACGACTTGATGATCGGGTCGCTCAGCCTGGTGGATCGACTGGGCGCCGCGACTCTGACGGCCATCTCCTCCTATGTCGATCGGACGGCGAGCGCCACGGTCGACACGACCAACGTCGCCGGAGTCGTGTTTTTCGGCGGCTTCGGCAACCCATTGGGTCCGGCGTTTCCGACGTCCTATGCGCAGGCCGTTCCGACCCTGCTCTCGCTGCACCAAATTCAACTCACGCAGGAGCTACGGCTGGCGTCGGCGGATCTGGCGGCACCGATAAAGTGGCTGGGCGGACTCTTTTATTCGAGATTGCGCCAGGACTCGACCCAGGACACCTACCTCCTGTCGGACCCGGCAAATCCCGGAATACTGGATGACGACTACAACACCCTCACTGAAGCGTCGGCCTTCGGCCAGGTCCGATGGCAGATGAACTCGTATTGGAACCTGGGTACCGGAATGCGCGTGGGCAGGCTCTACAGCCACGGTGTCTCGCACGCCGCGGGCTTCGCCAACGGGGGAGCCCTGCCATTCAATCAATCTCGCTTCCGCGAAACGCTGCCGCCCACGCCGCGCTTCGATCTGACCTATCAACCCGACGGGCGCAACTTATTTTACACCGCCATCGCCAAGGGATTTCGGGCCGGCGGGGACACGGGGCCCGCGACGCGCTGCGGCAGCAACGTGAATCCTTCCTCCCTCGGACCGGACTCGGTCTGGAGCTTCGAAGTGGGGGCGAAGAACGAATTGTTCGACCGTCGCCTGCACCTCGATACCAGCGTCTTCGACATCCGCTGGAACGGGATTCAGGAGCGCTTTATGGACGCCTGCGGCAATAGCTTCACCACCAACGCCGGTGTGGTGAGGAGCACCGGCTTCGATCTCGACGCCGATGCCCAGATCACCGAGCGATTCCAAATGGCGGCCGCCTTGGGCTATCTCGATGTCCGCTACACCCGAACCTTGAGAATCGCGAGCGGACAAATCATCGTCGATCGCGGCACCGTCGTGGGGGGCGTTCCATCCGTGCCGGCACCCTGGAGCGGAACCGTGAGCGCCCGCTACGACTGGCCCTTCGCCGGCGCCACGACCGCGTACGTGCGCGCCGAGGAAATCGTCCACAGTCACAATCCGGGACCGTTCACCGAGCATGAGCCGAACAGTCTCTCCTACGATCCGAGGCTGAGTGCTGACCCGGCGTCCTACCTGCTGAATCTGCAGTTGGGTGTGACTCGGCCGGGCGTCAATCTCCGCCTCTTCGCGAACAATGTCACGAATGCGCGGCCCATGCTGCAACGCTACGCGGACGCTCCGGGGTCCGCGCTGGTGTACGCCTACACCCTGCGGCCGCGCACGGTGGGGCTGACCGGCAATTGGACCTTCTAAGATCAGGCATTCGCCGGGGCGCCGGGCCCGGGGCGCGTAGCCGGGGGCGCCGAGCCCCGGGCGCCGCGCTCCGGGCCCGCAAACCACTCGTCATTTGTGAATCGGCGGCAGGCTCAGACTGATGGCCGACACTCCGTCGACCCCCGCGATCTTGCAGATCGGGTGCGAGAAGTCGTTCGCCAGACTGGGCACGGGAACCAACCCTTGGTAGTTGATGTTGTCGTCGCCCTTCGCGCTGACCCCGCCCGGCACCCAGTCGAGCGCCAGATTGTTGCGGGTCCGCCAGGCGATGTTGTGATCGGCGCAGGAAGTGTCTCCGCTGACGCCGACTGCCCCGACCAACTGCTTCTTCGCGTTGTAAAGCGCCAGCCCGCCGCCGAATACGTTCACGCCGCCGATGCGCCGGCCAACCATCGGGTCGTCGTTCTCACCGAAATTCGCCGCCGGTCCACGGTAAGCGGTGTCGGTATCCACGGGATTGCTTTCCTGCAAGCCGAACAAGCTGCCGCCCGGTTGAACCGCTGCATACAGATTGGCGGTCGACAGCGCGAGACCCGCCAGGCTGAATGCGTTGGCGGTGTTGGCCTTCTGTGCCGAGATCACGCGACTGCCGGGCCATTGCGAGCCGCGATCCGTACCGGTGAAGGCAACCGCACAGACGATGCCGTCCCGGTTGACCACGGTCCCCCACATGTCGAGGTTGAATCCTCCGTTCGACTGACTCCGGGCGCTTTCCAGTGCGACCTTGAGTTGATGGTGCGTGGGTAAACCGGCACAGGCATGGTCTGAATCACCCGTGCTGGAATCGCCCGCCCACGCAGCGACGGCGCCGCACGTCGAAGCCGTTGCCAACAGCCCGGCAAAAAAAATCTTCGTGGAATGATTCATTGAACAAACTCCCCTGCTCGTTGGTGTTAGTCTGTCTTACAATTGTGCGCGCAACCACTGGTGCCCAGCCACGCGAACTCGGTATTTCAGGCTTATACCGCGGAATTATTGCCGCTGCTACTCGGGCGCATTCGTTGCGCGCGCCATCACTGCAGCGCAGCGCAGCGTCCACCGGCCATTGACGCGGTTGGCCGACACTGGCGCCGCGCCCTTACGTAGCCACCGGCCGATACGTAAGGGATTCGCAGCCGTTTTTTTGCCTGAGAGCCAGTACCATGACGTTGCATACAGGCGATGAGAATCGCGACGCTGCACCACTGCCGACCAATGGAATACGAGATGCACCACCTTCGAGGTTTCACGCTTGCCATCGCCTTTGCGGTTATTAGCCTCGCGAGCTGCGGTGGGGGCGACGGCGGCGTTGCCCCGCCACCTCCCCTCCTTACGACGCAAATACTGAGCGACCCGGGCTTCGACGGGGACATTGAACAAACGTCGCCGCTTTCATTCACGATAACGCAGGGAATGTCTCCGACTGTGCAAACTGTGTTTGCCGGTATCAATCCTGCAACGCTCACGGAGTTCCGGGCGTTCCTGGACTTCCCCCTGACGGGTGCGGGTGGTGTTCCGGGCAACGCAATCATCGATTCGGCGTTCCTCGACATCCATATCGACAGCCTCCAACCGGGTGTCGGCACGATTCCCATTCTGATCGAGCTCGTATCCTTCCAGCCGCCGACACTGCTCGAGACGGATTTCGACCGTACACTCCAGCCGCCGCTGGCATCGGTCGTAGTCTCCCCGCCCATTTCTCAGGCAGATGTCGGAACCAACGTCTCGATTGACGTCACTCCATTGATGGTCGAAGCGCAGAATTTGGGGCTCGTCGACTTTCAAGTGCGCATCATGGAGGACCTGGGCCCCGCCATTCCCGTCTTGATGGAAATTGACGACACCACGGGAGCGAGTCGGGACACGTTCGCGCCTTTGCTCACGGTTACCTACTTCTGAGAGTTTCGCTGGTCGCGGCGTGGCAACGCCGGGCTACCATCACCTGAGTGCAGTGCAGCATAAGGCAATAAGTAACGCCGTCCGTGTCGCTCGCCGCCCCTTTTTTACGTTACAACAGATGACGATCCGAATTCGCTTCGAGAAACCACCATATCTCGCGGGCGTTCGGTTTGTTGATTGACTGACCGGTTTGTATTCCGTAACCTACAGAAACCACTCATACGCATAAATGCGCGGCAATCTTCCCGTCACGGCAACGGACGCTTACGTGGACGAGGATATTTCATGTTCAGTTGCATGATTGCGCAGAGCCTTCTCGGGTGCACGCGACTTGCCGGTTCACCGCCGGCGGGATTTGCCGCATCGAACACCCATTGCACAAAACGCAGATGAATTACAGGATTCCGCCGCAGTCGGTGCAGGCCTTTTCGGCGATAAAAATGCTCGAAACCTAGCGGACGACGTTCATGGATCCACCCCAGGGCAAGTCGAACGGCATCACGGAGCAAGCCGCGCCCGAACGGCTCGGAAAGTACCCTCTGTTGAGCGTGATCGGCAAAGGCTCGATGGGCATCATCTATAAGTCGATCGATCCGCACATCAAGCGCCCGGTGGCGCTCAAGACCATCCGTCGCGACCTGCTGGTCGATGACAGCAACGAAAATTTCTCGGCGCGATTCCGCATCGAAGCACAGGCGGCAGGCGGTCTGACCCACCCAGGCATCGTCGCCGTGTACGAGTACGGCGAAGAAGGAGCCTTTGCCTATATCGCGATGGAGTACATCGAGGGTCGCAGCCTGCGAGAATGCTTCGAGCAAAAGGCTGCTTTCAGCGTTGCACAGGTGGTCAACATCCTGTCGCAGCTTCTCGATGCCTTGCAATACGCGCACGAGCGCGGCGTGTGGCACCGCGACATCAAACCGGCCAACATCCTCATGATGAGCAATGGCCAGGTCAAGGTGACGGACTTCGGCATTGCGCGAATCGAATCATCCATGCTGACGCAGGTGGGCGCGATCATGGGCACTCCGGGCTTCATAGCGCCGGAGATGTACTTGTGCGACGCGTTTGACAGCCGCATCGATGTGTTTGCCGCCGGGGTCGTCCTCTATCAATTGCTCGCAGGCGCGCCGCCCTTCGTCGGTACGGCGGAAAAGGTCATGTTCAAGGTCTGTTACGAGACTCCGTTGCCTCCGTCTGTGGCCGGGCGCCTGCCCTCCCTGCAGCCGTTCGACGCAGTTGTCCTGAAGGCTTTGGCCAAGCGGCCGGATGATCGCTTCGCCAGCGCAGCGCAGTTTCTGGCGGCATTGCGGCAGGCCCAGGAGCATGTGGGCGGTCCCGGCTCGGATGAAACCATCATCCAGCCGCGCCCGTCCATCCCTGGCGCCTCGAGCATCCCTGGCGCCTCGAGCATCCCTGGCGCCTCGAGCATGCCTGGCGCTTCGAGCATGCCTGGCACCCCGCGAGAGTCGAGCAGCCAGCCCCCCTCCACCAACACGCTGATCGGCGCCGGCTGGAACATGGATGTGTTGGCCCAGATCGAAAAAAAGCTGACACGGTTCGTGGGTCCGATCGCCAAAGTGATGGTGCGCCGGGCCGCGAAGAAGACCAGAGACGTCGCATCGTTGACGCAGTGGCTGGCGGAGAGAATCAGCAGCCCCGCGGACCGCATACAGTTCCTGAAGGAAGCGGGAGTACCCCCGGCGCCGGCAACGCTGCCTCCGCGCTCAGCACCTGACGCAGCATCGATGGGCGAGCGGCGCACTGGTGCCCCGGCACAGAAACCGAATCCCCTGACCCCTGAAGACGTCACTCGCGCCTCACAAGTACTGACCGTCTTCATGGGGCCGATCGCACCGGTCGTGGCCAAGCGCGCCGCAAAGCCCGGTTCCAGCCGGGATGAGTTCATTGCCGTGCTCGCTGCCCAGCTCAGCGATGCGGACCGGGCACGCTTTCTCGACTCACTCCGTTAGGAGCCTGTCTGAGTATTCTAGGTGGCCGCGACCGCGGCAGATGTCCCCTCAGGCAAGGCGGAGCCGACGCAGTTGGGTCGATACCCAATAAGGAGGCGACAACGCCGCATGAGGGGAAATCTGCCCGGTCCCGAAGGGTTGGCAAGGAGAGGGGCGTCTGCGGCGT
>Ga0137358_10001568_pt1 | contig 12481 bp, 13 predicted proteins | sample Mad1_20_16metaG_FD_105551 | JGI IMG/M metagenome (GOLD analysis project Ga0137358, IMG submission 105551) | Vadose zone soil microbial communities from Angelo Coast Range Reserve, California, USA - Mad1_20_16 metaG | ecosystem: Environmental > Terrestrial > Soil > Vadose zone | place: USA... | reverse complement strand
GTATTTATAGAACGAGATGCTGAACGCCTTACCGTTTTTCATTAAGACCACCTGTCAATGCGTTCAATGAACAGTACGTAAAAGTTCGCGAGTAATAATCGATCTAAAGACGAGAAAATTGACCATGAACGTGAACAAATACGAAATAGGTTCTGGCGTGAATATGGCGCTGCCTTTGATCATATCTCTAAGGATAGCACAGTACGCGTCGTAGTTCTCTCCTCCGCGCTGGAAAAGACATTCTCGGCTGGTATAGACCGTGCGTGGTGTTCCTACCTGCCCCCCTCGGCCCCCCCTCCTCACGAACTCAATGATACCACATCTACAGTGTCAGACCTGCACGCCCTCCCGCAGCACAATGACATCGGCCGTCGCACCCTCGTAGTGCGTACCCACATCCGCGACTTCCAAAACGCGATCGGTGCGCCAGCGCGCATCCCGCAGCCAGTGATAGGAGCCATACACGGCACGGCGTTCGGACTGGCCCTCGACATGTTATGTGCCGTCGATGTGCGCTGGGCCGCCTCGGATACCGCGTTCAGCATCAAGGAGGTGGATGTCGGGCTGGCGGCCGATATGGGCACGCTGGCGCGTATGCCGAAACTTGTCGCGAACGCGTCGCTCGTCAATGAGCTTGCGCTGTCGGCGCGGACGTTCAGTGCAGAAGAGGCCTTGCGGTCGCTTGGTTTTGTGTCGCGCGTCGTGCCTGGTTCGAGGGCGGAGGTCGTCCGCGCCGCTATCGTCGAGTTTGCGGAGGTCGTCGCGAAGAAGAGCCCCATTGCCATCGTGGGGACTAAACGGTTCATCACGCATGCGCTTGATCATTCGTGCGTTCTGTTTTGTTGTTCGTCTGCTGATTTGGTCGATGATGTGATTTTGAGTGTAGTGTGGAGGATGCACTTGAGTATCAGGCGACGTGGGCGGCGTCTGCTGTCCAGAGTAAGGTACATTGGGTGCACTCATTGCTCGAGCTGTACAACACTAAGATTATTGACGCGCGCGTTTTTGCAGGATACTAGCGAGTCTGCAGTTGTTGCTAAGAGAAAACAGAAGATTTTATATGATAACCTAGGAGAATCAGAAAAGAGTAGAACAAAACTGTAACTGTCTCTATTTTACACACTTATGAAGGTTTCTCTATAGACAAGGCAATATCATCATCGTTGGACTGACATCTGAGCCCATCTTATCTCGACGGCCCATACCATAACTCGGCTGCTCGTTTCTCCGCTTTCGCCGCCGCTTTCTTGGCCATTTTAGCCCCATCTCTTGCCACTTTTGCCACGCTGTATACCGTATGCCATACGTCACTCGCCACCGCCTTCTCAAGCTCTGTCGTTGCCTCGAGCTTTACGACCCTCGCCGCTCAGCCTCGTACCTTGCTCTTCTGCCTTAGCCTTAAGCTCTGCCGCTGTTGCTTCCCTAGCTGCACACATTTTCGCCTCAGCCTTCCACTTTATCCTTTCTTCGTCGACCTTGAGCATCGCTATTTACAACCATACGCCGAACTTTTTCAACCTCAGGCTTGCAACTCGCTTTTGCTTCTGCCTTGGCTGTCCTCTATGGGCTGTTCTAGTTCCTCTGTCCGCCCGCCGACGACCTCTGGTGCCTCTTGTTTTTCCTGCAGACTCTTGTCACATCTGTTCTTGCACGCTGGCTCTCAAACTGGAACGCAAATAGACTCACGGGAACTTTGCCAACACTTTCGACAGTGTCCCGATCCTTCGACGCTGGTTCTTGGTCCACGGATGACGATGCGTGTTCAACAGCCGTTGGAACGGCTGGAGAGATATCAATACCGTCGGTATGGATAAGTCTCCCCGCTGCGAATGCAGAAAATGAGTCAATTTTGCGAAAGTCACCATAAGGTTCTGAACCATAACACCTGTCAAGCTAACAGGGCACGATACCATGTGGAGCCTCGGTAAACGATCAACGTGACATTCGGTACTATGAAGTATCCTTAACCACCCACGCTAACAAAGCAATGACAGGCCCCACGAAGAGCCGCGAATGGTTACGTCACTCCCGACGCCAACACCCGTGGCATATAGTAGGATCGAAGGAACGGAGATGTGGCGCGATCGAATGAAGGAGCTTCATGAATTTGCACGCAAGGTACTGTATAGGCTTACATTTTGATTGCGTGATTTTTGATTTTTGTGGTCACTTTACTCGGGTATAGCTCGAGTACAGTACCAGCTGGTCCAAGACGACGACGGACACTTTATACCGGGTCTGTGTCTCGATGGTGTGCTCGGTCGGTCTCCGCCGTGACCGCGGTCAAATGAATTTGGCCCGTCTGACGTGTCCCCGCTTTAAAACCGCTTCGGAGGCGACAAATGAGGTGGAGCAACTGCCATGGTGCCGATGGAAGCCATTACAGTACTGATTTTGGCCACACTCGTGGATATAACATGACTACAGCAGTATATAATGATGACTTGGTGACTGACTGTGATTCCCGCAGTCTGGATCTCCCACCTCTTACTAGATCTTACAAGTGATAATGCGTGTTTCATTCTCCATACATTACGGCTCCCATCAACATAACCCTGACAAGATATCACTCAGTGCTTCGAGTCACCTCATCCCTGACAGATTGTACAATGCTTTATTGACGCGAGAGACACATGTCATAGAGGCGTTCATTCAAAAAGGTCCGTACAAAGCTAGTGACCGAGATATGTACTGTCATGGGACGTGTCAATAAATTTGAATGTTGTCTTCCAGGGTAATTCCGGATATAGAAGACCGACCACGAGAACGCACTGTTACATACTTGAAAATTTCCCGTCTCTCATGTGGGCAACGTTTAAGGAGCGCCAAGAACTGCGGCGCATGTGGGGTTGGATTGATCTGAAAGAGTCCAATTGCCCCCGTAACCAAATACAGTATAGGATGGACAGGCTGCGCCGCTGCGCAAGTGCGGCATTCTTGCTATCTTACTTCATGGTAGTTGTTTCGAGTTCATTCTCGGAACACGTCGGTCCCGTTCTGACAAACAACCTGCAGTCCTTGGCGCTTCTTAAGGGACCCTTTGAGGCTCCTCGAATGGGAGTAAATACCTATCACCGCATTATCTCCTACGAGCACCGCATGACTTGTGATTATCGAGGATAAGTATATGTGCGGGTGTATCAAGAAGCTTGCGCAATGGAACTTACTCCCTATTCATTTCATAGTCCGTTCGAGGACCACAACGGTAACAGTAAAGTAAATAGTCCGTCATTTGAATGACAAACCCTCTGGATATACTGTATACACGATTGTTGGCCATGCTGAAGACATTCGGTTCCATGTGTGTAAGCAAGATGAAGGGTGTATAGTGTATAGGATCAACGTGCGACTGCCAATACTCTAAAAGAGTTGCATCTGGGACAAGTCGGCGGGGGGAGGGATCATCGATACTCTTCCGAGTTGCAAGTTGACAAAATTGACCCGTTTAGCGCACATTTATCGCAGAACATAATTGCGTAAAAATTTGTGATAAAAAATTAAACAGATTCGGCTTGGTGTTGAATACGTTGAATTATGACAAATTAGGACAGTCCCTCTCTCACGTGATGCATGTCGATCACACTGATCATGTGGTACGATGATTTGTCAAAAGATAACAAAACTAACTCGTTGACTCGTTCAAAATTAACTCGATCATTATCATCCCACTGGGGAAAGCCTTTATATACTAGCGCCCCAATATCGGAAATCTCAAAATAAAAACCTATCGCAGCTTCCATAGTCCCATTGCGATGTGTTTCAGAGAATGGTACGGGGGAAATTCGGGGGTGTATTAGTGCGCAGAATAGTACAGGCTGTAACTGTCATCCAATAGGAACTGAATACAGAGTATCTTCGTAGTTGGGTCGATAAAGAACCAGTATAATTCCCCATCGTTTGACAGATTCAGGGTCACTGTGCTGAAAGAGGAACAATCAATCGTTCTGATGCGACAACTACAATAGTAAACCTCACCGCCGGCGTTTAGTCAATACTTCTCATGCTCGGCGTCAAGATCACCTCGTGATCACGGCGGGGTCAACCTTAATCTCTTGTAGACAGATAATTGATGCTACTGTACTATAGTAGTCTTGAAAAGTACACGCCCCTTTGCATGGACCATATCACATGTGACTCGAATACGCGATTCTCACAGCTCGAGACAATTATCCAACACGACCACGACCAGGATCATAACGGTAAGTTACATATATTTCCACGCGGACAGACTTGCGATTTCCTTCAAACGTTAGGAACACATGTACACAACGAGGGTCGGGCTGTTATGTTATACAAGCCGTTCAGCACTTGCATTCTCCGGGCTTGCACGCGCAGCTGTGTAGGAAGACGGATGGACCGGCATCAGCGGTGTTATCTTTATGAGTCAAACACGGATACGTACGAGTCGCCGCAGTTGCAGGAGCTCGAGCCGCAGCCATCGTGTTGGTTTACGGGGTTCTGGATGACCTGGAAGGATCGAGCACGAGGAGAACATATGAGTAAGAATGAGAATGAATGACGACGCAGGGCAGATAGAGTCTGAGAGCGTCAACGTACGAGAGACATAGTAGTAAGTATTTCGTTATCAATGTTCAGGATGAGGATAGGGAAATCCGGAAGGCCCCAACGGCCCAAATATATATATCTTTCTGGGGGAGAGTGTACATGTATTTGGTTATGGTAGTGGCGTGGCAGCGCCGCAGCGCTGTTCTAGATCTTCAGGGCGCTACACGGTACAATAATATGGTACCATGACCTCGCGAAAATAACTCATCATGGACGGCTCCAACTCGATTTGGTAAGCCGTACTGATTGGCATGGGTTTCCCCCTGCCGGCCAGTGCAAGATAACAAAAACTGTGAGACATATTAAAAATTGCCTCTCATGCGGCGTCAATTGACATAGATTGAAACGTAGTATTGATTAAGAGTAGTACTACAGTAGTTGTGTACAGTAGCCCATCATGCATCATGACTTGGATAGGCCTAGGCCTCAATATGTCAATGCAATGACTAACGGGTCCGAGTCGCTAGCACCCTCACTAGTACTCCCGAGTCTTTCCTCTTCCCACAGAGATTTCTGGAGAGAGTTAATCCATCCCCATGATGAGGCCTTTCCCCCCCATTTCACCGCGCTCTTCAGTTGACCGCGCTTCTCGGACAAGTTTCTCGATACATTTTGATGACAGAGAAGCTCGTTGGTTGTAGGTGCGTTGATGATGCTCACGGTCTTAAGGCGGCATGAGTCGGTTGATGTAGAAGGAGGAAGAGGTGGGTGTATTAGAGCGGACACTGGCATGCACCAATTGTGGGGAACTGGAATGACGTTCGTGGATGCTTGGTAATAGCGCACCATAACGTGGTGGACACGGCACAAGGGTCGTTCGGTCATCCTGCATCCGAGTCGTGCATCATGAAACATGCATCATGTGTCGTTGACATTATACATCAAGTTTCTCACCGGGGTGGATTGGAATAATCAGGATGACATGTGAGTATCGCTGTCAGTCATTCATTCGCTACTCGCACCAACTCACCTCTCACCTGGATGATGGAGCGACGGTCATCCTCGACGTCTGGCGTCCAGAGTCATTCCTTGGGTTTGTCAGAGGAGTTGATGATCAAGCACACCTGTTTCATAGTACGTGAACACTGGTATGTGCCCTACTGGTACTCTCGTCACAGATCCTCATAGCACAAGTGACTGATCTCTCCTTGTGCGCTGTTTGTACACGTAAGACCGCAGAGGCACATACGTTCTTATGGAATTTGTGGCACCTCACTTGCAATTTATCTTATCGGCACAAGATCATCTTATGTATGCAGATCCGGCAACATCTCACGTGCAGCCTAAATCATGGATCAAAAACTTGCACTTATTTCCATCTCTGATATGATCGGTTACCACAGTAGTAGCCCCAGATTTTGCATCGCACCCGACTTGCTGCCGTTTGGAATGGGGTATAAAAACTTGAGTATTTTAGGTACACATGGCCTTTAATAATACACCCTGTTACGGTCGTCTTACGGATTCCGTCCGGATTCCGTCACTGAATTTTTGATTCCACACGCGTTGCTATTTCAAGGGGGATAATGGCTTGGCATTCTTGGCACGAACAATAGGCCCCTTTACAGAGCGCAGATCCCCGCAGCCCTTCACTAGCTTCACTGCTTGGCAGAAATGTTTTCGTTGGTGTCGAAAAAGGTTATGCCACAGCCTGCTTCGGCGAACAAGAAGAAGAACTACGAGATCCACGATGTGCTCGGAACTGGCTCATTTGGAAAAGTCATGGTATTCGACCCGTCTTCTCCGTCCTCACATGTCACCTGAACCGACTTGACTTGTCCCCAGCGGGCCACATGGCACGTTCCACCAGACCAGCGCACTCTCATCGAGCGCCGCCAAACTGGCACGTCACCGGCAGTCCCCCCGGCTTCCAAACGACCGACCTTACTTCCGAGCCGAGTAGATTCCGTCGATTCGGTGTCGCAAGACGTCACTCGCGAGGTCGCCTTGAAGGCCATCACAAAGAAGCGGGTCAGGGGCAATGAGGAGAGCGTGTGGAGCGAGATGCAGGTCCTCCAGGGCCTCGATCATCCCAACATCGTGCGCCCCCAAAATTCTTCTTCTTCTTCTCATTAACACCTGTATCGTTTTCTCTTGCGAAAAGGTCAAGTTTTACGAGTGGTTTGAGTCGAGGTCAACGTACTATCTCGCTTTCGAGCTCGCAGTTGGTGGAGAACTCTTTGAGCGTATCAGCCAGCGCGGTCGCTTTACCGAGCGAGATGCTGTCGCGGTTCTGAAATCCGTACTGTCCGGCGTGGAGTACCTGCATGATCACAACATTGCCCACCGGGATCTCAAGTACGTTGCTCCCAACCCCGTCAACTCCCCCTTTTGTGACGTAATATATCGTTGGCAGGCCAGAAAACATCCTATTCCGTACCAAGGACCCCTCGTCAGATATCGTCATCGCCGACTTTGGCATGTGCGTTTCTCCTTTTGACTGGCTCGCTCGTAGACTGGTCTCACTCACGCAGATATGCAGTGCCAAACACCTCGAATCGTCTGGAGAGCAACTTACGACCCTTGCAGGAAGTTTCGGATATGTTGCTCCAGAGGTACTCAATCATAAGGGGCACGGCAAGCCTGTTGATCTCTGGTCTATTGGGTATCTACTCCTTCCCAGCTCACGGTCGTTGCCTGTTTACACGTGTCAAACAGAATCATTACCTACGTTCTTCTTTGCGGATACACTCCCTTCCGGTCAGACGACATGAAGGAACTCGTCAGGCAGACGACAGAAGCAAGGATCAACTTCCACGACCGATACTGGAAGAACGTATCTGACCAAGGTATCGTCACGTGGACATTCAACAGCACCACTCTGACATCTGCCCTCGTGCACACACAGCGAAGGGCTTCATCCGCGCCCTACTAAATCCAGATCCCGACGGTCGCCTCTCAGCCCAACAAGCCCTCGCGCATCCATGGCTGACAACATTCTCTTCCCCGACCGAACACGACCTCTCCGGCCTGCGCGAGAACTTTGACCCGCGTGCGCGCTGGCGAAATGCGATCGGAGCCGCGCGGGTCCTGTCGCGCTTCTCAAACAAGAATGGTGCAGGCGCCAATAAAGATAAGCTTCTGATTAGCGATGATGAAGATGAAGATGCGGAGAATGGAACTAAGACGTCTTGGCGCGCTACACCAGACACCAAGGAAACGCCACAGCAGCAGCAGCGCTCTTCGCCATCGCCACCGTCATTGCCGGACAATCGTAGTAGCCTGAGTGCGCCGCGGCAGGGACTGGCGGGACTGGCGGGACTGGTAGCGTCAAGTAAAACGACGACACCAACAAAGACAGCAAAAACGACCACGACCACTACACCTCCCCTGATGTCGTTTACAGAGGCCATCAAGGCCCGTGCTGCTGCTGAAAAATCGCCGAACTCGAGGGCAAGCCCTTCGCTACCAAAGACACAGTCGCCTGTACCTGTGGTGTCCCAACGCGGCAATGATGCGGTGGGGGCGGAAGATGAGGACGAGGATGAGGATGAGGATATGACGATGCGTATCCCTGGATCGTTCGACTTGGAAGACTACGAGGATGCCGATGGTGCAGCGGGCTCCAATGCCGAGCCCTTCGATGCGATTGGCGCGCTTGGGGACTTGTGGCGGCGCATGCAGTTGAGAAGATGATGGTGAGACCAAAAAAAATGGACTACAAGGCCTTTCTTTTTCTTTTCTCATCTACTCATTGCTTCATTCTCTGTTCTGTGTGGTATGGTGTCTTTTTTCCCGTAGACTTATTCATCATTACTTGCTTTTCATTCGTGTACTGTACGCACACGTATATACAGAACATATCTTAGTTTCCCTGCGTCGTGTATCCGTGCTATGTTAGTCGCCTGTGTCCCAGCTACCACCCATTTGTGCAGAATGCAGCTCGAGGCTCTCAACATACCACGAAAGGCCTCAACCAATCTCATCCTCTAAGAAGTTCGGCACTTTCACTCCGTGGGCTGTGACGTTGTCACGGTGATGTCGCCCGAGGATAAGATTCCCGCGGTTCGGTTCTCTTCGCCGGCCACAGAAAGGGCTGCTCCGCGTCCAACAAACACGATATCTCTCTTTCTCTACACAAAATCTTTTCTATTCTATGTCGACAACCACGACCGTGATATCACCTGATCTGTGGCCCGAGAGCATGCCGATCATGGCCGATCAGGTGCGAGATACTGGATGATATGATCCTCAGCTGGGACACAGGCGACTAACATGGCAAAGATATGTGGAACTCGGAGAGAAGGGGTAACCGAGTAAGGGCTGTTCACCGAGTACTGCCATGGAAGTGGCTTAGTACTGGTGCAGCACTGGGACAGCAGTGCTACAACAGGATTTGTAGGCCGACGTCTCCCGACACGGGCGGGCATTACCAAAACTCCATAGTAGGTACACAGTTAGCGGATTCCACACAATCAAAAGGAAAAATCACCATATCGTAGTCCCTTCTCTCTCCTCACTAATGAGTTCCTCACCAGTACGTCTAAATCGATTGTTTCGGTGGTGCATACAGCACTTGCCTGACGATAAAACTCTGAGTAGGTATTTGGAAATTTGGCATATCCCCCCTATCCTGAACCTGCCTATTCTACCCACTCCACCCACTCATTGTCCTCGTCAATTGATATCCAAGGCATCCGTCGGTTCTCCCACCCACGGATGACACCAATGACGGGAGTCTCTGAACGTTGGCCAATATCTCCATCTCTCCACGAATCATTGGAACAACCCGTTTTAAGTATCTCCTTCAGTTCTACTCGTAATTCACAATTATTGATCCGTGTGGTGCAGGCGAAAAGTGGCGGAGGACAACGATTGACATGCTCTCCGAAGACTCACTCTTGGAAATTTTTAGCTTCTATTGACTGGACGCAATGGAGGGGGCCCGGGGAAGACCGTGGAAGTGGCATCGCCTCGCGCATGTCTGTTGGAAATGGCGACAAGTCATTTCTATGTCGCCACGTCGTCTGGGCTTACGGATTCTCTGTGGACATGGAGCACCTATTGAAGGTATTCTGGGTACCTGGCCAACCTTGCCCCTAGTTGTAGAGTTTCATCATGATGCGAGCCAGGGATCAAAACCCATGCCGAAGGACATCATCCTTGCACTCCATCACCCAGACCGCCTATCGAAGATTGATCTCCAAGTGACAAGCTCGATGACCGGACCAATTGTCGAAACGATGCGGAGGCCCTGTCTGGCACTAGAGAGCATTCGGATTAAAGTCACAGATACTATGGGGCCATCAATCCTAGTCCGCAGTTCATTTTTGGGTGGCTCCGCCCCGCACTTGAAAGTAGTTGAGCTGAATGGCCTTTCCTTTCCCTTCCCAGAAATTCGACGAGCACTTTTGTCCACGGATCTCGTCGAGCTTCGACTTTTGAAAATCCCGAATGCCGTTTATTTTTCGCCAGATGACTTCGTCACTACATTGTCCACCTTGAACAGGCTCGAATTGCTAATGCTTGGCTTCCATTCCCCTGCATCTTCCCCACCCTCATGTACGACACGTCCACCTCTTAAACGCATTACTCTCCGCCACCTCAAATTTTTTAAATTTCACGGTGCAAGCGAATATCTAGAAGAGTTTGTGGCGCGAATCGACTTGCCTGCTCTCCGCACAGTCATCATAAACCTCTTCAACCAGGTCTTTTTTGAAATTCCCCAGATCAGCAGATTCATTTGTGGTCTGCCAGTATTCACGCCAGAGTCCCCTGCTTGGGTGTCTGTGACTCATTCTGCGGAATCAGTCAGATTCTATCTCGCACAGGACTCGGATGCGCGAGTGTATTGCCTCTTGACAACCTCGTGCAGACAGCTTGATTGGCAGATGTTCTTCGTGACGCAAATCTCGAGCCAACTTTCTCCTCTCCTCTCCAGCGTGCACTTACTTACCATCCAGAAGGGTGATGGATTTCCAACCGGGGAAGATGTTGACTCGACACAGTGGCTAGAACTTTTTCAGCCATTTACCCATGTGACCAAGCTTCGTGTTTTCGGGCAACTTGTACCAGGCGTTATTCAAGCTCTGGCCAACGAGGAAATGGCCCCGGGATTAGTATTTCCCGAACTGACCTCGCTTCACCTGGAAGGATATCGCGATTCCCCATCCAACTCTGGCGAAAGCTGCTGAACAGTTCGTCGCCGCACGCAGCCTCTCCGGTCGCATGGTACATTTGGCCGGCTAAGAAGAGATTTTAAATTCTCCCAAAAAATCGGATCTATGACAGTCACAACTGTATCTTCCATCGTTTCTTATATTCTATCAGCACTGTACAGGTACTGAAATACCGTTTACAGTAATTCTGGTTGCTCTTTTTTTTTTTTCTCTCCGAACAACTTCTGAGTTTGGATGTTGCAAGTGTTTTTTGTCGCCATTTGTGTATACACTGTACAGTATCTCTTGTTGTGTCGATAGTTCAGAGGACTGCTAGGCTGCGTAGGTATTCCCCCGATTTTCCTGGTGATGTCTGTTAGGCAAAAGGCTCCCTTGGTAATCTTAGTGAGCTAGCGAAATTTGTACTCACTGGCACATGTACATTGGATTCGGAGGACGCGTCTCAACGCCTTTGATTCTGTAACGAGCGTCAATATGTAATGCCCAAATATGGTTATACCCATGTTTACGTACTCAGAGTCTTTGACTATACCTTTTCGCAAATCAGTGATGTCCTACCGTCGTTTCCGCACTTTCGTATTTTCGTCATTATTCGGGTAGCGGGAGGCTGAGTCCTATCGCTCACCTGGATATCCGCTTCTGAGCAGAAGAGATTATTGAGAATTTGCAATTGCTGCAAGATCGCGTGCGAACAAGACTCGGAAACCCGTGAGAGATTTGTTGTCTGGCTCACCGAAGTTTTCTCAATGCATTGCATCGCATTCCACAGGGCGTGTATCCCAAAGTAGTGTGATGGGTCCACCGTTCTTCATTTACAATCTTCTTATCACCCAGTGGCGTTCCTATGATCATTCTCCCAAACAAAGAACGACGTGTTGTGGATCCTGGTTGCCGTGGCACAGTTGTCGTCGAGGCTGAGGGAACTAATGAAGAGCTTGCGGATCTTCACGTCCGCTGTAGAGGTGAATTTTCATCCGCGGGCGGCATGTGCTTCATGAACGCAGGTGCGTATGACATTTCTGAACATCAGAGGTTCGCTGAAGTAGGCTTCGTTGTAGCTGCTCGAGGGAGATATTGATACGGGCAGTAAGCTATGAGGGGATACCAATCTCGCAATTTGTCGGCTCAGAAGATCAGAAGATTGTTGTATGTCATTTGTGTTCTTCCATGGGTGCCATGTAACATTCACATGTTTAATAAGATAAAGAAGTCGGCTGTTCACAGTTAGCCATAAAGACGTATTCAGCGAGAGTGCCCTCCTACCAACTATTGTCCCAATGACTACCAGGGTAGCACTTGTCACTGGTGCTGCACGCGGAATTGGTCGTGCGATCGCCCTTCGCCTTGCCGAGGATGGCTTGGATGTAGCGGTCAACGACATACCAAGCACATCCGAGTTGGATGACGTTGTGCGGGAAATCGAGAGCAAAGGACGGCGCTCAGTCGCCGTTCCCGCCGATGTGTCTCTCGAGGCAGGCGTCGAGAAGATAATTCAACAAGTTGTTCAAAATCTGGGCGGTCTCGACGTTGTAAGTTCTTCTGCTGACGGCTAGTTGGCAATGTGCTTTAACTTCAATGTACTATTAGATAGTCGCGAACGCGGGAATAGCAATTCATCAGCAGATTCTGGATAGTGAGTCATGAAATTGTGCCCAATAACCATCCTCTAAAAGGTGCATAGCGACCGTCGACGACTTTGACCGTTTGATGGTCGTCAACGCTCGCAGCACCTTCTTGTGCTATAAGCATGTAGCGAAGCAGATGATCGCTCAAGGTCGCGGTGGTCGTATCATCGG
>Ga0137358_10001565_pt1 | contig 12487 bp, 10 predicted proteins | sample Mad1_20_16metaG_FD_105551 | JGI IMG/M metagenome (GOLD analysis project Ga0137358, IMG submission 105551) | Vadose zone soil microbial communities from Angelo Coast Range Reserve, California, USA - Mad1_20_16 metaG | ecosystem: Environmental > Terrestrial > Soil > Vadose zone | place: USA... | reverse complement strand
GGTCCGCTCGTGTACCGTGTGTCGGCCGAACAGATCGGTTTCTATGACTACCATCGGTGGGCAGCTGACCCGCGCCAGTTCGTGACAACTGCGATCGCGGATCGTCTACGTGCTAGCGGCAACTTCGCGGACGTAACGGTGTATGACGGACGGTCCCATTCGGACTACATAATCACCGGACGCCTGGAGAAGCTCGAGGAGGTCGATTACGAGGGTGGGGTCAAGGTCGAAGTTGCGCTTTCTGCGCAAATGACAGACATTCGCAGGAGTACAACGGTCTGGGCCAACAGCGTGTCCGATATCGAGAACGTAACTGAGCGAAGCGTGCCTGCAGTTGTGAGTGAAATGAGTCACGCGATGGATCGTGCGATCGAAAAGCTCCTGTCATCCATTCCCGCTCAAGCGCCGCACTCAACCCGTTAGGCAACATTGGCATTCGCCAAGCCATTGGCACCCTGGAGACGGGGCGCGTGATAGGCGTTCTGCCTACTGGGCGCGCAAGTGCTTATAACAGAGCTATGGGCATTGCAGCCTTATGTCCCCTCGGATTGGAACTTTGGGTGCTCTTGTAGGGACGACTAGTCTAGAACGCACTGCCGTCGCGAAACACGGGCCCTTCATTTTCGTACTCGCCTTTGCGATCGCTCAGAGCGGGAGATTATCGGCAGAGCTCCAACACCTTTGTTCCCTGCGAAAGAAGAAAGAACATGAAACGGTTCCTTTTTGCATTTGCCTCCGTACTGCTCTGGACAATTGCCTCAGTCGCCCAAAAAGTCCCTAATGAAGCAAACGGTCACGGAACTGGATTTTACACGCAAGACACAAGTTCAGCCAAGCACGCTGTTGCAGATGATCGGCCCGAATGCGACGCTCCCCGCGCGATCTCGAGCACAGGTTCCAGCTCCCCTCCCGCAGAATTTGTACCCATGAGCAGGGGTGAGCGGTTCCGTAATTACCTGGTTAGGGTAGCGGGTCCCCAGCCTTTTATAACGGCAGCGGCCACGGCGGGAATCTCACAATTGGAAGATACGCCGAAGGAATGGGGAGGTGGCGGCGAGGGGTACGGTAAGCGCATTGGAAACGCCTACGCTCAAAACTTCATTCGCGGAACCTTGGAGTACGGTGTGTCCGCCGCGCTGCATGAGGACAATCGCTACTTCGTCTCCGGGCAAACTGGTTTTTTCCGGCGAACCAAGTACGCCGTTGTGAGCACGCTGCTCGCACGGCACGACGGCGGCAACCAGTCTTTCTCCTTTTCTCGCATTGGTAGTGCGGCCGGTGCGGCCTTCATTTCGCGCGCCTGGCAGCCGCGCAGCATCACCAGCGCGGGAGATGGTACGGTTAGCTTTGGCATTTCCATGGGCTCCGACATTGGTTTCAACGTTGTTCGTGAGTTTTGGCCGAGCCTGAGACGCCACTTTCGATAGGAGCACCTCCGCTGACAACTACTACCGGAACATTGGAGCGCTAGGTCTGTATTTTCTGTTGAGTGCTTACCCGCGGGCGTGACCGACGCATCAAACAGTAGATTGGGAGAGGAAGTGTACAACCCTATGACTCACCTGTTTGATCCGCTCGCGATTCGGGACATTACGTTTGCGAACCGGGTATTTGTTTCGCCCATGTGCCAGTACTCCAGCACTGACGGATACGCGAATGACTGGCATTTCGTGCATCTCGGCAGCCGCGCGGTAGGCGGTGCTGGACTGGTGCTTACGGAAGCAACTGCAGTTCTTCCCGAGGGCCGGATTAGTCCGCACGATTTGGGCATCTGGATGGAGGATCACATTGAGCCGATGGCTCGAATCGTCCGGTTTATTCATGAGCAAGGCAGCGTGGCTGGCATGCAGTTAGCTCATGCCGGTCGCAAGGCCGGCACCCACCGGCCGTGGGCAGGCCACGGGAGGGTCCCCGAAAGTGAGGGAGGCTGGAACAATGTCGTTGCCCCGAGTGAATTGGCCTTCACCGATGACTATCCGATGCCGCACGCGCTCTCTCTCGACGGTATTAAGAACATCGTTTCTGCTTTTGCCGCTGCGGCGCGTCGTGCCTGCGAAGCGGGCTTCCGTGTCCTTGAGATTCACGCTGCTCATGGATACCTGATTCATGAGTTTCTGTCGCCCTTCAGCAATCAAAGAACAGATGCCTATGGGGGTTCATTTGAGAATCGCACTCGAATTTTGCGCGAGACTGTTGCCGCCGTTCGAGGTTTGTGGCCAGAGCGCGCACCACTGTTTGTTCGCATTTCAGCGACCGATTGGATCGATGGCGGCTGGGATATTGAGCAGTCGGTTGAACTCGCCCGCCAACTGAGTGACCTTGGAGCCGACCTGATCGATTGTTCCTCGGGCGGCAATGTAGCGCATGCCAAGATTCCGGCCGGTCCCGGTTATCAAACGCCGTTTGCAGAACAGATCCGCCGGGAAGCCAACATCCTCACGGGTGCGGTCGGGATGATCACATCGCCCATTCAGGCCGAGCACATCATGGTTAGCGGACAGGCGGATGCCGTCATCATCGCCCGCGAACTTCTGCGAGATCCGTATTGGCCCCTGCATGCAGCTCGCGAGCTAGGGCAGCCAATTTCGTGGCCGGTCCAATATCTCAGAGCGGCATCAGAAGGCTCGCAGCCCCGCGTTGAAGTAGACCTCAAGAATCTGGAGTCCTGCTTCGAGGAACAACACGCAGTTCCTGAGCGCTGACACCTCGGCCCCACAGCGAAGACCGACCACCTGAAACAAGGTTGAATCGGCCCCTCGCCGAAGCACCCACAGGAAAGAAGGTCGATGGGAAGAGCGCCGCTTTGGGGTCAAAGTAATAACTGTGACGGAATTCCTAGTAACCATATATGCATGATGCTGCATACCTCTCGGCGCTGTCGGCGCTTGCCGGATCCTTGGTCGGCGGTCTGACATCGGGCATTACGACTTGGCTGAGCGTACGTAACCAAGCGCGCTCCGGACGGCTCGCCCACGAACTCTCGCAGCGAGACGACCTCTACAAGGATTTCATCGTTGCGGCATCGAAAACCTATGGCGATGCCATGCTGACCAACCAGCCTCAGATGCAGGACCTCGTCGCCCTCTACTCCATCATTAGCAGGATGCGCGTCCTGTCCTCGGCGCGACTGTCGCGTGCGCTGAGAAGGTCATGGAAGCAACGGTCACCACCTACTTCGCACCGAACAAGACTGTCCGCGAGCTACGTGAGCTGATAAAGAGCGGAGGGGGAATCGATCCGCTGAAGGACTTCAGCGAGGCCGCGCGGGAAGAGCTGCAGGCGTTCACCTCGCCATAGGCCCGCGATTTGCCAGCACTCGGCAGGGGGATTGTATTCTCGACCGTCCGGTAGTCATTGCCTCCATCGCTTGGTGTGCTCACCACTTCGCTGGTCGTGCGAACCACTCCAGGATCCACCGGCCTGTCTGGCCTTTGTGCTCCTTGATGCGGCGAGAAATGTTTTGGACGCTGACAGCACAGTAGCGCTCGATCAAGATACGAAGTCCTGACTGTGATCGATCGCATAAAGTTCCGCCGCGAACGATCCCATACTGTGCTCCCCCTCACAGCTGTGCTGGTTCATTTTCTGCCGAAGCGAGCAAGCCTCAACCGTGCTGCCCGGAGTTGCACGAACTGCAAAGCTGAGGCGTTCGAACTCGAACTATGCCGAGCAGAAAGGGAGGGTGGTTGCGGCCGGGTCGGTTGGTCCGGACCGCGCGGGAGGAAGTGAGAAAAGTCACGCCGGAACCGGAGAGCCCGCACTGCGACTTCCCAGAAAACTGTGAGGCTGCTGTTGGTGAATTGCGGTCTAGGAATCACTGCTATGCGCCAACCCAGCCTTCGTATCCTCCTCGTTCTTGGAAAGCAGCGATCGGGGGTACGACACGCTGCGCAGGATCCGCTCGACAGCTGGAGGAACACACTTTGCGCTTTGCCGCGGCATCAGGGATCGCGGCTTTGGTTCGACGTCCGCCTGCAGCCTCGTGAAATCGTTGCACTAGTTTGGCTCGGCCACGAGCGAGCTGCACTTTCAAAGTTCCCTCGGGCACGCCCAGCGCCTCTGCCGCCATTCTTATGGAAAGTCCGTCTCGTTGGCGGACCCGCAGAGCCGTGCGCTGCGAAGGTGGAAGGCTCCCGGTTAGCTTCGTGACAAGTTCGAGCAACTCGCATTGTTCCAGCGTCTGCTCCGGCGTGGGCCTCGGGTCAGCGATCAACTGCGAAATGGCCCATTGACCTTCCTCCGGCGTCTGGTCAAGCGACACGATGTGGCATCGAGGACGGCGCCGTAACTGCATGCGTACCGAATTGATCACGATCGCCATGACCCAGGTGGACAGCCGAGCCCGGCCGTCGAACGCGGCGATGTGCTTGAACGCCGACAGCATCGCATCCTGCACGGCATCCTCAGCGTCTTCGGGATTGCGCAGCCAGCGCATTGCCACCCGCCGGAACCGTGGCAGGCCGTGTGACACAATCTTCTCGAATTCGATCCGAAGTTCTGGGCTCGCCTGTCTTAAGGCTCCCAGCTCGCCAGCGGCAGACACCGGCCGAAAGCCAGAGGTTCCGAGTGTAAACGCCGGTGTATGCATACTTCGCAAGTCTCCGTTTCTTTCTAAGTGATGTGCCTTGGTTCGAATCTCATTGCCGCTTATGCACACACCATTTTGCGTACCAACGGCAAACCAATCCGGTGCTCCCCTATTCCATTGGGGGACGGGGTGGCCGCAAAAGTGGCGTCAGGTGGGATGAGTTGCAAACGCACAAGGGGTTCCAATCCTTCGACTGGCCACTTTGTCAGGTGCCAACCGTTGGCGAGTTGCCGCGCCGCTGGTGAAGCCCCGAAGAGATTGCGATCTGGTGCGGGCGTGAGTCTCTCCCTGACGTAAAGCGATTCCTGAGAGTTGCTGAATGGCTGAGGGTGCCCGGTAGAAAAACTGCCCTAAAGCGCGTTACACCTTGCGAAGTTTTGAACGGCATCACATGGATGAGGAAGTAGGGGACACGGCTGTGATTTTGCCGTCACCTTTCGCTGGCAGGGACGTTGTCGTTCAATGGGCTCACCAGGAAGCCGCGTTTGTAAAGAGGGGTCTCGGCCCTTTCGTCTGTTATGACAGCCGCCGGGCGCGCAAACTTTCGATCAGTGGAGTTTTCTGGATTTTCTCTCGAGGAAGTTAGGCAGCCGGGACAAGGGGGAGGGCATGATTCGCCCGGCTGCCCGGGCGCGCCTAAAACCGGTACACAATGCCAGCTGAGGGCTGAGCCGTGTGCGTCCAAGTATCAGTCTTCAAGCTCTGAAGGCCGAAATCCGGATCCTTGTATACGAAACCCCGGTATTCAGCGCGCAACGAAAAGTGGTCCGTCAAGACGTAGTCAGCGCCAGCGCCGTACAGGAATGCGCCGTTTGCCTGGGTGTCCGCGCCCGGCACAAATCCGCCGCCGTTGCCGGTGGGATGAAAGATCAGGCCCCCGCCTCCAGCCAGCGTGTATGGACTGAACTTACTGAGGTGGAGCGGCAGGTTCACAACCACATCGGCAGTGACGCCATGTACGTCAGACTGGACTCTGGATTGTCCCGCATCTGAGAAATATCTTTGCGTGTTTCGGTCGAAACCGTAATTTGCTTCCGCGGATAACCAACGATTGATGTGATAGCGGTATCCCACTTCCAGACCCCCAGTCTTCGTCGTAGTCCGCGAGATTCCGTTGCCGTTGCTGTCTTTGGTAAAGAAGCCTGTTCCTTGCACGCTCACTTCATTCCGAACTTCTTGTGCCATTGCAGCAATCGTAAAGAGCAGTATGGATGCGACCGTTACAAATAGACCCCGTCTCATAATTCTTCTTTCCCCATTTTCCAAGGTTCGAGCTTCGCTTGAAGCTCTTGCTCACGAGCAATCGCCAACACGCCAACGGCAATTCCGCTCCGTTCCGTGCCGCCAGTTCGCCTTGAGCACGACATGAAGAGCATTCAACGCTCCAAACGGAGACGACTGGTCGAACGGCGGGCATCCTTCCTCCCCCTAGCCGGTTCGACACCCGGCAGCCTCACAGATCTCCTATCTCGGTTCTCCGCGTCACGCCAAGATTTTGGCGAGTGGCAGCGGTCATAGTTTCGGACTTCTCCTGATGACTCTCCGCCTGCGTTGTTGCCGCCGTTGGCTGCCGGACAATCCTGGAATGCCCCCCAACAGAATTCCCTTTGTCACTTGCCAACTCAATTGTCAGTGACAACCTTACGGCTGTGCGGAGGGGATTTGCTTTCCTTTGACGAGCGGCATTGACTGTGCAACCGACGGTTTATAGGGATGTGAGGTGAAATGGCTTGGTGACGATGCGCTCTGCGCACTTATCCCACAAGTGATTGACATTACTACAGATATGAGTGGGATAGAATGGTAAGGCAGCGCCCTGAGTGTTCTTTTTTGGAGCGGAGCACAGCCACAGTCCGTCCACACACTTCTCTGGATAAGACGCATCCCGTTCACTTGTCGGTTGAGTCCACTTTCGGGCGGGCGCCCCGCATCGCGGATGAGGACGAGTGGAGAGAAATTGGAGCGGGAGACGGGGATCGAACCCGCAACCAACGGCTTGGGAAGCCGCTACTCTACCATTGAGCTACTCCCGCTCCGGTAGTGCCATTTATTCTAACAGCCAACCGAATGTTTTTTCCAAGGGCGGATCTTTCTTCGTGTCACGTATCGCAAAGACGCATGACAGCGGGTGATTCAAGTCAGACCGAGAGTTGGTCAAAAGGGTAGCATTATCTCCTGCTCATTGCTTCCGTCGCTTCCGACTTTTGCGCCACGTCCATTGCCGCCTCCCATGGGCCTCGATCAGCGTAAGAGTTGCGCCGGGATGGTCCACATCTTGGACCGCAGCTTCGACCATGTCTCTGAGATCACGCTCGTCTTTGGGAGAACTGCGCTTGAGGCATTCTTCCAGAGCCCTCAGCACTCATACCTGACGCTCGATTTTCTCTAGTGACTGGCGTTCGAACTCCGTCCTGGAACGGGTCATGGTGATGGATTCTCCAATGACGTGGCGGCGCCGAATATTTTCTTCCTTGCGGCCGCAATTAGGTCCATGGTAGCGTCCCACTTTTGCACCGCAATCTCTTTGCGAATTTGTGTCTCGTAGAAACTCCGATCGCCTCCCTTCTGAAAAAGAACTTTCGAGTTCGGCCGGGAGTCGGTGACGTGATGAAGGCCGCCGATATTGATCGTGTCGAAGTGGGGCTTGAAGCACTCACCGATTGGTGCATAGTAGCCGAGCTTGTATCCGGCCCAATCGGCGTAAAACCTAAGGACTGGGTAGGTTTTCGTCGCATGCACAACCTCAGAGAGCTTCCGGATCAACGTTAACGCATAGACCACAACCGCTTCGTCTTGAATGCCTGAAGCCAGTTGGCGGTTGAGTTTCAAAATAATTTCGTTCTTCATTGCTTTCTTGGCGCGTCAAGCAGATTCTACGCTTGCCGGTCAATGAAGTCCCTACCCATGCTATGTTGTGATTGTTGTGTCTGATAAGTTCAGTTGTCTCTGGGTGCCAGAAGGAAACAATTTCGGCCAGGCAACCATTCGAACGATTTCAGCAGGAATCGTCGCGTTGACAGGTTTCATCTCGGCGGAGTAGCGTTCCCTCTATCCTCAGCAGCGATTTTCCCACTATTTCCCAAGGAGGTTCGATGAGAAAACCCCACCTTATGATTGAAGGGGCACTTCTTGCGGTGGCAGCACTCGCAAGTGGCCCGTGGTCAGCGGTGGCCCAGGAGGCTTCATCTACTGGGGTTCCGGTCCATGTGGTGGTGACCGTCGAACCTCGTCACGGTTCCAGCGTTCCCGTCATTAACCGCGAAGACGTGATGGTATATCAAGGTCACGATCGGGCTAGGGTTACCGACTGGATCTCACTGCAAGGAGAGCGCGCAGGACTTCAACTGTTCATCCTGATCGATGACGCTGCCAGCACCAGCCTCGGTTCGCAGTTGGAAGACCTACGCCAATTCATCAATGCGCAGCCCTCAACCACGACGATCGGTGTCGCGTACATGCGAAACGGCACCGCGGAAATCCTACAGAATCCCACCAATGACCATACGCAGGCGGACAAAGCGCTGCGACTTCCGTTGGGGGACCCGGGCGCTTCTCCAAGCCCCTACTTCTCTTTGGTCGACTTGATCAAGCGCTGGCCCGAGGGCCCGGTTCGCCGCGAGATCTTGATGGTTTCCGACGGCATCGATCGCTTTGGGGGTGGCGGACCCAGTAACTCTTATGTGGACTCCGCCATTGAAGAAGCGCAGCGCGCGGGGGTCATCATTTACTCGATCTATACACCTGGCGTGGGCCACTATGGCCACAGTTTCTGGCGTATGAATTGGGGACAGAACTATCTCTCCCAGATTTCCGACGAGACAGGGGGAGAATCCTACTACCTAGGTTTCGGGGCTCCGGTCTCGTTTGCTCCTTATTTGGATGATTTAAGTCACCGGTTGACTCGCCAATTCCTGCTGACGTTTCTCGCCAAGCCAGAAAAAAAGGCTGGGTTCCAACCGTTCAAGCTCCGTACAGAGGTGCCGAATGCGGAGTTGGTCGCAGCCGACAGAGTCTACGTACCGGCTGGAATGTAGCCGCGAAATCGACCGCTTACGGGCGTGGCAGTTCTTCAATCGAGGGATGCGTTCCTCGTCCATGCCTGGCAACTGTAGCGTGGTATCACTCAAGTTAGCGACAGTCGTCACCAGTACCTCACCGCCGGTAGTGGACCTCTCTCTAGCCAACGTTATTGCCGTTCTGGATCTGCTGAGTGCGTCTGCGCGCGAGACAGAAGCAAGAGTTCAACACCTCCAACAACGGTTCGGCCCGGCATCGCCACCCCGGGAATCTCTTGGTATCCGGTGTTGCTCAGGTTCGAGAATTGAAGGTAAGGACGGATCCTTCCATTGGTGCGGGAAGCGGACACGTCCCAGACGGGATAAGCGTCATGCCCCGCACGCTGGATCACTCCCACCCGGGTGCGCGCACTGAAAACGCTACCCAATTGACCAAGCCAGGAAAACGTTGCGTTGTGGGTGGGATAGTTGAAAACGTACTTGGACAGCACGCCGGGTAAGGGCTGCTGATCGCCATGAAGGGCGGTGTATGCCAATTGCATTTCCTGGGATTGGGACAACTTGAACCTTACGGAGGCTTCGACACCAGTGAAAACGAGATTTTGAATGTTAGTCGCTTGCCAAGGCGAGGCGGGAGCACTTTTAACATAGTCGATGTCGTTGTGATCTCTGCGATGGAAGGCGGTCAGTTGGGCTGAGATTCGCCCGCCTGGATTCCACTCCGGACCCCCTTCAAAACTCCAAGCAGACTCGGGTTTCAGAGAAGGATTGCCGAGGTTCGCTGGATCGCTGTAATAGAGGTCAGTATAGGTTGGTAGACGGAAGGCACGGCTGGCGCTGGCGCGGAGTCTCCATCCTTTTCTCAACCAAATGCCAGCGGCGAGCGTGGGGGCAAATTGTGCGGTTCCTCCGCTGAAGATTTCTTCCCGTGCGCCCAGGGATAGGAAGAGGCGATGAAAGAATTGAACATCCAGATTGACGTACCCTGCCCCTCGGTTGCGGGCATGGTGACCAAGGTTTTGGCTGTCGATCTGGTCGCGGTCGGCGTCGAGGCCGTAGTAAAGCCTAGAGTCATTCCAGAGAGTGGATCGCCGCCGCACGGCAGCCTGCCAGCTCTGGCTCACATGGTTGTTTTCGTAAACTGCGGGATCGTCCCGGAGCAGGACAAATTCGTCGGAATGGCGACGGTAACCAAAGGCCACGCTGGTGTTTGTTCGCAGATCCTGGCGGATGGAGGCAAACCAGCTTTTGGTGCGTTCCCAGGAAGAAAAATTGCCATAGAACTGATCAGCTCCGAAGGGACGATCGCTTCCTGCAAGGAGAAGGTCGGTTTCACCAAGCTTACTCTCGAACCTGGTTTCGGAGGATGCCGAGCTACTTCTGTAATCCCGGTCCGGGCGGAAACCGCTCGAAACATCTCGGCTGCCGGTGAGCTGCTCGGACCATCGATCGGCCAGGTACGATCCGAGGATCCGTTGCTGATTGAAGCCGAAGTTCCCGAAGCCGATTCTCCCCCGGATCTCGGTCGCTCGGGGTCGAGCGGTAAGGAAGTTCACAGCTCCACCCACGGCATCGGCACCGTACAACGTTGATCCCGCGCCGTGGAGTACCTCGATCCGTGAAATGGCCTCTAGCGGTACCGGAATATCCATGTTGTGGTGCCCACTTTGGGGGTCATTGACGCGCAGCCCGTTCAAGAGCACCAGAGACTGGCCAAAGGAGGCGCCCCGAATGGAAAGGTCGGCCTGTACGCCGTCAGCTCCTCGCTGTTTCAGGTCCACAGAAGGATCCAGATGTAGGTAGTCAACCCACGAGTTGTAGAGCAGTGCCTTTTCTTCGGTGTCGAAGGAAACGACCGTGCGGTTCGACTCGGACAAAGGAATGGGCTCAAAGGTTCCCGTGACGACTACGGTCTCGGGGTCCGCAAGAGTGGTCGGGTTCGCGCTGGGCTGTTGCGCAAGAGCCAAACTGGGGGCCAGAAACAGAAAAACAGTCCATTTTGTCTTTGTCATACCGCGAGAATCAATCTCCATACACCAGGACGTGCAGAGCCGCGGCTTCGTGAGCCACGACGCCTGAGCGCACCACCCGGGCGGGCGATCGTCACGAAACATTATGTCTAAGTTGTAAAGGAAGCTAGGGACCGCTGAACTGCCACGTGAACCCCACCGAGTTCCTGTTCTCGCCAGTCAAGAATGACTTTCCCGCAATTCCCCGAGCGCATGGCTTCGAAACCTTCCTCGTAATCGCGATAGGAAAGGCGATGCGTGATCACCGGAGAGATGTCGAGGCCGCACTCCAGCATGACCGTCATTTTGTACCAGGTCTCGTACATTTCGCGGCCGTAGATGCCTTTGATGGTCAACATGCTGAAAATGACCTGGTGCCAATCGATGGCCATTTCTGCAGCGGGAATGCCGAGCATCGCAATCTTGGCACCGTGGCTCATGTTGGCAAGCATTTCTCGGAAGGCAGCGGGATTTCCCGACATCTCGAGTCCCACGTCGAAGCCTTCCTGCATTCCCAGCTGCTTTTGAACATCGTTGACAGAAGTTACCTGGGGATTCACAGCTGCAGTGACCCCAATCTTCGCGGCAAGAGCCAACCGATAAGGGTTGAGGTCGGTGATCACGACATGCCGTGCACCCGCGTGGCGCGCCACCGCAGCTGCCATGATGCCGATCGGGCCCGCGCCGGTGACGAGGACGTCCTCACCTAACACGGGGAACGAGAGCGCGGTGTGGACCGCATTGCCGAGGGGATCGAAAATCGCCGCAATCTCAGGTTTGACCTTGGGGTCGTGCCTCCAGATATTGGTCATGGGGAGAACGATGTATTCGGCAAAGGCTCCGGCGCGATTGACTCCGACGCCTTGGGTGTGAGCGCAGAGATGGCGGCGGCCGGCAAGACAATTTCGGCAGCGTCCGCAAATCACGTGGCCCTCACCGCTGACCAATTCCCCGGGCTGAAAGTCGGCCACATTCGAGCCCACTGCGACCACTTCCCCGACGAATTCGTGTCCGATGACCATGGGGACCGGGATGGTGGACTTTGCCCAAGCATCCCATTCGTAGATGTGGAGGTCCGTTCCGCAGATCCCGGTGAGGAGAACCCGGACCTTGACGTCGTTGATACCCAGTTCTGGCTCGGGAACTTCTTCCAGCCAGAGGCCACGAGAATCACGGCTTTTTACGAGTGCTTTCATAGGAGAGTGACTCCCATACATGGGGGAGATTGGGCCATCTTATGCATTATCGGACTATTTCAGCTCGCGTCCTCCGGCATCGGCAGGCTTTCCTGGGCGGGAAAGGACGATTTCAAAAGCATGGGGTTCGAGCTGGATGACACCATCGCCGGGACAAACAGGCATCGCTTGGCTTTCGAGGAATCCTGTCATGTCTTGCTCAGACTGCCACATGGAAAGTGTCGCAAGCTCAACATAAGCAACAAATGGCCTCTGCATGAGCCAAATCGAGATGAGCCCTGGGGCAGCCTCGTAACGAGGAATCACAAATTGCTCGATGTGCTTCAGACAACGATTGAGACTGGGCGCCGGCACGATCATCGCTGTGGTTCTCACGATCACGGGGGTCGGTACTGGATTGCAGAATCGACCACTGCCGATACCCGATTCAGACACTGCCCGCTGATCGGAGGGACCTCGGCCCAAAAGCAGGGCTTGAGCTGTTTCGTCGCAGAGGGGCAATCTGGAATCGAAAACTGAAAGCAGACTACAGGAACTTGGAGGCGCAACAAGTAAATTGTTCTTAATTGAGATTCAACAACAATTCACCGTGGCGCGCCGAATTCATGCCGTAATCAGCAAGGACGCCGCACGACGGCAAGCTTTTCGCGCCTGACCAATTGCGGGACGACAGCTGGG
>Ga0137358_10001562_pt1 | contig 12503 bp, 19 predicted proteins | sample Mad1_20_16metaG_FD_105551 | JGI IMG/M metagenome (GOLD analysis project Ga0137358, IMG submission 105551) | Vadose zone soil microbial communities from Angelo Coast Range Reserve, California, USA - Mad1_20_16 metaG | ecosystem: Environmental > Terrestrial > Soil > Vadose zone | place: USA... | reverse complement strand
CAGCGCAGCTGTCAACGATAGCAAGTCCAAAGACGTTGGTGGTGATGGGGTAACGAGGTAACTTGTGCGGTGGGGACCCGATGTCAATGTGTAAATAATGGCATGTGCATCTTCGTCCGTACTGTACCGTGGTGTTGATGCATCCACGGGCGCGCATGTGACATCGCCAGACCGAGTTCTGCTACCTTCACGCACGACGCGTGCCGTTCTGTGTTAACACAGATTGCTGAGAGCTCTAAGAACGGGACTGGCAAGTGGTGGTCATATGTAAATGTGTGTGACAGAGGTACATGTGTTGTTCGCGTCGGCACGAGAGGGATGAGGATGGTCGTCCATGCGTCAGAGACATGAGGAAGAAAGTACCCCTCAGACTCGGCCACTGTTCCCTCTTTTACCACAGCGCCTTGACGGTGGTCACCATCGCTGCCACACCGGGACATGTGCCAGCAGGATGGCAGGAGTCTGCTTCTTCGACTTCCGCGTGCTTGAGTTTGAGAGCCAGACCACAGTTGTCATTTGTCTTCATATCCAGGTCAGCTTCCAGGAATGCACGACTCACCATGGCGATGTCGTGTATCTTATCGGTGATGTTCTGGAAGATCAGGTGGCCCGTGGTGAGATTCAGAGCAGTAGGCCAACTTGGGTGATGCTATGTGGCACTGCAGGAGAAAAGGACTGATTGTAAGCGCAAGGGAAGAAAGATGATGTCGAGGTTAAAAAGATGGACACGTTCGCCAGTGTGGCGCCTTTCGCCTCTCGCCACACACTGCGGGAAAGGCAGAAAGCACAATGTGTACAGAAAACAACGAAGCAGATCGTTCTTCGCGTAGGGCACGGCGACAGTCACCAGCTCCGGGATAATTTTCGACGAGAGCACTGGACACCATAACAGAAGAAGGACGAACCTTGTTTGAAGACGAGGTTTCTGTCTAACTCTGCTCCGCCACGAACGTGTAAGACAAGACGAAAGATGGCAAAGAACTGGCCCCTGCTAAGGGTCGCGTCTTGGCCGGGACTTGTGGGAAAGAGGTGCAAGATCTAGCTCGGATGGTGAGAAAAGAGTTGGACTGGGGCGAGATTGAGATACACACTTGGTCGAGATCAGACACGGCGAGGTCAGGGTAGCGGCCACGAAGCCAGGCACGGGTCTCGCGTATGGAGACGGTAAGTTTCGTGAAATCATCGTCTGTATTGGGCGGGGGATCGGGGGCGAGAAGGTCGGCCAACGAGGAGGAAAAGAGGGTATATTCGTCGTCATTTAGAGCGGATACATGCAGAAACAAGGAACGCATGTGGATGGGAGAACAGAGGGGACAGCGGAACCAAAACGAGGCGAGCGCTCCACTCCGCCTTGCCCGGACCGTTAACTACTCCTCGTCTCCAATTTCCCGAACCGCAGCAGCCATCTCCTCCTTCATCAATCCGTCCACAGCCACAGGTCCCCCAGACCCCCGCTGTCCCTGCTGCACCAGCTGCGCACTCGCCCAGTTGAGGTATCCGGCCTTACCGACCTCCCACTGTCATTTACCAGGCTCAAGTCCTGAAGTGTGCGCGTCCGCGTTCGTGAGGTGAGGATGGGGCGATAGCGTAGAAACCGTAGCATAGAGCTCGTCAGTGTCCTTGGCTATGGCGCGGAGCGTTTGCAATTGTTCGGGCAGCATGAAGGAAAGCCGGTCAAGACGCGTCTGCGCTTGTTTCGTGTGCCGTCTGGACGTTCGTGCCGCCTTGATCAACAGTCATTTCAAATACTTTTGTTGCGAGACAAAATAAACACAGGTCACACGAGAGTCAGGAGCTGCCTTACATTTTCGATTTTTCGCCATAGCTCATCGATCTCCGCGAGCAACTCGGCCTCCTTCTCTGGTGGCCAATGGTCGAGGTCGAGGCAGGTCTGGTGGGGCACGACGAGCGGGAGATCGGGGGGCGTCACAGCGAATATGTTGCGGAGGGACCAAGCTTCGAAAAAATCAAAAGCGATGTCGGTGTGGAACTCAAGGAGGGTTTGGAACGAGACCAGGCCTTGCTCGAGCTCCTTGTCTGCCGCGTCTGCCCACCCGGGCTCGCGCTCCAGACGCGTCTCGGCCCAGCGATTGAGAAAGTCTTCCATCGCGTCCACGGCGCGCCCAACTCCATCATTGGCAATGTTGATCGTGTCATCTAGGAGGAAATGTGGCGAGAAGGAGAGAATCTCAGGGATAAGCACAGTGGGAGTTGGCTTCGATGTACTGGCTTGAGCCATAGTCATACACTGCTTATGTAATCGACACTCTCACTCTTTCCATTAATCTCTCCGTGCACATCCCCCTCGATGTTCTTTGTCAAATCCCCGCTTCGTCACCTCTGCGATTGACCGCACCTGATTCATTGGTTCATCGCCATGAGATTCACGTTATCCGTCAGCACCTACATGAGGTAAATAGAGACCAAAACACAAATACAGACCTTCCACATGCCCTGCACCGTGACCTCCGGTACGAAAGCCTGACCACCCGAGATCCCCTGCATCCCGACGTAACCTCGTTCGCCAGGGTACTGAGTCGCGCAACATAGAGCTGACAGTCATCTTCAGGTCGAGCATCTCTCTCTGTACATCTACATTCACTTGCTTGCTCAGATCGCCCAGCGCGACGGCCTTGGTGACTTCCGAGATCGAACGCACTTGATTAGTCAGATTGGAGGCCATTTTCTGGGGGGGTCAGGAAATTTGAGAACAAGAACAATGGGGGTCACGTTGACGTTTCTGGTCAAATAACCCCATGTCCCCTGCACCCCTTCGGCCTTTGCTTGTCCGCACAGATGCCTTGTGTCACCACCTCTAACGCGACCCTCGTTACCTCTGAAGCAAACGCAGACGACAGTTCTACCATCGAATTCACGGTAGCCAGGCGGGGGCGTGAATAGTGCAATGAAGCAACGGCAGACAGGGATTCTTACCACTTCTCGGCGTCGACATTTCATCGTCGATCTGGGTTTCGATCTTCTGGGTGAGGCCTCCGCGAGCGACAGCAGTAGTGACGACCACAATTGAGCCGATATAATCCGTTAATACGAACACATGGTTTACCTGGGAATCATCCCATTAGTCGCACAAGGACGTTTAGACATAAGAAACGTGATAAACAAACTTCACGTTGCCAGTGTTCTTCGATAATGACATTGCCTTGAGCAAAATTTAATACGCAATAGATCATCCATCATTGTCTAGAAAGTAGCTGATAAATTGGTATGACCAAAAAACCATTGAATTCTACCTTATGATACACCTGAAAAGGTTCATGGTTCACCCACATGTCAATCACTGACAATCGCTATTCACACCCTGTCCATTACTAGGCCTCATCAGTCACATTATATCCATGTACCACTACATCTACAGCGTCATCACATCGACGGAACAGCAGTGTTTGCCCTCTTCACAACGTAATCCCGTATCATGTTCATCATGTTACCGAGGCTGTTGTTCTCTGGGAGCCACTCGCCATTATTAACGCAGAGAACCTTCATGAGTCTATCATATTTCAGGTCCGGCAGTAACTTCGGCGTGATCAAGAAATACTGTCCACTGTCCACCCTGCATGTTGTCTTGACGAGTTCATTATGCACTGCGCGTTCGGCACGTTGGTCCATCCCCTGTAACACGTTTAGGCGTAACAGCTCTTGCACTGGCAAATGAGACCACGTACCTGATTAATCTCATCAACCAACGAGAATGGCGCGCGTGCATACTCGGTCATGCTCATGAGGTACAGAATGGTAGTCAAAGAACGCTCCTAGGAAAGCCGATTGGCACACTCGTCAGTATTCTTCAAGCCGTGGAAGTTGAACTAAATAACGCACGCCACCAGATTGCCTGTGGGCGGTCAACTGTTGCAATCGCTCGGTATCGCGGAACTTTACAAGGATTGTGATGGACCACTTTTCGTAGTCTTCATGTGGTGTGAGTTGTAATTCCCCTGCACATCCAATGCCTAGAAAATTCAAACTCAGATGGTACCTCTATGAGAGAAGCGCTCGACGCACGGTCGAATGCCTCCGAGAACCTCTTGCCTATGGACGTGACGAGATCCTGTAGGGCAGGGTGCCAGTTATCCTGATAGGTTTGAATATATTGAGTCATCTCGAGGTACAGACATGCTTACCTTTGCGACCTTGATCGACTTCTCGATTTTGGCAGCCTGTTTGTGGCGTTCCTCGATCCTCTTGCTCAGGGACGTAATCTGCGCCAAAGTAGTGCAGAGAAACCTCGCATTTGAATCGGAAACAGGCGTGCAACAGAACGTACCTCCTCCTTTCGACGCTCGTACTGCTCAATGACGCCGGGGTTAGTGCCCAGGACTAATTCAAGCTTCTGCCGCAACGTCTCCAACTCATCTCTCAATTGATCCGCGCTTCGTTCGTGCGCCTTGCCTGACTGTCGTACCCATGTCGTTCAGCATGCGGACTTTGCAAAAGGACCAATGACGAACCTCTTCCATGGCCTGGAAGGTCTGCCGCAACTCATCGTCGACATCGTCCAGTTTGGCCTTACTAATGTCAAGCAGTTCCTTCGAACGTTCCTTTGTTTCGATATAAACTACATTTGCTAGATGGTCCACCCAACTTTATTAACAGACAAACATCAGAGAGATGTCTCTAAAACTCACCGGTGTTGAAATCTGCGAGCGCTGCCTGGTATTCGCCATCACGTTCTTCCAACAGTGACTCGAGGGCACTTTTGCGGCTCTTCTCTTGTAAATGCTCGAGCCCAAGTGTTGTCACGTTCTTCTGGTCCTTGATCGCGATACGTACAAGGTCCTACGATGAAGTGCTGTCAGTAACCATAAGCCATTTGTGCTTGGAGGATACGCACAGCATACTGTTGGGCGATGTCTGTGCGCTGGCCCGTCACACTGAGCAGTTTTTTTTTTAGCTGAGCACGCTCTTTATCTGTAGACTTGGCCCGCTGAAGTTCTGTAAGCCGTTCCTGCTGAACGCCTGCGTCGGTCCGTGCCGTTTAGGGACGCTCAACTTCTTAAGGGACTATTTGGGGCTCACGAAGCTTATTTTCAAGGGTGGCCACACGAGTCTTGGCTTTCAGTACGGCTTGCTTGCGCGCTTTTAAAGCATCCTACCATTTGTGACGTCGTTCGTGAAGGGCTCGTGAAACAAGAATTAATCTATGCATGCACACTCACAAAGGCGACCTTGTACTCATTGTGCTCTCGTTGAATCTCGCGCTCAATGTCGCCCAGACGTCGGGTCTCTTCGGCACACATTGCAAGCTTGTCCCGAGCCTCACCTATCTTGAGTTCCATATTGCTCCGCGCAGCGGCGTCGACTGATCAAGATGCTTAACACGGGAACGAATCACCGAAAAAAAAGTCGACATACCAGTGGGTCCCACGAGGACACGCGCCGGTCGCACGTCGCGTGTGAGATTTTGGGGGAGGCGCCGTCCGTACTGTGAACGCGTAACCATGTTCATTGTTTTGCCAACTATGTAGTTTCCTGCGCCTGTCCGAGACACGACCTCCATCGCCCGAACTGGGTCAAGACGGCTGGTTTGAAGGGCTATGGCCTGGGCGAAACATTAATAAATTTCGCACAATAAAGGCGCAGCACGAACTGTACGATGTAATTGGCATTCTCGCATCAAGAACGCGCGCATCGCATGCGGACAGTCGACAAATTCAATTGCGTATCCGTCGAAACCGAGTTCACGCATCTGCAATGGACGAACTATTGTTAAAGCTTGGGGGACCGAGAATGTACACATACCTCTTCAGCGGTCATCGGGGGTGGCGTGATAGTTGCATCCTCAGGACGGAACCAAGTCGTTATACGGGCCTTCTTTCCCAAAGCTTCTGGTGTATCAGTGACAAGCCGGTTAAGCAGCCTATAATCATCGTCGCATTGGGCGACAAATGTCTGTGGCGGATCTGAACTACGACTGTTTCCCCCGGGAATGGGTTGAATGGGCTTACCTTGAGCTGTGTGATATTAAAACACGCCTCAACAGCATGCACGTAATTCTTGTTAGGTACGGTGAGCGAGACAGTCGCGGGCTCAATGATCTCCATGCGGAAGCGATGCTTATTCGCGCGCAGCCAATTAATCACCGCGGCACAATCCGGGTCGTACTGGGCGAGATTCTGTAACCTTCGATACGAGTCATCGTCAAGCTGCTTCAATCTAGAGAAGAGTAAATGGAGATGGCCAAACAAACAATAAAGCATGACATACCTCCTTTCACCTTCAGCTACTTCGGCATTAGCTCGCGATTCATCTTCAACGAGACGGCGTTGTTGTTCTTTGAGATCAAACTGGCGATCACGCGTGCCGTTGTGGCTTTGATTGAGGTGACGCTGTCCCAAAGTCTATAAATGTGCAGTTGAAAAAAAGAGAAAACATACAATCTCCTCCTCTATCTCTGACATATCTTCGACTTGTATGGGCTTTGCCAGGTCTGTCTGCAGAGTTTGAACGAGCTTTTCGGTATCTTGGATCCTCTTCTCGCGAGTCTTTTCTTCCTTCTTGAGATTTGAGAGTCCGTTTGAAATCTCCTCGGCTCGCGCTTCCTGAATAATGCAACCGATCGATGCGAATTTCTAAATGGATAAGACGAAAAACGTTACCAGCCTCTCATTTTCGTCCCACTTGGCTTTCATTGACTTGAACTTCTTCTTCGCTGCATCCTTTTTACCGTCGCGCTGCTCGGTTATGCGCTTGAGCTGCGCCTCGAGGTGTTTCTTGAAGTCATGCATGGGTTGGTTCTTCTGCTGCAGTGTCTGGACGCGCTTGTGGAGGGCGCGCTGTTTCGCTTTCGCGTCGATGTAAGACCTCTTTGATTCCATGTATTCCATAAATGGGAGAATGAGCTCTAAGAGCGCAATCTAAAGTGACTACTGTAAGTAACCCAGAGGGGAACGATAACAAAAAGCCCACCTGACGTTCTAAGTCTTTGCGCTCATTGAAGCGTTGAACGTCGCGTTCGAGCATTGCATTTCGATCCTCGAGGGTCTTTAGTTGTTGCGTTTCCGAGTTGAGGACCTTGAGCATTATGTTAGCACACAGGATCATGGGACTATATATCAAGCACAGCACCCACCTCGCCTAACTGGGCCATCTCCTTCCCGGCGGTGATAAGTGTATCATGCCAGTTGGTTAAACGAGGGTCACCGGCGGCGCGTTGAGTCTCACGTAGAAGCTGCTGCGGTGACATGTGGGCGAACTCAGAAACTTTGTCCTGAGGTAAGAAAGAGCTGAAGGCAAATTCCAAGTCAGCCACTAGCTCCAAAGCGGAGTGATGACATACCAAAGGTTTCCGACCTGAACATTGAGTTCGTTCATCTTCTGCGTAACTTCGTGACCTGTAGCAGCCTGGCCGCTTAGATGGTAGGTAGACCCCTTTGACGTAGAGCTCAGGTTTCTGCGGACAACGAGGTTATTCTTGCCAATCTTCCCCTTGAGTTCTATTTCTATGTAGCCATCCGTAGCTCCAATCTTGACGAAGGAATTCAATTCGGCTGCGCGACCAAGAATCTTTTTGGCCGCTTATAATTGAGCACAGTAAAACGAAGTCGTCGGAGACATCTTACACTGGGGGGCCAGTTAAGGCCGAGAGCAATAGCACAGGCGATGCTGCTTTTGCCGGTTCCGTTCGGTCCGATGATCATATTGAGATGAGGACCCGGACGGAATTCGACATGATCGTAGGTCAGAAAGTTGTGTAGTTGAACACGAATGATTGAACCTGGAACATAACTAGAAGAAAATGGTGAGTACTTGAGACAAGGAAGTGACGGGGAAGTGCGCACCCATCCGTGTCCCTGATGAGGGGCTCAAAAAGGGTTTTGATTTTCTCCGCCTTTATCGGTACTGGAACCCCCTCGCCTGTTGAATTCAATCTAGAACGCTTATGCCCCTTTGGCGATCCCTGAGTAGCCTCATCCTCTTCTCGCTCGCCGCTTGCGCGTGTATTTGGCAGGTAGGAAGGGTCATCACTTCCGTACGCATCCTCATCAGTGTCCTGAACTTCGTCTGCGCGAGCTTTGCCCTTTGAAGACATCTTTTGCGTGTTCCTCGGTTGTCGTCACGGCCGAGTTGAATTAGCTTGAGTGTGGCACGGCGCGTGCGTGAACTCGACGCGTGAATGGCTCCGGCCCGCACGAGCCGGCGCTTGGTGAATCACAAGTGACGTCTAACTTAGCAGGGAGGGCTTTCTGTCTTAGGAGTGGGGATAGAGAGCTCTCCACTTGTTGAGATTCAGGCAGAGGTTTGAGGCTGGCTGAGAACGAGCTAATTGAAATCTTCTGCTAAGAGCAGGGACTTGAGGTGGTAAGTTAGTATATTTTGGGGGCGACATGTTTTCTCTTCTTTTGGAAAGCAGGGTCGGAAACACAATGATCGGCTTGTAATATAATCGAACGTGAGGCCAGCAAAATAGAAGATTTCACATGCCGGTTGCGCATATGTGTTAGAGTGGACGAAAAGATTTACAGTAGATTGTCCCTGCCAGTGCAACTTGAATCTCACCAGGATCTCCGAGTCCGAGTCGGCATGTGTCAACGGTGAATATATTACCCCAAAAGCAGAAACCGTTGGAGCTGTTGCCAACATGACCACTTGCGACGTTGCGTGTGAGATAAATTACAAGGTTTCCACGAAAGGACCCCACCCAACTACTGTAGCAAAGAACAGACAATGAAGCTAGACCTGCCCAGCTCGTAGCACTAATCGTCATGATTCAACAAAGTCAAGATCCGTACATACCACCAACAATCGAATGGCCTCTCTTCACTCCGTGTGACCCATAGGCGAATCATAGATGTAATCGAATGGTACGAACGGCTCCCGTGCCAGAAGACATACCGTGTACCTGCGCCTTATGGATATTATATACTAGTACTAGTAATTGTCGAAGGTTCAACAGTGACCATCCCTGGCCACTGACACGCATTCATGCACCGTAGAAACTGAAACGTGGTCACGTTGGGGTGGAAACACGAATCTAACGTGATTACTGTACTGAGCAATCGTGTAGTGAAGCGGTCCCTCAGTTTAGGCGCCATAGGTCTCATGATCGTCTTAGCCGGAAGCAGCTTGAACGGTTCCCAGGATATGATGCGTCCGCAATCTGGATACCGTAGACGGTTTTTGAGCAAGCGCTCCGATTTTCTGTACTAAACGTGAATGAGAAATATTTTGTTTGCAAGTCACCGACGTCTCTGCAATGGAGAGGCACACTTGCGGCGCACCTGCCGTCATCGGACGGAAAATTTGTTTGGCTGCGATGGCAACGTTGGGGAGCAATAGGTTACATAATAATTTAATCTTCCCACGGACCATTTCTGGCAAACAATGAACGACCCGATATGACCCAACCCACGCTGTTCGTACTGTTCTCGAAAGCAACCCCAACTCGTCCGAGTCCTGAGCCGCAGGGAGGCCTCTCAATTGTTCGTTGCTGCGCACGAGTTCAATCTATTGTTTGTATTATACGGTAAGAAGTTGCACAACCTGAAATGATGGCAGTTGATCCCAACGGGCATGTGACGGCGATTCTTCGCTTCGCAGGTGTCTGGCCAGATTCCACGCACGGCTCAATAAAGTTGCCCCATCCTCATCCTCCTCGGCCATCCCCTTCGTCTGGAACGACCACCTCGACAGACGTGTCCAGCCTGGTTTGTCCTTCCAACCCGTCGCTCTCTGCGACAAAGCAATCCAGGCTACAGAGATGACCCGTTTCGGCGACTATCAAACCCTCTGTAGAAACACTCCCTCTTACCCATGGTGTAACCTTTTTTATCGCGAGGTTCTTTCCCTCTTTCTTTATCCGCCATCTATCCACTCCATTTACCCATAGAAAACAGCTTCAACACAATGCGCCAACTTTTCTTATCGGCGCCTCTGCCAACACATCATCCGCCCCGGTAGGAATCAATCCAAAGTGTGGTATCCCACGCGTTGGCTTTGAAGGTTCTGTCGGCAACATCGCCAATATCCTCGCTTGCTCTTTCAGTATTTTGGTTCTCATCTGGCTCATCATACGTTGTAACAGCCGAAAGGCTGCCGTTGGCATGTCTAGCCGCCTTCCAACCCTTTCGATCTTCTGACCCAACCCCCCAGGTCGTATCGAGCTTCGTGCATTTCTCGTCGTCTACCTTCTTACTCTCCCCCTCCAACTTATCACCACGGGTTCCTTTCTCGAACAAGGAACAACTTCTCTTGTCGTCTTTACAGCCATTCATGCAGGTGCTGTTGCCGCTCTTTTCTGGACGCTCCTGGGAAACGCTCTCGTGGCAACTCAAATCGTTGAGGATGGCACACCATCCTCGTTGATTGTCCGTCTTAATCCCATAGTATCCTTTCGCTCTTGCTAACAGGCGCGTTTTTAGCCCTTTTACATCTTCACAGTGTTCTTCACAGTCGCCACCACTTACGTCTCCCTTGACGTTGCTCTTACCATCACGACAGCATTGAAGCCGGATAACCCACCGGATTCGCTGCATTCAACTGCCCTCTTTATCTTCACTTCGATATGGCCCGCCACGTGCGTTTCTTACTTCCATTCTTACACTACATATGACATCTGACGCCACTTCACAGCGCGGCTTTTCTTTACTTTGTCCTGATGATATGGATCGTGGTCAAAAAACTCCGCGAGCAGCGCCCCTTAGTGTATTATATATTGGCCGGTATCCTTTTCATTCTCGCGCAACTCGCATACTTCCTCCTTTCTCGTCCTATCTGCAACGGTGCGAACGCTAAGATTGACGGTTCCTTCCTTGCAACTGCTCTGGAGACTGCAACCGTTATCGTGCTCTACCTTGCCTGGCAGGGTATAACAGAAGGTTCGTCCATCTTCCGCGTCTTTGTGGGCCGATGTGCTCATAAACGGTCCGGGAGCAGACTACTGGGGCGAGGATGTATACTACCAATGAGTGGCGCAGACTTTTATTATATGATAGATGATGTTGCGTTTACGTCACGATATCGGTAATGATATTCCCCCGCTACGTTTAGTAGTATTTCCTCTACTCTACTTTGGGCCTCGGAGCGTCGGTCTCTTAGGCGGGGACTTGTCTCGTTTGCCTATGGTCCTTTGCCTAGTTTCATTTCAATTCTCTCATTTACTTATACATGAAGTTTACGAAGGAAAACAAGCACGAAATGCCAAGAGAAGGGCGTGAAGGAAGGGAAAATTGCTTCGATGGTAAAGGAGGGTGCGTTGTCAGCGGATCCCAGCGCCTACGACGAAAATGGCAAAAAAAGGGATAAGTTGAAGACAAAATAATCGTCCTTGATCTACCAGTCGCTCTCACGCAGAGGTCGTTGCGTTATGGTGTGTACCACCTCGACGCAGATCCATGACTCGCCGTCGTCCCGCGATCCGAGCCGACCAAGCTTCGCAAACATGCTGGCTGCCCTTGATGCCCGTCGTTGCGGTGGTCCCGCGATCGTGGACTGGGAGCTCCGTGCGCGGAGAAGCCGCCACGGGTGCAGGAGGGCCTGTGCCGGCGATGTTGGCGAGGATGGCTGCGGCTGGGCACGTGCTTCGCCACGTGCAGGATAAGCATAGGCAAGCACGTTTGCGGACCAGATTGAGTCGCACTCGCGACCCGCCACGTCGATGTACTCTGACGTCGATGTTGTCGTCACAGAGAACGCGGAGCACTACCGTATATGGCGAAAGAAAAGGTGATGAATAAAAATAGAGGGAAACTGCCTTGGAGGGAGCAATTTACGCACCTCGTTCGGATCCTCCAGTTCAGGTGGTGTATAGTAGAACGAGTCACCATCACCGCCGCCATCACATGCAGCCCCATCACAACCCTCACTGACATACCCACTGTCCGCCCCAGACGGCCAATACTCGCACCCACCACAACCACCATCGTTTCCACTTGCATCCCAGGGTTCACGCGGATCGTCCGGCGCCATACGACCGAGCCACGACCATGCAAATACGCTGTCTCGATCAGGCGGCGGTGGCGGGCGCACTGGAAGCGGTTTCTCGCGGCCAGCTCCAACTCCGGCTCCAGCTCCGACTTTGGTGCTTCCCGACTCATTCGGCGGGATGGCACCGCACCAGAGGCCGTCGAACGTCGACGACGCACGCGCAGGCATCATATTGTTGTTGCCTGCGGCGGTGCCTGCAGCAGAGCGGAAGTACGCATCAAGGAGACTTTGCATATCCGCGAGCGTGCTCGGAGCGGGAGTGCATGGCATCGGGCCGAAAGCAGTGGTGGTCGGCGTATCTGGCGTATCGGGTGATGACGCTGACGTATGGGACGTGGGCGGGGTAGGCGGTTCAGAAGGTAGGAGCTCGGCTCCGGAGAAGGTAAGTAGACCATCTGCCGGGTCGTACATGGCTACAAAAGTGAGCGCTGTCTGGGGCGGGACGAGCTCTGACCAGCGGTGCTGTCGCTGGATACTAGGAGGCACGACGGTCCTCGAGGACATGGTATTACTCGGCTCTGATGAGGCTTGTGAGGTCCTGACGGTTAGCGACGGTGGAGTCT
>Ga0137358_10001561_pt1 | contig 12504 bp, 10 predicted proteins | sample Mad1_20_16metaG_FD_105551 | JGI IMG/M metagenome (GOLD analysis project Ga0137358, IMG submission 105551) | Vadose zone soil microbial communities from Angelo Coast Range Reserve, California, USA - Mad1_20_16 metaG | ecosystem: Environmental > Terrestrial > Soil > Vadose zone | place: USA... | reverse complement strand
TGACCCGTCAGCCCCTGCCGAGGCACACCGCCCGTTTCGATGGTGCTGATGTCTTTGACCAGCAGAGGGGTTCCGCCGCGCTCGGTGACAACGATGGTGCCGATATCATCCGCCGATTTCAGCAGACCGATCCCTCGAATCAGATATTGTTGTTCGCCCTTCTCGACGTAGCCTCCCCCGGCATTTGCGCTTCCCCGGTCCAGGGCCGTAAAGAGCTGCTGAAGAGTGATGCCGTAAGCTTTCATTTTGGAAAGATCGGGCTCCACCTGGTACTGCTTGATGAAACCACCATAGGTCACAACATCAGCTACGCCCGGCACGGTCTTCAGTTGCCGGGCAACCGTCCAGTCCTGGATCGTCCGCATTTCCGTGGGAGAAAGGTTGCCTTTGATCCGGTATCGGTAAATTTCGCCGATCGGCGTCGCGAGCGGTCCCAGTTCCGGGGTAACACCATGGGGCAAATCGACGTCTCGCAACCGCTCGAGCACCTGCTGCCTGGAAAAATACGCGTCAACCGCATCGTCGAACGTGACGGCAATGAACGAGAGTCCAAACTGTGTGTGCGAAAAGAGACGAACCGAATGCGGAATTCCGCTCAGACCGATCTCGACTGGAATCGTGACCTGCTTTTCGACTTCTTCAGCGGCGCGGCCCGGAAACAAAGTGATGACTTGAACCTGGGTATCGGTGACATCCGGAAACGCCTCGACCGGCAGAGATCTGAAGGCCGCCACTCCACCTGCAACGAAGAGCGCCACCAGCAGAATCAGGAAGAACGGCTGGTCCAGCGCGAAAGCAACGAGACGTTTGATCATTTCTGTTTATTTCCCATCGGTGCCAGTGTTGAGCAACAGAACGCCGCTCGTCACAACGCGATCTTCGACGCCTAGACCTTTTTCAATAACGGTGCGGCCCTGAACCTCTCGTCCCGGCGTTACCGAACGCCGCCGGAATCGTCCGGTAGACTCTTCCGCCAGGACGAATGAATCCGAGCCCTGGGTCAAAATTGCAGTGGAAGGAACAGTAAGAACTTTACGTTTCTCCGCCTGGCCCACGCGAATGCTGGCAAACATTTCCGGTTTCAGCAATCCGCTCGCATTGGGAACCAGGCAGCGCACGTGGATGGTCCGCGTTGCCGCGTCGACGGTTGGATTGATGGCCGAGATGCGTGCAGGAAACTTCCGATCCGGGTATGCAGGAACCGTAATTTCAACAGGCGCGCCCACGTGAATCTGCGGCAGCAGGTTTTCGTAAATGTCGCCGTTCACCCAGACGCTCGAGAGATCGCTGATGAGATAAAGAGGGTCAGGTGTATCGGGCTTGATGTACTGACCTGGGCCGACTTTGCGATCGACGATGGTCCCTGCCAGCGGTGCCCGGATGACGATTCGACGATCGATCTGATCGGTGACGGATTCTTCGAGCTGCGCAATCTCATCCGTACTCTTTCCAAACAGTGCAAGCCGGTTCCGCACGACCGACACAGCCGCCTGCGCGCGGCGCGAGTCTTCGCGGGCCCGCGCCAGATCCGATTCGGCCGCCTGCAATTCCTTGGTCGCCAGGGCTTCCTGCGCGTTGAGACTGCGGGCTCGCTGCGCAGCCTTTTCTGCAATATCAAGGGCTATCCTGGCCTTGTCCGCATTTGCATGCGCTTCCGAGAGATCGTTGACGGCCGCAACCAGATCCGGGGATTCAACGTTCAGCAGCGGCTGGCCCGAAGTGACCAGATCGCCCTTGTTGACCAGGACGGACAGCACGCGGCCGGCATAAGGGGCAAAAACCGGAGTCATGCGATCTTCGTTGAAGCCAACCTTGCCGGTCGTTTCGAGATCCAGATCAATGAATGTCTCATGCACCGCTTCGACGCGGATCTGTTTCAACTGTTCCGGTGTCGCTTCGATCACGTCACTTGATCGGGACACAGAAGATTGCGGTAGCGGGGCGTCTCCATTTCGTGCGTCCTCGCGGCGCACGACTGCGGCCGCAATCAACAACACAGCCAGGACCAGGGCTACGATGATCAGGTATCGCCGTCTCGTTGACCTCGGAGGCGGCGAAGCCGGTCCCGTTTGTTCCGGGGCCTGCTGTTGTTCGGTCTTTGTGTTCAAGTCATCCATGCCTGTCTTCTCCTGCTGTGGCTACCGCAACGAGCGGCCCGTTGCCTGCTCCAAATCCCATAAGGTCATCTGGTAATCCGAGCGCGCCTGGTTGTAGGCCGTCATCGCCTGGCTGTAGGCGCGTTGGGCGTCAAGCAACTCGAACAAACTCGATGCGCCTTCCCTGTAGCTGAGCGCAGCAACGCTGCGCAGTCTGTCCACCTGCGTAAGATTCGTTGTGCTGTAGAGATCCAGAACCCGCCGGGCCGAGAGATATGCTTGATAGGCCTTTTCGACATCGGTGATTGCCTGAACTTCCGCCTGCTTCACCTGAGCCTCGGCGGCGCGCTTTTGCGCTTCGGCCTGCGTGAACAGCGCACGCTGGTTGTTATTGACCAAAAGTGGAACCTGGAGCACGAACCCCAGAGAATGATCGCTGCCGACGCGCAGGTACTAATAACCGGTGCTCAAATCGCGAATTCGCAGCGCATAGGCGAGCTGCATCGCGTTTTCTGCCGAGGCCAGCAGATGCCGCGCGGCAAGCACATCCGGCCGGTCGGCAAGGGCGTTGGATCGCAGCTCGCTGAGGCTTTGGAATAGCGGCCGGTCGTCGAAATCACTGATGAGGTCCAACGTGGCAGTGCTGAGGGAATCCGGGATCTGCGAGTCGGCTGCTTCGGTAGAAACGGGTCGAAGGCCCGGTGTCTGCGCAATCGCGGGTGCGATGTCCTGTTCACGCGCACCAAGAAGATTGAGCACATCGCGGGTAGCGGCGTCATAGCCGGTCCGCGCCTGCAAAACGGCCTGTTGATATTGCAATCGGCCGGCAGTGACCCGGTAAATCTCAACCCTGGCAATGTCGCCTTGATCGACTTTGACCTGCGTCAGAGCCTGCGTTTGCGCGTACTGTTGTTCGGACGTTTCGGCCAGCCTCAGGTTTGCGCGTGCCAGTGTCGCCACGGTGAAGGCCTTGCGCAGTTGATACATCTGCGTTCGGACCGCGTCGAGCATCTGTGCCTCGGACGCCTGGAGCTGCTCATCCGCCAGTGAGGTTCGTAATTCTCGCTTGCCGCCTCGTTCCCAGATTTTGTCGACGCGCAGCGTGTAGACTGGATTGGCACCGGCATCAGGATTCGTGCTCAGCAGCCTCGGGAAACTTCCGCGGATCGGCGAGTAGAACGGAAGCTGCTCTGCGCCGATCGTCAGCACTGGATTCGGTTTGTAGCTGGCGATTAACCGGCCGGCCCGACTTGCGTCGATCTGATATCTCGCCGCGAGGACTGTGAGGTTCCGTTCAATCAGCAGATTCTCCGCCTGAACCAGCGTGAGTCTCCTGGGTAAAGCAGACTGCGACTCTGCCGCCGGCACCAGCGTGATCAGAATTCCTAATGTAGCGAGCAGTACCCGTAAGTAACCGGTTCTGAACATTTCAAAACACCTTGCATGGGGCACGCGCCGATAGGCCACGCGCAATACAAGCGTGACCTATCGGCTGTTACCGCCGCGATTTCAAGTATTCGAAGAAAGAGAGACTGTCAGGAGAGTCTTGAGGGAGGGCCGCGTTTTCTAAGAACAGACAAACAGGGTGAGTTGACGGCCCGCACTTGAGTCGCTGAAAAGGGGTGTGTTGAAGGAACGAGGTAGGGATGGTACGCGACGGTGCGTGGACCGGCCAAACTTGTACTGAGCAGAACACATAAAAGTTCTCCGCCGTTCGAGTTGCCGGTTAATCCTGCAGGGTGGCCCCTCAGGAGTGTTTGGATGCGATGAAAGTCATGTGTCGGCTCCCTGGCAATCGAGAAATTTCCTCGGCCGTCGCCGTACCACATGACGAATTGTGCCGGATCGCCCTGAGAAACCCAGATCAGGTCGGTATCGCCATCGCTATCTATATCGCCCGAAACCAGACGGCCGCGATCCAGAACACCCGAGTCGAAGGACAACAACCTCCAGGCGGACTTCCCCAGAGTGATGCGGATTTTCTTGAGCGAACCGTAGGAAGACAACGCTGCCTGGTCCAGCTTGTTGTCACCGTCAAAATCGGAAAAAACGGGCACATTGTAAAGGGAAATACCTGCGCTGGATTTCGGAGATGTTTCGTAAGCCTCGCCAAATCCCGGAATTGCGGACAGCCATGGAACGAGCAGCAGTGCGATCAGCAGATATCTGAATGACTTGGTTAAAGGGCTACAAGCATGCATTTTTGCGGCGACCAAGCTGGAGAATAGCATGAGATCAACAAAGGAACCACAAGAAGCACAAAAGGCACAAGAGATGACGTCGCCGCGCAGCATTCTATCAAGGTAGAATTCGGCGGGATGTCTGGCCAAGATGTTCTGAATCGTGCGTCCCTGTCTTACTGTAGCGGCGCTCTATGAGCGCCGGTTTTTCCTGGAATCAAACGAAGTACCGGCGGTCATAGACCGCCGCTACAGTGGAGGAATCGTTGTTTCAGAAAGGAGAATTCTGAAAAGAGGTATCGGCTACGGGCTCGCATATGGCTTCTTTCTGGCAGCGGCGTCATTGGCTGTACACGTGGGATCGGGGTTGGATTCCACTGAACTGACGTTTTATCGAGGGGCCGCCGGATTCATTGCGTTCCTCGGACCGGTTTGCTTCGACGTCGTTCTATTCAATAAGCCCCTTGGCGCGGTACAGGCCGCCAGCTATTTTTCATTCATTCTGGCCGTAGGTGTCCTGGTGTACATCAGGGGCGCTCAGCGCGTTCCTGCATGAGTTCTTACCTTTTATTGATTGGCGCCGCGCTTGGCGCCGGCCTGATGAACGCCGTAGCTGGAGGGGGATCGTTTCTGACTTTCCCTGCGCTGGTTTTCACTGGAGTTCCATCTGTCATTGCGAATGCATCGAGCACGGTCGCGCTTTTCCCGGGTGTCTTCGCGAGCGCATGGGCGTATCGGAAAGACTTCAAGACTCCGGAAGGAGTGTCTTTCAGAGCGGCTCTGGTGGTGAGTATTCTCGGCGGAATCACCGGCGCGTTGTTGCTGCTCTACACCTCGCAGAGGTCTTTTGACGTCATCATTCCTTGGCTGCTACTGATTGCGACATTGACCTTCGCTTTCGGAAGGCAGGCCGCGGGCCTCCTGAAACGCCGGTCGGGGATCAGTCCGAAGACGCTCATCGTGGTGCAGTTCCTTGCTGCCGTTTACGGCGGCTACTTCGGGGGTGCCGTGGGCATCATTCTTCTAGCGGCGTGGTCGCTTGCCGGCCTCAGCGACATCCATGCGCTGAATGCGAACAGAACGCTGCTCGGAGGGGTCATGAATGCCGCCGCTGTGGTTTGCTTCATCATCGCCGGTAAGGTCTGGTGGCTACAGACGGCAATGATGCTCGTTGCTGCCGTGGCTGGCGGCTACCTTGGCGCACGCGTGGCGCGACGGATGAATCCTTCCGTCGTTCGCGCCATTGTTGTGATCATCAGCGTGACGGTGACGATCGCTTTTTTTCTGCGAGCATAGAGTCTTACTGTAGCGGCGCTCTGTGAGCGCCGGTTTTTCCGGCGGTCATAGACCGCCGCTACAGTTAGGTCGAGCGCCTTCGTCCTTGAAGTATTGAATCAATGGGTATAGATTTCCCACACACTTAAGCAGTTCTTTTTGGGAGGTCCCTATGAGGCGAGTACTAACTTTCTGCGTAGTGGTCATGGTGCTATGCACGCCGATGCTGGTGGCCCAGACGAAGGCGACAGCGGAAAACGTTCCGATTATTCCACACACCTCGGTGCCGAATTTCTTCAAGCTTCCGCCGGATATGTACTTCGGCGAGGGAATCGGTATCGCGACCAATTCCAAAGGGAACGTGTTCGTGTACCACCGCAGTGGCGACACCCGGTTGTTCGAGTTCGATCCAAACGGCAACTTCTTGAAGGAGTGGGGCCAGGGCCTCTACGGGTTCGAGTTCGCCCACCAGGTCCGCGTCGATGCCCAGGACAACGTCTGGATCGTGGACGAGGGAACGAACATGGTCATCAAGTTCAACCCCGCGGGACGTGTCGTGATGGTGCTTGGACGGCGGCCAGAGCCTGTTGCCGGCGCTGTCCAGACTAACTTCCCGCCGGTCCTCAATCAGAAATACAGATTCGGACGCCCAACCGATGTCACGTGGGACGCGCAGGGCAACATCTTCATCTCGGACGGCTACGTCAACTCGCGCGTGGTGAAGTACGACAAGAACGGGCGATTTCTGGGACAGTTTGCGGGTGAACGCGGACCGGGGCCGAATCAGTTGAACACGCCGCATTCGATTACATCGGACGCGCAAGGCAACGTCTATGTGGCCGATCGGGGCAATGCCCGCATCGTCGTATTGAATAACGACCTCGAGCTCAAGACGATGTATACCAACGTCGGCAGCCCCTGGACTGTATGCGTTTCGCCAGGTTCGCACCAATACCTTTACTCATCGAACTCGAACCCGGATGCCAATCCGGCAGCGTCCTGGGAGATCACCGGCGAAATCTACAAGATGGAACTCGACGGCCGCATCATCGGAAAGTTCGGCAAGGCGGGCAAAAATCTTGGCGAGTTCCAGACCGTTCACGAAATCGACTGCCGCAACGCCGATCAACTGTTTGTGTCGGAAATCTCGGCGTGGCGCGCACAGAAGATCATCTTGAACCCACAGAAAATACAGCCAGCCGCGTCCGGGTCGAAATAAGGAGAGACATATGAAATGGTCAGTGATTTTCCTCATTGCTGCCGCACTCGCTCTCACCGGCGGCGTATCTTCGGCTCAGCAGGCGGTCCCGACGATTCCGTTCGACTCGAACCCGAGCCCGCTGACGATGCCGGACACTATCCATCTCGGCGAGGTCGCCGGGGTGGCGACGAACTCGCGAGGCGACATCTACGTTTACACACGCACGGGAAATCCGACGATCACGATTGCAACGTCGCGCGCGGTGTCACACGGCGGTGGCCGTCTTTTACAGTTCGATCGCTCTGGCAAGTTCGTGCGTGAGTTCGGAACGGGCATTTACGGCTTCCTGCAGCCGCAGCAGGTGCGTGTCGATGCGCAGGACAACGTCTGGGTCGTCGATCAAATGTCCACGCAGGTCATCAAATTCGACCCGAATGGACGCGTGCAAATGGTTCTTAGCCGCAAACCCGAGGCGGTGACAGTACCGAATCCGCGTCTGGATCCGCTTCCAACCGGCATTCCGGTCATCCAGCCCGTTCCCGAACCAGGACGCGGCGGCGGGAGAGGGGGAGATGGAGGAGGAGACGGTGGGGGTGGTGGCGCACGCGGCGGCGGCCGTGGCGGCCCTCCGCCACTTCCGGGAGCGGGAGTGGAGGGCGAGACTTTTGTGCGGCCGACCGATGTCGCGTGGGATGCGCAGGGCAACATCTACGTGACCGACGGATACGGTAACGCGCGTGTCGCGAAGTACGATCGCAGCGGCAGGTGGCTCAAGAACTGGGGCTCGCGCGGAACCGGCCAGGGCCAGTTCAACATCGTGCATGGAATCGCCATCGACGCACAGGGCAACGTGTACGTCGGGGACGAGGGTAACAAGCGTATCCAGGTCTTTGACACTGAAGGCAGGTTCAAGACGCAGTTCCAGAACGTCGGCACGCCGACCGCGCTTTGCATCACTCCCGGGCCGCAGCAGGTCCTGTATGTCGCTCACACGGGCGATCCGGAAGGGATGGAAGACGCGGCCATTTACAAAGTGGATCTGACGGGGAGCGTGCTCGGTAAATTCGGCAGCGGAGGCAAACTACCGAAGGAGTTCGGGCTGGTCAACTCCATCGATTGCCGCAATCCCAACGAGCTGCTCGTCGGCGAGCTCAGCAACTGGCGAGTGCAAAAGTTGACGCTCAGAGCCCCCAGGTAACCAGGAAACCACAAAGAGACAAAGGCGGCGAACGCGGGCTAAAGCCCGCGACTACATTGGGAATCAAGGTCAATCCAAAATGTAGTCGCGGGCTTTAGCCCGCGTTCGCCGCCTTTGTCTCTTTGTGATTTTCGGAACAAGTGTCCTCGTGACAAGGTATCAAAGTGTCTTGCAAGAACCGTTTTCTTGCCGCCGCATCGCTGCTTTTGCTTCTCCCGGCAGCTTCCGTCACTGCCACGGGACTTCCACAAAACACTCAGCAGCGTGACGCGGCTTGCACGCAGTTGCGTGCAGCGAAACTCAGCGGCGAGGCCGTTTCCGTCAAAGACCTGACCATTCACCGGGATGCCGCGACGTTTGTCTTCAACAGACGCAGGAGATGGATCTCGACAACAATCAGAAGATGGACTGGTTCTTTAACGAATTCGTCTATGGAACCCAGATTCCTCGATGCAAGATCGATTTCCAATTAGAGCCATCCGGCCAACAGAACCTTCTGAAACTACGCGTGACTCAAAGCGAGGTCTCCGATTCCTTCAAGATGCCGGTACCGATCTACACGGAACTGGACAACAAGAGGATCAGCCGGCTTGGGGTCGTCGGTCTCAACGGCAATTCACACGAGAACATCACGGTTCCACTCTCTTTCCGCCCGCGCCGCCTGTTTTTGTGCGCCTACGACGACGTTTTGGCCAACATCGACGGCCGTTAGCAGCTCGCGCCGGCTAAAGCTGCCGTCTGTGGCCGGCGCGTACACAGTTTCTGTCCTTTCCTGTTACCGAAAAGTGCACCCTCAGGTCATCGGACATTCCTCTACAAGGCTGTTTCCGCGTGTCTGATGGTAGAGACCTTGCTATCCACCTAGCCTATAAAGATGTTCGATCTAGAAAATGGAGGGTTCATGGTGAAGAGAATTCTATTGGTCTGTGTGGCTGGATTGTTATTCGTGGTCTTGCCTGCGGTGCTTGTTGCACAGGCGCAACAGGGCCAGATCAAGGGACGAGTGATGGACACAGCCGGTAATCCTCTTTCAGGTGTCACCGTCATAGTCCGTAACACCACGACCGGTACCGAGCGCGAAGCGACTACTGATAGTGACGGCAGGTTTGCGGTCGAAGGTCTCGGATCCGGCAAATACACCGTGCAGAGTCAGCGCGGGCAAACAACATTGACCGGCCCCGAAACAAGTGTGGACGCGGGTACGACAAATGACTTGTCCTTACAACAGAACGCCTCAGGCAATCTCCAGGTGACCGCGGAAACCAAGGTCGCAGACACTACTACCGCACCAATCAAGACGGCCTTCAGCTCGACTCAAATCGAGTTACTGCCGCAACCGAACGCGATCAGCAAGGCAGGCCAGTTTTTCGGAGCCTACAATCTGTCGCTGCTCAGCGAAGGCGTTACCCCCGGTTCCATTCAACAGGTCGGTGTCGGCCCTGCGGTTGGCGGGCGGCCAAATACCGACAACAACTTTCATGTCCAGGGAACCGACAACAACGACCAGGCTCTACCGGGGCCGCTGGTCACCGTCTCGAACGAAGCGACGACGGATTTCGCCCTGATGCAGGGCAATATGTCACCCCAGTTCGGCCATGTCACAGGAGGACAACTGAACCTCATCGCGACCAGCGGTTCGAACCAGTGGCACGGCGGCGTCTATGACTATCTGAACAATCGAAAGCTCAATGCCGTGGAGCCCGCGCTAGGCAGCACGGGCCGCGATCGCCGCTATGACCAGAACCGCTACGGCGCAAAGGCAGGCGGCCCTGTGATTAAAAACAGCGTGTTCGCGTTTGCGGATTTCGAATACATCCCCTTGCGGTTCGACAACCTGCTGGTGGGCCCGGTGCTCGCGCCAACCGACGTGGGATTCGCCACGGCCGCAACCATTAACGGGGTATCCGCTACGAATTTGGCCGTGCTGAGAAACAGCCTTCAGGTTCCGACCACAGCGGTTACGACAACTATGGTCAACGGTGTGACCATCCCACTCGGTTTTGTAAACACCAGTTCCAAGGTAAGCCAGGATCAATTCAACGGGCTTGCCAATTTCGATTGGAACCTGCGCGGACATTCCGCACTTGGTGTGCGATACGTGCATAATGACACGGGCACGGATACGTTCAATTCCGGCCTTCCTGCGTTTGCGGTTCCCGGCCACAGACGAGCTCTGCTGGGCGCTGTGACTTATACGGCCACGCCGACTCCGGCACTCACTTTCAATGGGAATGTGGGGTACAACCGTCTCGATCAAAAAATTGGCGGCGGAGATTTCATCTTCCCGGGACAGACGGCATTTCCGAATATCAGCATTCAGAATTTGGGAATGGTGCTCGGATCCAATGTACCGGTTGGGCGGGCACGAACGAACATGTATCAGGCCGCAGGGGGAGCGGACTGGATGCCGATGGGTCATCACCTCCGGTTCGGCGCGGATGTGCGGCGTCGGCTATCCGTGTTCGGCAACTTTTCAGGCACAAGCGGCAATGTCGCGTTTTCGAGCCTCGATCGATTTTTGCGCGATCTGGCTCCTGATGCAGGCGCCCGGCGCTTCTTCGGTTCCACGGAGTTCACAAATCACCAGACGGCGTTTTACGCGTTCGCTCAGGATACCGTGAGATACAGAGGTATGGACGTTGAACTGGGCGTCAGTTACGAGTATGCAACGATTCCGACGAGCCTGCAGCAGCAGAGCACCCTGTCGGGTCTGAGCGTGCCCGGACTGATCGTGTTCGGAAAACCGAATACGGATACGCTGAACTTCGCTCCTCGCGTCGGTGTTGCATGGTCGCCTTCGGGATCACAAACCGTAGTCCGCGGCGGGTTCGGCATGTTGTACGACGCCCTCAACGTATCGGCCTTCAACGGAACGGCATCGTTCATGGCGCCTAACATGATTGTTGGCGCGACGACGAGTGCGGCCCTCAACACTCCCGGCTTCTTTGCATCGGGTGGTGTACCGGCTCCGACAACAGCTCGCGCCTCGGTTGGCTCGTTCGTTTTCGACCAGAAGCTGCCATACACCATCTTCTGGAACGGCGCCGTGTCCCATAGCTTTTTCAATAAGCTGGGCGTGGAGGCCAAATACATGGGCCACCATGGAGTGCATGAACCGCTGGACGCCATATTGAACAATACGACCCGAGTGACCGCCGCAGCGAATCTGCCGGTGTTCTTTACCAATCCAGGACCGGCAACGCTTAATTCGTTGACGGTGACACAGGACGGTCTGGCAGCCAGCGGCAATGCGTTCACCGCTGCGGGATTCACAACCCCCATCGCGACCGTGCGCCCCGACGGCACGTCCTGGTATAACGCCGCCGCGCTGAAGATCACCGAAACGTTCACGGCCGGCACCCAGGTCTCGGCGCAATACACTTACAGCGACCTTCGCACGGACGCGACAGGGACCCCGCTCGACCTCGCCTTCGGGCGCAGGAAGGAACAGGCACCCTGGAACTTGAAGCATCGGGCCACAGTGACCTCGATCTTCGACATCGCATCGATGCTGCCTTACAAGACCGGCATCGTCCATGACGTAGTTGCCAATCTCTCGATCATGGGCACCGTGACCTATGCAACATTTCCGAAGGTCCCGCTTTTCAGCGCATTGGATACCGGCATGGATGGCAACCCCCTGGGATCGGGAGTTTTCATCAATCCCAACGGAGTTGTCGGTACAAGTACTGGTGTCACCCCCCTGACGAACAGCTCGGGAAGGACCGTCGCATTCCTCGCGCAGGATCCTACCGCGCAGCTCGTTGCCGGTGGACCCGGAACATTCTCGCTTGCACGCCCGACCATTCTGCTGGACGATACGCGCAATGTCGATCTGGCGATTGTGAAGAGATTCCAGTACCGTGACCGCGCGAAGATCGAAGTGCGCGGCGACGGATATAATCTTTTCAATCACGCGCAGTTCACCGGAATGCCGATATCGACGCTCGGCACGGGAATGGGTTTTCGCATGACCCCGACTTTCCTTCTCGTCTCCAACCCGCAATTCAATAATATTCGCGGGTTCCTGTCGGGAAATCCGAGAACCGTTCAGCTGGCATTGCGTTTGTTGTTCTAGCTGTAGGCAGAAGACTGGAAATTGTAGGCGCCGGCTTTTAGCCGGCGCCTACAATCAATTTGCTAAGTGCCCCAAACAACTCCGGGGGCGATCAACTGGTCAAGTTCTTCTATTTCAATCTCGATCTCGATCATGGATGTCCTCCCTGGACTCAGGTCAGGTGCCCCAAACAACGGTAGGGGCCACTAACGATTCGAGTTCTTCGATTGTGCTTTCGATCAAAAGCTTGTCATCAGCTACTCCTCCTGCTTCAGGCATGGTCGCCCTCCTTAGACGAAAAACGGAATGTACAACCTCCCAAAATTCGGCAGGTAGAATTTCCGTCTGCAAATTTCGCACCTAAAGTAAGGAGGAGTCCTGCGCCGGAAATAAGGAACTGGTGCTATCGACGGCGTTATCCTGTGCACTGCAAATTCCACCTGGGTGCCCCCAACATGCCGCCGGTGGGGTTCGCCGTTGTACTGTCACGGGCACGC
>Ga0137358_10001560_pt1 | contig 12504 bp, 8 predicted proteins | sample Mad1_20_16metaG_FD_105551 | JGI IMG/M metagenome (GOLD analysis project Ga0137358, IMG submission 105551) | Vadose zone soil microbial communities from Angelo Coast Range Reserve, California, USA - Mad1_20_16 metaG | ecosystem: Environmental > Terrestrial > Soil > Vadose zone | place: USA... | reverse complement strand
TGGCGCGGGTAGCGGCCCTCGAGGCCCCCGAGCTGGACCTTCTCCAGGGTGGCGGTCACGCGCGCCCGGGCGGACGCCGTGGGCTCCTTACGCATCTCGAGGCCGAAGGCCACGTTCCCGTACACGGTCATGTGGGGGAAGAGCGCATAGTTCTGGAACACCATGCCGATGTTGCGCCGCTCGGGGGGCAGCCCGGTGACGCGATGCTCGCCGAAGTGGATCTCGCCCGCGTCGGGGAACTCGAAGCCGGCGATGGTCCTGAGGGTCGTGGTCTTCCCGCAGCCGGAGGGACCGAGCAGCGCCATCAGCTCGCCGTCGCGGACATCGAGGTGCAGGTCGTCGACGGCGACGACGCTGCCGAAGCGCTTCGTCAGACCTCTGACCGCGATGACCGACATCGATGCCGAGAATCTCCTACGTCGACATCTCGCGGTTCCACCGATCGACGAGCTTCGGCTTCTGGTCATTGATCCAGAGCCAGTCCCACAGCAGGATCTTCGGGATGTCGGCCTGCGTGACGGGCATGATGGGCCGGATGTCGTCGGGCATCTTGACCTGCGTGTTCGCGGGTAGCCAGTAGAACTGGCGCAGCCACATCTCTTGCGTTTCTCGTTTCAGCATCCAGTTGACGAAGGCGAAGGCGGCGGGCTTGTTCTTCGAGCCCGCCGTGACGGCCACGTCCTGCTCGAACATGATCATTCCCTCCGACGGTGCCACCCAGCCGATCGGCGCGCCGGACTTCTTGAGCCTCACCGCCGCCGGCATGTCGAGGATGCCGATCAGCACCTCGCCCTGCACGAGGAGCTTCTCCATGTCGCCCGAGAAGTCCGTCTGCTTGAAGGGTTTGAGCTCGGCGATCTTCTTGTAGGCGGTGTCGATGTCCTTGTCGCCGCCTGTCCACAGCTTGGAGGTGAGGCAGATCGTCATCTGGCCGGCGGAGTTCACGATGTTGTAGATGCCGATCTTGCCCTTGTACTCTGGCACGGTCCACAGGTCCTTCCAGGACTTGGGAACCGTCTTGATCTTGTCGGTGCGGTAAGAAAGGCCGATGGGACCGACCAGGGCCAGGACGCCGGTGTCGTCCTTGATCCTGAGGTTCGGCGCCACGTCCTTGGCATTCGGCACCTTGTCGGCGGGCAGCTTCGCGTAATGGCCCTCGGCCCGTAGCGGCGCCGCCCACACCTCGTTGGTGACGACGACGTCGTAGGGCGGATTGTCCTTGCCGGCCACCTTCAGCTTGGCCACCCAGTCCTTGGAGAGACCGATGGCGAGCTCGACCTTGACGCCCGGATGCTCCTTCTCGAAAGCGGGCACGATCGTGCCACGCATGAACTGCTCCCAGGGTCCGCCATAGCTGGTGACCGTGAGGGTGCCACCCGTCTGAGCCCAGGCCCGACGTCCGCCGATGGCGACGGCCGCCGCCGTGGCACCGGCGGCGGCGGTCCGCAGGAAGCTTCGGCGATCGACATATGAGTGGCGCCCGCTACGAGCCGAATTGGCCATCGGCGTCGCGCCTCCGTTTGGTGGACAACTTTGACGGTTCGACCGGTGAAGTTGCCGTATCTTGTCCTGCCGGTGGGGGCGCGTCAAGCGACGGCCCAGCCGGCCCACGCGAACGTGGTCGGCTGCTCGACGGGGAGATCGCCGGGCTTGGCACTCTTGAAGAGCGGGTCGAAATAGACCGCGGCCCGCCTCATCTGCTGTCCCGAGTTAAAGCCACCCGATCTCCGGCACAGCGTGGCGATGGAGGTTCTCGAGCAGCATCACGACCTCGAGCAGGTGCGCGCGTTTGCTCGACCACGCACGGACTGAATAGATCTACACGAGCATTCGACCGCCGCAGCTTAAACGCGCCGTCTCGTTCTACGAGGAGCAGGCGACGCGAATGCTCGTCGAGCGCAACGAAAGTCGAACCACGATTCAGGCGCGCATTGGGGGGATCGCGAAACCGCGGGGGCGATTCCTGTTTTAGGAACTTTCGAAGTTTCTCAAACATGGAGCGAAAAACACCAACAAAGACAATTTGGTGGCCCCAACCGGGCGCGTTCGAACTTACAGAATTCAAGTCCACGATCGTATTGCTCGCTGATTGGGTGCCTGGGCCGGCCGGTGGCCCCCCAGCCGGGGCGAGGCGTCTTGAGTCTCGGTGTGGTACCACCCTCGCAACAGGAACCAAATGTGACGTTGACGTGACGTTGATTATCTTCGCTTCATTCAGACCGGGAAGTGACACGCGACGTAGTGGCGGCCGCCAATATCGTGCAGCTGTGGCTCGGTCGCCGCGTCGGTACACACGGCTGGCCGGCCCCTTGCCTCGTACACCGGACAACGCGGCGCGAACCGGCAGCCACTCACGGGCCGCTCGAAATCAAATGGTTCCCAAGCGCCTGTCCGCGTGTTCAGCGGAGCGTGCGAGGCCTCCTTGCTTTGTCCTTCCACAAGCGCAGACCATAAGAGATGGGTGTACGGGTGGCGAGCCGCGCGGGCGATACGGTCCGCGAGCCCCATTTCCACAATCTTCCCGAGGTACATCACCGCCACCCGGCGGCTGATGAGCTGCACCACCTCGAGGTCGTGAGAGATGAAGAGATAGGAAAGGCCGAGTTGTCTCTGCAGATCGCGGAGCAGGTTCACCACCTGAGCCTGGATCGAAACATCCAGCGCGCTCGTCGGCTCATCGGCCACGATGAAGTGCGCCCCTACCGCCAGGGCACGCGCGATACCCACGCGACGCTTTTCCCCACCAGCGAGCTCCCGCGGAAAGTTCGACAGTTTGCTCGCCTTCAGATTCACTTGGTCCAGCAGCTCGCCGATCCTTCGCGCCACCTCGCCATCACTCAGCCGGTGATGCGTGGTGATCGCTTCCTTCAGGATGTCCCGGACCCTCATCTTGGGATTGAGTGACGCGTCCGGGTCCTGAAAGATCATCTGCATCTGGCTGCGCAACGGCCGCAACTCCCGCGCGGACATGGCGGTGATGTCGTGATCGTCGAAGACGATCCTTCCCGACGTCGCCGGTATGAGCCGGAGAATGGTCCTCCCGATGGTCGTCTTTCCGCAGCCCGATTCACCCACGAGCCCCACGGTCTCGTGTTCCTCGAGACAGAAGCTCACCCCGTCCACGGCCGGGATGAACCGCTCCCGCCATTGAAGCGCGGGGAAGATTCCCGCGCGCTGGCGGTAGTGCTTTCGCAGATCGACGACCTCGAGGATCGTCCGAGGCTTAATCAAGGTAGAGCCAGCAGCGCACCTGATGGCCCGGAGTAACCTCCTTCAACTCGGGCTCACGACGCTCGCATCTGTCGCGGATCCCGTCCGTCACGCGGTTGCAGCGGGCGTAAAACCGGCAGCCCCGGGGCACCTCGATCGGATCCGGCACCTCGCCATCGATGGCCGGAAGGCCGCCGTTCTCCTGCACGTTCTGCACGCTCGGTCTGGACGCGAGCAGCGCGGCCGTATACGGGTGTTTGAGGCCGAACCCCGCCCCCAGAATCTCGGGCGCCGGCCCGTACTCCACCACCGTCCCGCCGTACATCACGGCCACGTCGTCGGCAAGCCGCGAGACGACCCTGATATCGTGACTGATCAGCAGCGTCGCGATTCCGAGTTCCGACTTGAGCTCGGCCAGCAGACCTACGATCGTGGATTGGATCGTGGCGTCCAACCCGGTGGTCGGCTCGTCCGCAATGAGGAGGGCCGGCTCGGACGAGAGCGCCATCGCGATCATGGCCCGCTGACACATGCCGCCCGACAGGCCGTACGGATAATTGTCGAACCGCAGGCGCGGGGAATCCATTTTGACCCGTTCGAGCCAGTAGAGGGAGCGCTCCTTGGCCTCCCTCGGATGTTTCGTCGGCGTGTGCAGCCGGATGGCCTCGGTGATCTGGTGGCCGACGGTCACGAAAGGATTGAGCGCCGACTTTGGATTCTGGAAGATCATGGCGATTTCCTTCCCTCGTACCTCAGCCATGATGCGCTCGACCTGTTTGCGCCAGCCGGCCTCATCCTTGGAGACCTCCATGATCCTGCCGTCCTGCTCCCCCAGAGTGACGTAATGTTCGAGGTCATGGAGCAGGTTTCGCTCGCCCCCGTCGGTTCGGAACGTGATCTTGCCGCTGATCACGCCCGGGCCGGCGTCGAGCAGACCCATGATCGAGAGCGCTGTGACGCTCTTGCCGCTGCCGCTCTCGCCGACCACGCTGAGGGTCTTGCCCCGCGCGATCGCCATCGTCACCCCATCCACCGCGCGAATGAAGGCCCGCTTGCTTCGAGAGTGGAAGTAGGTGCGCAGGTTCTCGATCTCGAGAAGCGGCGCGCCCACTACTTCCCTGCGCTGCCTTCGAGGATGCCGTTCAGCCCGTCGCCCAACAGGTGAAAGCCGAGGATGGTGAACAGGATCGACAGCGCCGGCGCTGTCGACGGCCAGAACTTGCCCTGGAAAAAGTAGTTGGCCCCGGCCTGGACCATGTTGCCCCACGAAGGCGTGGGCTCCTGCACGCCAAAGCCGAGATAACTGAGGCTAGTCTCGATCAAAATCGCCTCGCCCATGCCGATGGTCGCCTGGATGACCAGCAGCGGCATGCAGTGATGCCACAGGATGTGCTTGAGAAGAATCACGCGCGACGGCAGACCCAGGACATGGGCCGCTTCGATGAAATTTTTCTGGCCCAGAAACTCGATCTTGCCTGCGATCAGCGACGCCACCGCGGGGACGCCGGTCACGCCCACGACGACCATGATGTAGTAGATGCCCGGCTTGAAGGCCGCGATCACGAGCAGGATCAGCACCAGGCGCGGGAACGAATCGACCAGATTGTTGAAATAAGTGACGAGCGTCTCGACTTCGCCGCTCCGGTAGCCGGCCAGCGCGCCGAGCGTGGTGCCTAGCAGGAGCGAAATGACGATCGCGAGAAGTCCGGGAAGAAAATACGCCTGGATCCCCACGATCAGCCGGGACAGGATATCCCGGCCGAGGAAATCGGTCCCCAGCAGGTGGCCGGCGCTTCCCGGCGGGGCGTTCAAGAGGTCGACCCTGATCTGCTCGGGATCGTACGGCAGCCACGTGAATGCGCCCAGGACGTACGACACCAGCACCAGGACGACGATCAGCAGTCCGTAGCCAACGTAGACCAGATCCAGGGCGTCCGCGGTTTTCCACGGGGACAGGTCCGAGGATTCGCCGACTTCACCCGTGGTCTGGGAGTAGCGTTTCATTCGGCCCACGCCGCCCCCCGCCGTTCGTTCGACGCCCGCGGATTGACCGCGACGTACACCACGCGCTGGAGCAGGCTCCCGAGACGCACCAACGTCGCCGCGATCATGGCGATCCCCATGATCACCGGGAAGTCGCGGTCCTGGGCCGCCTGCCACGCCATTCGCCCCATGCCTGGCCAGTTGAACACCTGTTCGACGATCACCGCGCCGCCCAGAATGAATGGAATCTTGGAGGCAATGATCTCGGTCATCGGGATCAGAAGGCCTTCCTTGAAGGCGTGCCGCCACACCGAGGCGCCCTTGGCACGCGCCGTCCGAATGTAATCCTCACCCATGACGCGGCTCATTTCCTCGCGCAGGTGGCGAACGACCTCGCTGACGGTGCCGTTGCCGATGCCCAGCACGAAAATGGGCAGCAGCGAAAAGGGCCAGGTCCGTTCCGATGAGGCGGCGATCCGCGCGGTGAGCGGGAACACGCCGAACTGGTGGATGATGACATAGACGGCGACGTAGCCGAGCCAGAACACGGGCAACGCCGACACCACATAGGCCAGCATGGTGAGCAGCCAGTTGAGCGCGGTCGTCCCGCGCACGGAGGAATGCAGAGCGATGGGCACGGCGATGAGGAGCGTGACCAGCATCGAGCCGAGGGTGAGATAGAGCGTGCTCAATGCCACCCGCGCGATCTCGCCGAACACCGGCAGGCCCGTGCGAATGGACGTGCCGAAGTTTCCCTGGAGCAGGTTACCGAGCCAGGATAGGTATTGGACGTACCACGTCCTGGGGACGCCCAAAGCCTCGCGGAGGCCGGCGCGCGCTGCGTGGTTCGATATCTGCCCCTCGAGCAGCACGCTGAATGGATCGCCGGGCGAGAGGTAGAGGATCACGAACACGACGAAGCTCACGCCCACGAGCAGCAGGGCGGCGAGCGCCAGCTCCCTGGCCAGCACCAGGGTGATGGGTTTAGTCGCGGCGAGCTTCACGGTTCCGGCCGGGAAGGTCGGCGCCGCGCCCCGGAAGATCCCGGGCTCGCGCGCGCCGGTCGCGGGCGGCGCGCCTATTTCTGGTCCGCTACTGGAATGAACCACTCATCCGCGAACGAGAAGAACTTGTAAGGATGAATGGCCACGCGGCGCAGCTTCTTGTGGTGGCCGCTGTAATTCGTCAGTGTCCACAGGAAGGTGTACGGCGCCTCGTCTGAGAGGATGGCATGCAGCTTCCGATTGATGGTCCGGCGCTTTTCGTGATCGAGCGTCAGCTTGCTCTCCACGATGAGGCCGTCAACCTCCGGATTGGAGTAGGCGCCGAAGTTGTTCTTCCACGAGCCAATTTCGGCCGAGTGAAACAAGGATGAAATATCGGCAGAGTCATCGAACACCCACGAGGCGAAAACGATGTCGAAGTCGTGCTCCAGGAACACGCTCTCCTTCCACGCCTGCCACTCCTTGAACTCGACCTTGACCGCGGCCCCGATGTTCTTGAGGTAATTCTGGAAGGCGAGCACGACCCGCTTCACCGCTTCGCTTTCCTTCTCGATCGGCACCTTGAGCGACAGAGTGAGCTTCTTGCCGTCCTTTTGCATGACGCCATCGGGGCCGGGGTTGAACCCGGCCTCCCTCAGCAGCGCGATCGCTTTCTGCGGATCGAATGGCAGCGGCTGGACGTCCAGGTTATACGCCCAGCTCCCGGGCGCGAACGGACCGGAGATGATCGTCCCCTGGCCGTTGAAGAACGAATCCAGCATCTCCTGCCGGTTCACGGCATAGGTGAACGCCTTGCGCACGCGTTTGTCCGCCAGCAACGGGTTGCGCAGGTTGTAGCCGAAAAAACCGTAGGACAGGGCGTTGTACGGCTGCAGAATAAAACGCTTGTCGCCCTGGAGCTCCGGGATGTCCCGCGGGTTCACCAGCACGACCATGTCGATGGCGTTGAACATCAGCGCCTGGGTCATGATGTTCTGATCCGCGAATGGCTTGGAGATGAATTTGTTGATGTGCGGGCGGCCCTTGAAGTAGTTCTCGTTGGCCACCAGAACGATCTCCCGGTCGGTCGTAATCGTCTTCAAGATATAGGGCCCGGTGCCGATCGGATGCTGGACGAACGGATCCTCTCGCGTGAGGTACAGCGGGTTGGACGGGCCGTGCTTGGGGAGCACCTTGAAGCTGAACTTGGCCAGAGCGTTCAGGATTGGCCGCTTGAGAGTAAACTGCACCGTGTAGTCGTTCAGTTTTTCGACCTTGTCGATGAACTCATAGCGTACTTTCAGCGGCGTGATCGTCCTGGGGTGCATCATGATGTTGTACGTGAACACGACATCATCAGCCGTGAACGGCTTCGAGTCCTCTCCCTCTTTCGGGTGCCACGTCACATCTTTGCGCAAGAAGAAGGTGTAGGCGCGGCCGTCCTTGGACACCTCCCAGCGCTCCGCCAGTTCGGGCACGATCTGCTGCTTTTCGTCGATGCCGACCAGACCGTTGAACACCAACTCCGTGATCCGCAGCGAAATCATCTCGTTGCTGGTGATCGGATCGAGAGTCGACGGCCGGCCGTATTCGCCGTAGCCGAGCGTGCCGCCGTCCGGCCGGCCATCGTTCTTGGGCGCCGCCGGGGACATCAGCGACGTCCCGACCACGATGGCGAGGATCGACAGCCCGACGATGAGTATCCTTTTCATGGTCCTCTCTGCCTCGCTCTGACAGGTGAATTAAAAGATCCTCACGTCTCCCGCGCTCTTGTGCTCCATGGAGTAGATACTCTGCGTGGCCTCCTGGATCCGGCGGACCACCGGGAAGTGCTTGCTCATTTCGAAGTAGATTTCGAGCCCTTCGGAGAATTGCCGGCGGCGGTAGTACGCCTCCGCCAGGTTCACGAGCATCACCGGATCGTTCGCTTCGATCCGGTTTTTGTTGCTCTTGTCCCGTCCCGCCTCCAGATACGCGACGGCCCGGTCATAGTCTCGTCGCCAGAGATAGTGCTGGCCCAGGGCGATGTTCAGCGGACGTGTCTTCTTCCCTTCACCGGCCTCGATCGCGCGCATCGCCCATGGCTCGATCTGTGCGCAATCGGCCTTCGCCTTCGCGCATCCGAGGACGATCTCCGCCAGTAGCTCGGGATCGGCGGGCTGTCGCTGGGCCAATTCCTCCCATACCGCCATGGCCTCGCCACGCCTACCGAGAAGATACTGGCCCGTCGCGTACCGGACCCGTGCCCGATCCTGATACCGTGGCGGAGCGGGCGAGACGGACAGAAACGCGCCGGTCGCCTGGAGCGACCGCTCCACATTCCCGGCGTCGGCATGGGCCGCGCCGAGGTAGTAGTCGGCCGTCGGCTTGAGCTGAGCCTCGGCGGCCGCTTTCTCCAGATAGAGCACGCTCGCCTGCCGGTACAGCGTCGCCAAATCACCAAGCGCGGCCATATCGTAGAAATTGATCGTCTTGGTCTGGCCGAGCACCTCGGTGTAGGAGGCAGCCTTCAGGTCTACCTGCTTCACCAGCTCCAGGCTCTTGTCGGTCAAGCCCGCGCGGACGTAGACGGTAAGAAGGTTTTCCAGCATGCGCGACGACGGGCTGTAGCCGACCTTCTTCAGCGCTGCGTCACCCATGGCCACCGGATCCCTCTCCTGGAGCCCGGCCCTGCTGTAGACGGCGGCGAGCGCCAACTGGACCTCCGGATCGGCGGTGTCGATGCCCGCCCAGAGGGCTCGCGCCTTTTGCGCGTCCTTGCGCAGGAAATGACACAGACCGAGGCTGGCCTCCGCGATAGCCCGGTATCGAGGCTCCACCCCGGGCTGCGCGCTGAACCGCTCCAGGTATCTCGTCGCTTCTCCGGAGTTGCCGCTCTCGAGCAGCATGCTGCCGAGATACAGACTCGCGAACCGACTTCCGCCAGTGCCGCGAACGGCCGCCAGCCTTTTCAGATAGTCGAGCTGGACCGCGATTCCCGCTTCACGCAGCTCGCGATGAAGCCGGGCGTTGTCGAGATAGATCATGCCGAGCGTCAGATATGCGGTCGCGCGACTGGCTGGATTCAACACCGGCAGGCCCGCCTGGAGTGTGCGGGCCGCCTCCTCATAATGACGCCGCTGATACAGCGCCATCGCGCGCGCTACCGCGTCGTCCGCCGCCGACGCCGCCCCGGCCATCAGAGCGACCACTATGCCCACGAGCGCCGCGCTCAGACGCGCCACGTCCTAATCCTTCAACTTCGCGAGGAAGATCTGGTCCCACTGGTCGACTTGAGCGCGGAACGCGATCACCCCGTGGGCTGAGCTGGCGATATCGTGATTCATTCTCGTGTCGGTCTTGAGGGGAAGGTTGGTCTTCCGCACGAGATCCGCGATATAGATCGGGTTGTACTCTTGTCGATCGTTCCTGACGTACACGATGCTGTTGCTGTCCGGCGTCCACGCCGGGCCCCGCTCCACGTCGGGAACCACATCGGTCGCCACGACCTTGGCGGCGAGCCGCCCGCCCTGCGACGGGTCGGAGCCGTCGGCGGCGATGACGAGGATGGCCCATGCCTTGGGGTCGCCTGCCGGGTTGTAGTTGGAATAGAACGCGATCTTCTTACCGTCTGGCGACCACACCGGCCGGAGATCGTCATGGACCCACGTGGTGAGGGCCTTGAGCGTCTCTCCGGGTCTCCGCACATCCTCGATCAGATAGACGTCATGGTTTTCGTTGCTGCCGCTGATCATCACGATCTTCCGACCGTCCGGCGACCACTGCGGGTATAAGTACGGCTGGGTGCCCCAGGTCAGCCGGGTCACGGTGCGCGTCGCCACCTCAAGAAGGTAAATATCCCCTTTGCCGCTCCGGCCCGACACGAAGACCAGCTGATCGGCCACCGGCGACCAGTGCGCCTGGCCGTCCTTTTCCCTGTGATCAGTCAGCCGCGTGGTCTTGCTGTCGACATTGCGCAGATAGAGATCGTAGTTGCCGCCTCCGCCGTTGCTCATGAAGACCAAGCGGTCACCGGTGGGTGACCACGTGATCCCGGCGTTGTAGCTGACGTCCTCGACGACCCCGGGGAAAAAGAACCTCGGCTCCACGCTGTTCTCGGACAGCTGATGGTAAATGGTCTGAATCACCGCGCCATCCGGGCGCGCGATCACGATCTCTTTCTTGTCCCCCCGGCTGCGCTCGAAGGCGATCAGAGATCCCGAAGGAGACCAGACGGGATTCGAATCGTTGCGACCGGACTCGACCGGCATCAGCGGGCGCACGTACAGAGGCTCGATCGCCGCCGGCTTCCTCACGGGCGGCGGATTCTCGGCCGGCTCGAGCTCGGCGACCGACTCGGCCGCCAGACCGAGGGCGGCGATGACAGCGGCGGCGAGCAGCACGCCTGAGGCACCGATCCGGACGCTGCTCCCGTTCACCCCGACGCCCTTTCTCCGTTACGACGGATCTTTGATCTGAGCCGAATACTTCCGCGCCGCCTCGCGATTCCGTTCGAAGACGGGGTCCCCTTCGAGCTTTTTCGGGAAGAAGTCGAAGTACTCGCGCCACGCGAGGGTCGCGTTGTTCATGAGGGCGTCTTTTCTGGTGACCAGATAGAGCTTGTGATACGACAGTGCCAGATAGAAATAGGTGTCGTGCAGCGCCTCGTCGTAGTGTGCGATCGGCAGGAAGCGCGTGTTCTGCTTCGCGATTTGAAGATTCTGTATCGCTCTGGCGAAGGACTGCGCGGCGGCTTCCCGGTCTTTTTCTACGAGGCTGTTCCCCTTCTCGTAGTACGCGTGTCCGAGATTGGTGAAGGCCACGGCGAACTGTTTGTAGATGAGCTGCTGGTTCTGGGGCAATGAAAGGACGCTCTCGAACTCGCGGATCGCCGCATCGTAATCGTTCTTCTCGTCCAGATAGATCCGCGCGAGCCGGTGGTGGGCTTCGGAGTAATCCGGGTGCCTCTTGTCGGCACTGGCGTAGGCCTGAATGGCGCCGTCGGTATCGCCCTTCTGCGTCGCCCTCTCCCCGAGCTTGAGATAGTCCCGGTGCAGCGCGATCCTCCGATCGCCAGTGCGATCCTCGATCTTCTTGTCGAACTCGACGACCTCTTCCCAATCTCGATAATCCTCACCCAGGGTGAGCTGCACTGTGTGGAACCCGAGGCCGACCGGCTTGCCCTCCAGAATCGGTGTCTTGCCGAGTTGATCCCCGTCGACGAACACGCCGGCGCTGGACGGCTCCGACTCCACCTTGAACAAGGCATTGTTGACGCTCAACACGAAGTCCCGGGTGTCCCCGCTCTTCTCCACCTTGATCTTCTCGTTCACCTGCTGGTAACCGTGCCGGTAGAGTAGGAGCTCGTAGCTCTTGCCCAGGCGTATCGACACTTCGGCCTTGCCGTCCGCGCCGGTGGAGCCGGCCCAATCGTTGTTGAGGTAGACATTCACCCGGGGCAGCGGCGCCACGTCAGGCGCGAGTCCACCCCTCGTGGCAAGAATGAAATAGGTCCTGTCACGTTCCTCGTCGCCCTCGCGGCGTACCCGGCGCACGACCCGGTCGCCGATCTTGATCCCTTCGCCCTTCTTGAGATCGTCGACCTCCGCCACGGATCCAGCGTCCTCCGCCCGCTTGACCTTGAGCCGGCCGGTCTCGCGATACCTCACGACCTTGCCGGCCTCGCCCAGGGTGGCGGCAGTCAGGGTGAGGTCCGTGCCCCGGCTGATCCGATACAGCTTGCCGATATTGATGCGGTAGTACCCGTCCTCGACCGCGACGACCGTCCCTTCGAAGGGGAACCGTTCCATCATGTTCGCGGCGATCTCTCTCGCAGCGCTGGTGATGGCGCCGGTGTCCCTGGCCCGGCTCACCTGGCTCAGAATCAACTGCCCGCCGGAGGTGTAGAACTTCGCCTCGATGACGAAGCCTTTGTCGTCCTTGGCGACGCTGCCCAGCACGATCATGTCCACCGTTCTGCGCAGCGGTGTGTCCTGCCAGCCCTTGGTGGTGATCCTGTCGATGCCCAGTTTGGCGCGCTTGACCTCGGCCTCGAGCTCCGCGCTCGGCACCTCACGGAAGACGGAATACTTGAAGAGCTGGCTCGAGACCGCGCTCTCGGTCTGGGCGACGATTTCCTTGAGATCCACGCCGAGGGTGTTGCCCCCGAATCGATAAACGCCGACCCGGATTTGTTTCGGCGTGGTCGGATAGAAGTATCGCTGGATGGTGACCGGCCCTGCAAGGGTGACGGCGGTCTTCCATTCCTCGGGGATATAGCCGGGCAACGAAAGCGCCAGCTGCACCCGCCTGCCCGGCGTGCCCTCAGACGCGTACGTGTACACGCCGC